>Ga0210059_1010453_pt1 | contig 14340 bp, 6 predicted proteins | sample Ectturendosymbi2_FD_188042 | JGI IMG/M metagenome (GOLD analysis project Ga0210059, IMG submission 188042) | Ecteinascidia turbinata endosymbiont from Florida, USA - Sample 2 (SPAdes) (version 2) | ecosystem: Host-associated > Tunicates > Ascidians > Unclassified | place: Key West, Florida... | reverse complement strand
ACCAGGGTTGCAGAATCCGACTCCGACTCCACCCGAAAACATCCGACTCCTTGCGACTCCGACTCTGCAACCCTGGTTACTAGCCTGTGGCAGGTTTGCCAGATGGTGCCAAAATTTGGCGAATATTGCCAAAATTCACTGTTTTCGAAGTTTGCCAACTTTTTGGCAGCACTTTTTATACCAAATTTTGCTATTTTTTGAAATGCCAATTGCCAGTTTTGACAAAACAGTCCATTTTGAATAACTTCTCAAATGAATTCCGAATGTTTAGAGAGAAAATACACCTCAACCTTAATCGTTGTGAATCTTATATACGTGCATGTGCGCCAGATAATATGTCTGTCTGAAGATGATTATTGGTTGAAGAATAGCTGTTATCTTTGCAGTGTTACATTTCATTCAGAAGTGATCTTAACTGCGTATTTATTTTGAAATTAACTTGTTGTTACTGTGTTGTGTTTCAAGTCTTACCATGCTTAGGTTTGTGTGCATTTAAAGCAGGCCTAAACAAAATACGGCCAGCGGGCCGCATGCGGTCTCTTAGAGCTTTTCCTGCGGCCCGCGAGAGCTTTTTCGATTGCAGAAATTGTTGCAAAAGCCTGTTCTTCAGTAAAATAATTATTTTTTGTTCCAGAATTTCTTTCAAACTACAACGAAATAAAATAGAGTAGACCCACGGCAAATTTATGTTGATCAATTTGGCACTTCGAGCTTTCTGAGCTCGCATGCCTGATTTGAAGCAATAGCTCTGTAAATAGTGATTAAAAAAGCTTAAACATTACCTTCCAATTTGTAACTATGAATCAAAAGGAATCATTTGGTAGCCAAGAATAAGAGATTATGATCTATCTAATCTAAACAGAGGATATATTTTGCCTACTGAGTAGGCATCTTGAGACCCACTAGAACAAATCTTTATTTAATTGTCAAACTTTAAAAATTGAAAAGTATGGATAAAACATTGCAAAAATAATTAAGCACATTAAAAATTGCAAAAAACATTAAGTATTGAATATCCAATATTGCCAATAAATTTTTCCAAACACTTGCCATATTCTTAGTAAAGCTTCTGGAAACCATGGCCCGTGGCCCATTTGGAAACCACCCCACAGCCTACACCAGTTTGTGGGCTACGGGGTTGAGAAGCATTGACTTGCTATTTTTAAGTTGATTTCATTTCCAAAAGAAGTTGGGCTTTGCGCTGACGCAATAATCCACTGACAATCACCGGTACCGCAATAGGTTGTAGACGCTCTGACGGTTGTAGACGGTTGTAGACACAAACTTATTTGCTTGCTTGCAGTTGCATGTTGTGCGTGGCAAGACCCGCGCGTTTGCAGACGAACAAGCTGTTTCAAAAATGGCCGATAAAGTGCACGGAGAACACGATCTGGCAAGGTCTTGTTCGTGCTTACTGTACATTATTGTCAACGAGGAGCCGCATCAAATGAAACGTGATATTTTGTCAAATGTTTTTGGCACGGTGTAAATCACGGTCCGCGCGGTTAATGTCTAATGACTTTTCAAAAGCTTATAAATATAGTGATCTGCAAGTAGCTGCACTGAGTCAACACTGTATTCGTCAGCATTTGCAGCAAACATGAAGCTTGTGCTTGCAATACTCTTGATTGCCTGCGTTTACGACATCTCCGCCCAGGATCCGGAGCAAGGTGAGAAAATTGTTTATTTTGTATAAATTCTACGCTAACGCAAATGTTTTCTGCTAGGGGTGCAAGCAGTTTGTCCGCCGGAAGAAATGCTTACCAACGAAACCACGTTATAAGCAGTGCCGGAGCAAACCATTCCAGCAGCAAGATCCGTTTTCAGGAAGCAAGATCCGTTTTCAGGCAGCAAGATCCGTTTTCAGCGCTCCATGTCTTTGCTCATGAAAACGTCTTGCTGTTTAAGGACTGCAGAAGCCGATATATCGTTTTTACGGGGCGGTTTCTACAATAACTCGTAAACCACTGAAGCAACCTCGACAAGTAACACCTTGTAAAAAAGTTTTCGAGCGATCTTTCCCATTATCTCCAAAACAGGCATGTTTGCATTTGAAATTTTTGAGAAAGAACATTTTGCTTTTTCGCAAGCAATTTTTTTGGAAATTTTCGGTTGTCTTTGAGAAATCGGCTTCACGTTTGCCTGTTAGCTTTTTCGAAGCGTTTTGTTAACTTGACTCCTTGCAAGAACCACAACTAACCGCAAATACTAAAAAACTCACCTTACCGTTGTCTTGGGGAATGATGTTCGGGCAAAAAATGCATTTTTTCGAAATTTGAAAAAATACGATTTTTTGTTTTTTTACGCCAAAAGGTTCATGAAGTGTACCATTGGAAAGAACGTGAAAAATACTACAAAATGGAGTCAACAAGTTTGGCAAAAATTATGTCAAATTTTGTCAAAAGTTTGTCAAAATTTTAGATTTTAAATTGCCATAACATTTTTCTTTTCATTTTTACTTGAAAAATGATAGGTATTGTAAGACGTGAACGTCAACATAATGTACTATTTTCAAATTTTTCGGTCTTTGGAACAGGAGATGTGGGCCTTCGAAAGCGAAAAGTGACAAAACACCCCCTAAAAAATATTTTTCCCATGAACTCCCAAAACTATGTTGGATTTTTCGTCTAAAATTTTTAAAGATTTGATAATGGCTGACTTTTGATATGCAGAACGATTTTTTTTAACGTGTTTGGTTATCTCTCCACACCACAGGTCTTTCAACAAAACCACTGCTTTTTTTGCTACGCCGAAGTCATTTTTTTCCCGGCCTGACATTACAAATGCACCATCAAGAACTCACAAGATACGCCATCAAAAAACCTTTCTTACAATGTCTTACGTGTCGACGTAGCTTCAGTGGTCCGCGAGTTACCGCAAAACAGTGGAAAAGCCGACATATCGACTCCTGCAGTCCATAAAGAGTCGTGGCACGTCTTTTTTGCAAATCTGCCTAACGACTGCACTTGAAAAATGTGCATTTGCTTCTGCAAATCTTAAAATGGCCAAATAGACTCCGGCTGCACATCTTAAAATTGCCGGGGCGTCCTAAGCAAGGTCCATCAAGTGTCCTTGCCAAGGTCCGTTCCAGCACCCCCAAAATACCCTTTTCCGTTGTACACAGGTGTAGATAGGGAGGATTTTTTCATCATGCTAATTTTTTAGATGAATATCAAGTTTATTTGAACACCAAGTTTATAAAAAAATTATCTACAGAACATTCATATAAACAAAAAATCAAGCATTGAACCTCAAAACTTTGTTACAGACCCATTCTCACAATCTGGTGTCGTACCATTAGGCGGAGCTCCACCTGCACAACCAATCTCTGGCATTGGCGAACGAAACTTTGTTGATCCTGGTGAGTACCAGCTGGAATTTGTTTGGCTAAATAAGTTAAGGCGGTGCGTCCAATAATCGAAATTTGACTGGTTAACTACTAACGCCAATAATGCTGGCTGGCGTTTCCTATCCTGACTACACTGGATGGCTGAAACATGATTTAGTGAAGGCTTCGTCAAAAACCTACTCCGGTGAAATCGGGGCAGCCAGGACAAATCAAGACATGAAAAGAACTAAGCTGATAGCATTAAAATTTAGTCGTTAACTTGATAAAGTGTGGTCTACAGGGCATGCCTTGCTGGCCCTGACAGCACGCTGTTAATAGACTTGTCAGCACACGAGAAAAGATCCATTCCAGCGCCCACCCCTCCTATACAAAGATCTTTACTCTACATATCATCACGTTACTCATTACGGAAATAAGAAAGGGGTTGTAGTGCATTAGAAAAGTTCATTAGATGAATAAAATTTACAACAAATTTCTCTATAGAGATACCGAGCATATGTGATATTGAAATTAATATGAAAAATATTAACCTTTCTGAAGCAAACCTGAAATAGTGTAGCATCTCTATCTTCTCATCAACTGCGTGAACGTGTATTCCATTCACTTTCATCATGTTCAGTCACTTTTACTTGGTGTACGTTCGTCACTTTCTGAACCACGCAGTTGTTACTCTTAGTCCTTTTTGGCGCCCTTTCTGGCCCAGCGCCCTAGGCAGCCGCGGAGTTTGCGTAATGGTAGCGTCGACGCTACTTATAAGTGATAACAACATTTGTGCGTAGCTGATTGCACTGGTTTTACGTTCTCTGGCTACAAATCTAATTCGTCGCCCTGTGAGGTTTTACTTCTCCCTTGCGCAGCGTTTTAGGTGTTTCAACTAGTCAAAACATGCCACACAACAACAGTCAGGCCGCTGCCAACAAGGATACTTGATAAAGCAATACGACTGTAAAGCGCAAAACATAGTTAAATATTTCGCATGTGCTTGCATGCTCGATATGTTGCGTGCTGCTCTCAGAACGCCAGCCAGGGTCCATCCAAAAACATGTAGTCCCAACCAGGCCCGTAGCTAGGTTTTAAGGTTTGGGGGCGAAATATAATTTTATAGGGCAACTTTATTATTTTTATAATATTTTTAAAACAAATTTTTCTGGGCACAACAAAGTTTGGGGGGAACAAAAATATTTAAGGGGGCGCCACCCCCGAATGCCCCCACGGCTATGGGCCTCGTCCCAACGTGGGCCAAGGCGTTCACGGGGATTTTGCAGCGTTGATTTTATTGAGGGGTTTGATCCAATTTCGGTTCTTTACTCACATCCATATTCCTGCATGGGACAAGGAGCGATTTCTTTGAAAAATATGCCAAAGCCCGATATGCTTGAAAACGCTGGGAAACACTCAAATTAATATTGTATGTGTGTTAAGTGGCGGACGGCTGTCAGGGTTGCATAGGCTGACACCGAAGGCCCGGATGTGTTAGGGGCCTTCCATAAATATGTGGATAAGAAAAAGAGCAACTGCTAAACAAAATTATTTATTTCAGAAAATGAACCACACAAAAAGTAAATATACAATTGCCCGGTGAGTCGGGGACAATCATTTTGGCCTTCCCCGGAAAATATCAGTTGGTTGCGAGTCTGTCACGAACTTTGCTGTGAGCATTTTTTATGTAGAATTTCCGGCATTAAGCTCTTATTCATCTAATTACACAAATGGCATTATCTACTCATCCACGTCTGCCTAGGACATTGGTTCTTAACCTTTTTTACACATCTTACCCTTTTATCAAACAAGATTACCAGATTTACTCCCGATACATTTAGTGGTGCTCATTTCTTAAAATGCGAAATTTACAAACTCTTACAGTTTAGAATGATTTATAAAAATTTACATTTGTTGCAGTTTATGGTTCAGTAAATTTACCCCCTGGGAAGATGAAATTTATCCCAGGGGTAAATTTACACCAGGTTAAGCACCACTGGCCTAGGAGGAGTTGAACTACCTCACGGTTAACAGCAAACAATCTTAGATAATTTCGCTGGCTCCACACAAAGACGGTACCAAAAAAAGTCGGAGATGTAGTCATGCAATCTTGTCTTTGGACGACTTCTGGGCTACTTTTCCGTGGGTGTAGGCAGCACGACGTCCCTTGACAATTTTTTCTGGGACATTCTGGTCACATGGCCGAACCAATGTGGCTGGGATCTCGCTATTCGGAGGAATGGCTCGACATTCAGAGCTTTATGAATTTCACATCTGCGCTCTTGTTCGCGAAGTGTCACAGCGTGAACTCTTCGCAACAATCCCATCTCCGCTTGCACTTGGGATAGTATGCGAGCATCAACGAAAAAAACACTCATTAATTTTTTACTTCTGTGTTTAACTGTGACATATAATGCTTAGCATAGAATATATCTTACAGTTAACATAGTAACACACAACGTAACACTCACCGCTTGCGGTTGGTTACAATTCGCCGACAACCGCGATTAAGCGACCGGACGATTCGTTAACGATTCGACGTGGCGACAACACAATAGGGCAAAGCGACAAATGGCGGTCGAGGTTATTTTACAGCTGACAAAACATTGCCTCGCCGGTTGATTGATAATAATTTACCTAACGTTTGCGGTTGAACGATAACTCCCAGTCAGAAAAGTTCAAGAAGATAACCTGGGTTTTTTTAAGGTGTTTTAGGGACCCGATTCGGTCCCTAGAGATGAAAATTGGCTCCCTAGGATCAGAGAAAATTATCATCGAGTCCGTAGAATCAGAGAAAATCGGGTCCCTAAAATAAGAGAAATCGGGTCCCCAGAGTTACGTAGCGGGTACCTAACGTTTTCGTTAAAAAAAAACTGACAACCGCTGTTTTAACAAAAAGTTTCCTAAAATTTGTCCTTGAAACAATATAAAGTATCGTAAGTAGTTTGACATTCAGCATAGATATCTTTTAAAAGTGTCCCGAAACCTTTCTATATACCCTAGGAAAGCACAGAAAAGTTTTTATACACTAACATGACTGTCAGTGCAATTCAGTTTTTTTTTTATTTGAACTAACATCACTGTCAGGGAGCCGTCTGAGTTGGTTCACAACGTCTAAATACAACTTTTTTTCAGGCCTGGGCTCTCCGGGTTCTTTTCCTGGGATACCAATAATTCCTGGAGGTATCTGTCCCAGAAATCAAAGGTGGTTCAGTTGCAAACCATGCAACTGGCACTGTGGCGACCTGCTTCGATACAGGATTTGCCCATTGCAATGTCGCTCTGGCTGCGCTTGTGAACGAGGAAGGTTCTGGAATGGACGGCGGTGCGTGAGGCCACGACGGTGCCTGCTTGGTAGTAGACGTGAGTACTGTTTGTAGAAACCGTGCATTGCTGAAAAAGATTGAGCGCTCTCTGCCCAAATATCTTCCGTATCATACGATAGGCAGTTCAGAGATAAAAGCGAAAATCAAAAAGTCACTTGAATAGGTTCAAATACGTCGCTAATGATTTTATAACACTAAATTAACGTAACCCTATTCTTATGGCCAGTAAGAAGGTCACCAGCCTAAAAAAGTTTTTCTCGTCGGCTGATGTCATGAACACATTATATTTAAAGCAAATCACATGCTTGGTTTCTTTCACAAAATGCATGTAAGCAGATATTGTTCTACTTCATCAAGTTTTCGATATGCTTCTCACTGCCAAGCACTTCCTTTTGCATGGTTTTAGATTTGTTATCAAATTATAAAGGTTTGAGCACAGTTATGGGTGGAACCTCGGTACAAATTTTAATTAATAGAGCACACCATCGATGTCATTTTCACTGCATATGATTTTGCAAAGTTGATAACTGCAACTGGTTTGCTCCCATATGTTATTTTTTTTCAAAATCATTACAATATTTTAACCGTAAATCAGCTTCCTTTATGTGAATATTTCTCTCACGGGATTCTTGAATGAGATGTGCGTTGCTCCTTGGTTGTTCTTGATTTGGAGCTTTTTTACGCATGACATATAGGAAGACATTTTACGTGATGCTTAAACAAGAATGTAGTGCTAACAAAAATGGTGTGGGAACGCACACAAAAATGGCCATTTCAAAACAGCTTCAAACTCATTTTAAAGCAAAACCTGAAAAAGGTGTGGGAACACCGATCCCGCCACACTACACCCTTGTGCATAATCTACTATATCTTTCAAAATGTTTTCTTTCAAACAAAACCTACTGTATACATGCTACCTAGGTTCTCCATACAGGCAGCGGATTTCTTGTGAGTCATCATCTTTACCCACATCCACTTTTTGCTCCTGTAAAGTTATCTGTACTTTACGGCAGTCCTAATATCTAAAAACCCAAATAGAGGTATGTAAATTTCAATGATAAGGTACGGTTTCAAAACGAATTTTCTATTTCGTCACTGTTTCTAATACGAAATTTCGTCACTGTTTCTAATGTGTGTGGGACTTAGAGCTAGGTTAGAGCATGATTTTGCTTTTTGACTATTTGTTTGGGTTTCGAATAACAGAGGCTTATTCAATTATGGTGATATTTTCATAAATTCACGCATCTGTAATCAAATATTTTGCAAAAGCATAATAGTAAGTGGAGTAGTTTCTGGAATGGAAAAACTGATCAGTGGCTTTGCAGTTAGTGGTTTTTGGGCACACAAGTCTTTGTTGTTTAGCACACGACTGCAATTAAGAAAGACTTGGTAATATGGAACAAAAAATATTGATGCATCTCTTTTATGCACAAGAAAGTCTTGAAATGTATTCGCAGACGGTAAAGACTTAGCATTTTATTTTTAAAGTCTTTCCCAAAGTATTCTGATGAGGAAAAACTTTATACAATAGGATTGCGAGCTTGAAATATCTATTTGTTTGTTACAAACACTTTTCCGTCCGTAACCCCGCTATAATCAGGGTCGTAACGAAGAGGGGCAAGGGGGGCACAACTCCCCTGGCGCCGAATCACTGCGGGGGCCAAAAATGGCTGCGGGAGGCACCGAAAAGCCCGAACAATGTTACAAGTACTTCCTTCAATACAGTACATTTGCTTCCGAAAGATCTCAGTTTCAAACATGGGGCGCCAAACTTGCTTCTTGCCCCGGGCGCCATCTAACCTCGTTACGCCCCTTGGTATAATCAACGGTGTTTTGAGCTAAATTGTGTTGTGCTGTTTAAAAAATTGTGTTGTGCTGTTTAACCCGAGTAAAACAGTGCTGTTTCACCCGAGCTATATATGCCGCTGTAGCGGACAAAATATTTTATGTCAGTGTGGAGCAGGCTCGCAAATAGGGGGGAAACCGGGCAATTGCCCCATCCCGAAATTTTCAGAAACATTGTGAAAACGTCAATAAGTTTTTTATTTGTTAAGTACAACAAGGTCAATTATTTTTTCCCCATTCCCGAAAATGTCCGCTGGTTGCTGTTCGTGGTGTGTGACAAGCTTAGAAAAAAAGTAAAGTCGACCTAAAACATCTTTACAAATACAAATGCTTAGAAACTGCACAGAAGGTAAAACCTGCTTCTCAGCTGCAAAGATTCTTGTTTCTGAACATACGCAAAAGTATTCTCTGTGAGCTACATATGTGTCATATCTGGTCCTGTCATATGGCTAAACTCAAATATAATCTTGTACTGATTTGTATTGAACGTAAAGCTAGTACAGAAAACTCCAAAAGGGCCTCTGCAGGCACTTAACAGAATGGAAAACCATTTCTTTGACAAAATCGCGCTATAATTTGGCAGCAAAAAAGAAGATGAAGATTGCCAAAATACGTGGATGACAAGAAACGTGCTGTGACTGCAACCTTGCTGACAAGACATCACCATAAATGTGATTTGATTGCAACATTTTTGACAAAATATGGCCATCGACGTGATGTGACCGCAACATTTTTGACCGGGGGCGGTCTGAGTAGAACTGTTGAGTCCGACATCTGAGAGATTTCTTGGTGTAAAGCTGGCCTGCACAACATACAGCCCTTTTCTTGCGGCCCGCGAGAGCTTTTTTAATTGCAGAAGTTTTGCAAAGGCTCGACCTCGAGTAAGTAATTGTCTTTCCAGAATTTCTTCCATACTACAACGAAATCTCCACATAGAAATGAAACAGGCATTTTCGGCCCACGGCAAGTTTATGTTGATAATTTGGCCCTTCAAGCTTTCCGATTTGTGCAGGCCTGGTTTAAAGCATATTCTAATAAAATTGTCAAGTGCACAGCACTAATAATTTCAAGCGATTCCAATTTCAAAAATAGACAACTATGAGTGGATCGTCATTGCTGATAAAGGAAAGAAGTAGCTGTTTAGTCGATTGCGCCCTTCTCTTGCCAAATCCCTCCATTTTGTGTCAAAAACAAAATATTTCTGTCAACTCCCAAAATTTGTCGCCAGGATTGCCACAACCCCCTTGCTCTTACAGTAGCTACGCTTCCTTTCAAAGGGATAATTTCGCAATCCTTGGCTATGCTCTTGCTTGCATGTCTAATGTTTCAGCCCAGTGGTTTTTAACCTATTTTCTACCACGCCTCCATAAGCAATTGTTACTTGTTTCACGCCCCCTGACTTTAAAAAAGCTGCAAAAGCAATTGTATTCATTGGCACATTTATTGATCAAGCTTTCCATGTAATAGAGCGCGTAAGGGCTCGCGCCCCCGTCGAAATTTCTTGACGCCCCCATTGGGGGCGCGCCTCCCGGTCAAGAACCACTGTTTTAGACCCTTAGTCACAATAATACCGGGATGCGTAACTGCAAACGGTTGTAAGCACATAAGCCTAAAACACATTTGCTAATATGCATTGTTAAACATAATACGCATTATTGCACACAATATGTATTAGTACATACTTCGAAGCCTGACTCACACTCCACCTATTATCAAGCCTCAGCCCGACCTCTAACTCTGGACCCAAACTCCACCCCGCAGCAGACCAGCAGCTTGTTCTTGTATAATTACTGCACAGTCTAAAAAATGGAGAGCAGCGCTTCCTCGCAGATTCAATCAGCGAACTTCATCCAGTCAAAGACAAAATCGCTGAAAGCGATTCCTGCATCACAGCAGAAACGAAGATGCACACAAATGCGAATATTTATAAACTAAAAGCGCAACTGCGATTGTGAATGCAGTGCAAACTTTAATTAACAAACTGCACAGTTACCCTATGACGGCAAACAATTATACCGGGCCCGTCGCCAGTATCTCGCTGTAGGGGGGGACCAAAAACCAAAAGGTGTGGCACATTTTTTAAATGCAATATTGGGTTATACAGCAATCGGGTGGCCAAACATGAAATGGGGGCACAGATTTCAAATGGGGAGGCCGGGCACCACTGAACCCCCGCTGGCAATGACCCTGAATTATACTGAGGTTTAACGAATTAATTTCTAACCGAACGGTATGAATTTCCACAGCTCTAGCGTTTAGTTTACATTTCTTCCGAATAATACTTGTTGTTTCTACTAGCAGCGGTTTGCGTTATGTTCAAGAGTCGAAAAAAATTTCTAGCTTGTGATTGTTAGTCTGAACATCAGTAGATAATGTATTTTCAACAATACGAACAGTTTATGATTTGTTCCTTGAACTAAAACCTCCTGTTCAGGATGCAAAAGAAGATGGAATGAAGTGTGGAGAAGATGTGCACCGTTGTGCGATCGAGCCTGCTTTCATCGGAACCGGCGCTGTGCCCGACGTCGTGGGTTCTGCATTCCCCGATGCACTTGCCGCAGAGGTTTCGTTCGTAACTGGCGCGGGAGATGTGTGAGAAGAAGAAGATGCGGAAGAAGATGTAAGGGCTTGCCAACTTTTTGTAGAAGCGGTTTGAACCGTACTTGACCAACTAGAATTTTTCAGTTTTTCCAAATTAGAAGTAAAATTGATGCTTCTCAAGTTTTCCTAAGTTAGTTAGAATTGGAATCACCGAATTCGCCAAAAATAGAAATTCAACCAAACTACCAGAGAGAATTACATTTGATCAAATCAAGTCCAAATCATACCTAATCTTAATTCATTTGGATAATCACGAGAATGACAAAAATCTTGCGACAATATTGGCGCGTTTCGCGCTGTACAATTCGCCTGGGTGGCTAAAAATTCATTTCAACATAGCTGACGCTGCCGTCATAGGTTGTCAGTACAATGTACATACTGTACTAGTTACTGTTCGTCACAACTTCTATGACTGTATGGCTACTATGACTGTATGGCTGGCTTAATGATGTGGTGGTGGCGTGCCATTTTCGTCTTTTCGTTGCGCTTTCCTTGCGCGAGATGCATTTCAGTGTCAATTGCTGAAAAACGCCTTGGACAAAGCAGCAAAACAGGAAATTAGAAGCAAATTTGGATCACATAAGCCTTTCAAAAATTAGATTAGAACTACAGTTACCGGTATTTCTCTCTAATTCGTCAAATTAGACTACCTATCTAGTTGTCCAAGACTTGTTTAAAGGGAATATTGAGCAGGGTGGAAAACGGATAAAAAGAGTGCCCGAAATTAATTCTCATACTACTGTATGTTGGTCAGCTGTGCTTTAAGGCTCTTCTCATGACATTGACATATACCAGTGATGGAGTCTAAAGGCTCAGTATTTATCTTGAGACTAATGTCAAGGCCAGTTACAGTAAATCGTAGCTTGGTAGGACCCCGGTCTCTGTCTCCGGGGATGCAGGTCCCTATCTCAACTCTTTTGTCGTGAACATGCAATGTTTAATTCGTCCTTAAATGTTGAATAAAATATTCACTATTTAAACATGGCTTGGAAAACCGCTCGTTAAAATCTAAAGTCATCTGTCAGCAAGACAAAAAGTGCATTCGTCATTCTCTACGTCTTGTCTTCGAGAAAATGCAAAGCACACACTAGAGCAGGGCGGGGAACCTAATTACTATTGCGGGCAGCAAATTCAATTGATTTTATCCTAAAATTATACCTTTGTCAACAATGAGGAAGAGTAACTTATTTTGAATTACTATCTGAGTACCTACTTACCATACTGCTTCGTTTTGACGTGATGTTGTACTCTAACTTCGGTAACGAAAATTCTGATGCGGGCCATATCAAATGTTAACATGGGCCGCAGGTTCCCCACCCCTGCACTAGAATAAAGTTCTAGAAATGGAGGTGGGGAGCATAGATGAGCATTGGACTGCACTTGGGTTGGACTGGATCCGGACTATGACGAAATTTGTTGATTTTGGATTGGATCCGGACTATGACGAAATTTGTTGATTTTGGGTTGGATACGGACTGTAAAATGCTTCATAACTTTAGGATCAGGACGGGATTTGGACCGAGTTAACGGAAAAGGATTGCGTGAAGTTTTTCAGTGAAAATCTGTATTTTTTTTATCTTTTGGACTTTATTTGGATATGGATTTTAAATTTCTTTCACTTTTCGCACTATGGCTGGACTTGGACTGAGTTTTAAACATTTATGACTGGACCTGGATTGCAAAACATGACAGTTCGCTCAACTCTGGTGCGGGGTGTCATTTCTGAACATAAAATTTTCCATCCCCGGGTCTCAACCTCATTACACGTTTTTGACCAAGTCTCGGTCTATGCCTCACACCATGAACAAACACTTGGTAACAGGAATTCAGGTGACGGCTGCGTCACTGATATATATTCTACTGTCAGGTAAAAAAGTTTTTAAACTACTTGTAATGATGACGCCATTTAATAATTTGTTTGATTTTTCACGATGACCTAACCCCTTATCAAAGGCGTATTTGCAAATGATCAAGCGTTTTTTATTTTCAGTTTTCTGAAGGCGCAAATGCCTCTTGCCAGTCACAGAAGACGACAGATTTTCGCCTCTGCTAAATCATGTTCATTTGTTGTTTTGATGACATAATAATCAAGAATTGTTCGGTATCCTGGTTTGCTTTCATATGTCAATAAAATCATCGTTACAAGACTTCATTAATTTGTTCAAATGGTTCTAGGAGCTTCAGTTATAATGGTTTTATATGTAAACTGGGCTATATTGCTCTTTTCTTCCGTAGGAACAGTTTGTGGTTACTAACAGAGTAACTAGGTACCAGCACCAACGTGAGGCAGTAACAGGTTTTGTTGAAAAGCACAGTTTTGATTGCTTTTCTGAGCAGGTAGGAAAACAAAAATTTTTTTCAGTAGATTGTTACGTCTACGAAAGTGCAACCAACCGCCGGGACGCTTTCATAAGTCAACGATGAAAACCTGATACAATTTTTTGTCTTATACATTGCATTGGAAACAAGTCGTGCTATAGATAAGAAAACGATGCAGAAAACTTCATAAAAGTTTGTTTTGGTTTTTGGCATAACGTACAAGCGTGAAACAGCGAATAGAAGCTACCGAGAACCGGACTGATGTGATGCGAGGGTCCTATAAGCTAATCCACTTGTGAGGCCCCACCTCCCACTGTTACGAGAAAAAAATGGAAAAGCGCTAAGTCGAAAATGATGATATTGATGCTCCAAAAGTACGGTCAAGAAATAATTTGTAAATTCTTGTTAGAGTGCCCCACGATCGCTGCGCTTGTTACTACTTTCAACGCAGAAGCGTTCAATGACACGAAATTGTGGAAATCGTGCTTGGTTGGCTGGAACTGACACGATTGAACCAAAGACAAAAGTCACGGTTAAATCTGACAAAACACATTCCCTACGTCAAGTTTCACATATGCTTTTCTTATCTGTGCTCATCAGTAGCATCTAAAACAGTGTTTCTCAAACTTGTTATTCCATCGCCCCCTTTTCACTCTCGACACATCGTTTTCGCCCCCAAAGCCTGATAAAGCAAACATAAAGCAGTAAATTTAAGTATTTTTATTTAAAGAAAGTATTAAATAGCTGAACCAAGCCACTGACAAGCTGAACTAAGCAACTGTATTACGACGCTGATTCTATTTGAATAAGGTCTAAGTAGGTTTTTGTTGTTAATAAGTAGGCTTGCTTTGCTGCTGCCTTTGTAATTAACTTCTGCTGGACTTGTGTTCCAAGCTTGCCTTCTCAAACTGTGCTGGTGTT
>Ga0210059_1010452_pt1 | contig 14342 bp, 13 predicted proteins | sample Ectturendosymbi2_FD_188042 | JGI IMG/M metagenome (GOLD analysis project Ga0210059, IMG submission 188042) | Ecteinascidia turbinata endosymbiont from Florida, USA - Sample 2 (SPAdes) (version 2) | ecosystem: Host-associated > Tunicates > Ascidians > Unclassified | place: Key West, Florida... | reverse complement strand
ATAACACAACACAACACAAACAAAACAAAAGGCACATAGACAAGAGTAAACAAACGTAAACAAAACGCAACATAAAAGACACACAACGCGTAAAAAAAACGACAACAGGCAGCAATGTAATGTAATTTAGCACATTAAGCAGACCAAGGGGGTCACCGATATATTTGTGAAACTGGACACTGCGACAAATAGAGCACGTTTTTATAGAGCACGTTTTTATTACAAATAGAGCACGCGACAAATAGAACACGTTTAAGTTCTGGTTCAGTGGAAAGTTTTAGATAGTTCAGTAGGCTATATAACAAACGCTACGACGTTTTTTGTTGTGGTGTGCAACGCGGTACGGATTGTCTTATATCCAGACCGAAATAAGGGCGTAGCACTTAGCGACAGGCACTTGCAAACGCAACGTTGCATCCAAACGTTTGCCCATTCGCATGCTTAATCGTTAAAGGAATCTGGTAAATGACCGGTGCAATTTCTTTTCAAGCGATCAAAGTTGACTGCGGTGTATTCAAGCAAGCGATAAAGCTTCAGCTAGCCTTTGAACCACCCGCGCATTGCTGCTTTTAAGGCTCACGAGCTAACTGTGACCGATGAGTACCAAGCGCGATGCACGCAAGGCAGTAGCCTGCCGCAGTATCTTTGCAAAAAACGGTGGAACCTTTGCGTTGACTGCAGTTCAAACTCCCAACTGACTTGTCAACTCTAATCTTCGGCTTAAGTGCTTGCAACTATCTTTACGGACTTGCTTACTTGGGTGATGTTGCAACTCAAAACAAAGTTTTTTTGTGGCGTGCCTCGAAAGATCAAATGTAATATCTTTCTATCACCACCAAGCTCTTGCCGAAGACCAAGTGTCACGCATGACGGCCCTGAACCGTGATCTGCTTTTGTTCAAGCGGAACCACCACGCGATTGTGACGTCCACTGGCCCGAAACGTGACCGCGCACGGCACGGGCAACTGTCAAGTTTTGCGCGAAACAACGGTCTTTGTGATAAAACAATGGCTAGCAAGTTTCAAACATTTTGCAGGTGCCAGCTTCATGTGGTCGCGAGTTACCAGCGCCAGTGCTAGACGCCGGCTAACTGGTGGCGCTAAGCCTTACACGGTTGTGAGCCGGAAAAAAACATGTTGTTTCGTTTCTCTTCCGCGGCGTTTCTTGTTAATGGCAAGAGCGTTTTCAAAAAAATGATACTAAAATCCAAAATAACCTCGTTTAAGCGAGTCAGAGCAGGACTAAGAATACCTGAAGCGTTGTGCGAACATTGACCTTGCTGAGATGTGACTTTTATTCGTTTCTTGCCAAATTCCATTTTCTTGCTACCTATGAGTTGATACTTTCCCCACGCAAGTGGACATTCCGGTGGCTCGGATTTGTAGTTTACAACCCTGTGAGTCATATTTCGCGAAAGGTTTTCTCTGTTTTTTTGCTTACCTCTCGACAGCTGTAAAGCGCGAGCTAGCTTTGCACGCAGTCTTACTCAGCGCTACCACCCTTTAAGTAGTTTGGTGGCGCTGAGTGACGGACTCCACTCCGATATCGAAACATGTTGCTACTGTTTCGGTTTATGTACGCAAGATGTGTTTGAAAGTTGACCATGATATCGACTTCTTTTCTATTGAAAAGATGTTTGCTACTTTTATGTGCATCGCCAGCTGAAAATGCGTGATGTTGCCTAAATATTTGAATTGTTTGGCCAAAACATTTCGTTATGAAGTCAAATCTGGCATGAACGTGTGCACAAAATCATGAGTAATTGATATCCCGTAAGTTTGGAGTGTTTTTTGTTGCTAAATAAATTAAATAAATTTGAAAAAAGCGGTGAACTGCGTTTCTTGATTGGAAGTTTACTGGCAACTAATCTTCACAACGGTGACAAACAAGTGAATCAATCAGCAAATCTCTTATAGGAACACGTGCAGAAAAGCATGTCCTATAAAAGTAATTACCGATTGCTTGACTTATATGCCTCGCCTTTGTGGACACGGGTTACTTGAATGCAGACGTGTGCAAGTTTAAATCATCGCAAAAAGACGAAAGCAGAACCCAGTCGGCTGATTCTTCGAATGCTTACAGCAAACCTCGTGCTTTTAATCGTCGTAGAAATTTACTAATGACGAAATGCTTGTTTATTTTACAGTGTCTTCTTGTAATGCGGTTTTGGAAGGCTTGTCAGGAACTTTCATGTCGCCAAACTACCCCAGAACCTATGAAGCCCCCGTCAAAACGAGGAACTCATCTACATTCCCTGACAATAACGGCTTTATCACGTGTCAGTGGGAGATAATAGTCCCCAAAGGCAAAGGTATCCAACTGAAGTTTGGCGACTTCGACATGAACGCAGAAGCTGACATCTGTGATAAAGGACAAGTGGACATTTTCACAGGAACAGGAAAAACGAAGAGCTTTTTGGGTGAGTTCGGCGGTTTTCAGACGGTCTTTGTGTACTTTTTTTACGTAATTCTATTTTATTTTAAAATTTCCCGTTTCACGTTTGTTTGAACGTATTCAATTTTACTTAGTGACTGTACTTAAGTTTATTGAAAAACTTTTCACACTGACGCTTTCTGGGATCGGCTGCTGAGTAAAGGGATCAAAATTTTCCACCTGTGCAGAATATGTGCACCATTGCTTACCTTACTTCCTGTGACCTGGAAAAGCTACAGCCCTCTGCTGTTGATCTGATTAACAAGCCCACCAGCAGGTGGAAACCGAAGAGAACAAAAATCCAAAGCGTCACGGAGCTTTCTCTTGTCTGCATTATTTGCTCTTTGCTGCAAAGCACTTGTTTTTTTCTCAGCGAAGGTTTGATTTGTTTCAGTAGTTTGATCTTTGTATGGCCTTATTCATTTTAACGCTGGCCTCCCTGGACCTGTCCACACCAATTTGCCCATTGCCTGTTGAAAGTTCCACTTTCATTCCCCTCTGCATGTGTTCTACAGCAACACGCACGTGCTGCTCTCGGCCAAGGTACAACGTCACAAGCCATTCTTTTGGGCAATGACGTCGTCACCGGGTTAACACAGCGGTTATTCCATTTTTCATGGCGCATAGCGTGTTCTTGGGTCATTGACGTTAACGTTGTCGTCGGTTGCCAAATACCTCTGTAAGTCGGGTGGTCCCAGGGCCTGAAACACTAAGTGACTGAACGGTTTAAAGTCGTCAGTGTTCGCTCGGTGACCCTGCGTAATGCGCAGTATATCGCGGTCGAATGCCGGCGCTGCTTCCCATCGCTTATTGTGTTTAATGCCTCTGGTGGAAGACGGAGTGCCCGACCGAGCCTTGAACTTCGAACAAATTGGCTCTCGACAAACACAGGGCCTGTTTCGAGCTTAAACCGTTACATGATGTCCGTCGCGGTTGGGAAAAGCGCGTCCGTGGAGAGATGTAATGGAAATGGTACAGACGAAAACCTAGTTAAGCGAATAAGGTCACGCTGCTGTTGCTGCTGCTGCTGCTGGCCAATGGGAATAACTGCGGCATGTTACCGTTGTACGGATCGCTGTGTTCGTTTGATCTTCGGGCAGCAGCGTTTTTTGCCACCAGTGCAGTGGCAATGAGCCTGTATTCTCTGTTGCTATCTTCGGGTGCACGGATGTCATCAATTATGAAGAAGCACGTACACGGCTCGTTTGCTTGGACCACCGCAGCCGGAGCTCCGTTTTGCAGCGCGTTAATTTTAATCGACATTGCGGTGCTCGTTGAATCCCATTTGGCACTTTCAATGATTTCCTGCAGAGAATAGCTTTAAAGCCATTGCAGCGGAAAACCTCTGACTTGAAATCGCTGCGATTCAGATCGATGCCAAAGCTTTGCTCTGAAACAATTTAGAAACATTCGTGTCGTATTTTAACCGAAACCGCGAAATTTTGGCTTTTAAAGGTAAATCGACCCATTGCTGTTTCCGATAAGAAGGATTACATTTTGTTTTGAAAAATAAAAAACTTTTGCCGTATTTTTCTACTCCGCGATACTTCTCACAACATCTTTCGTGGTGCGAATATGACATACTATTGCGTTAATTACTTTCACGAACGCTCGAAGAGAAACACTGCGTGTGTTTTTTTTCAAGCTTTTGCAGAACTGCTGAGTCCCAAACTTTAACGCGCTGTTGCCATGATCAGGGGGGAAGCTCGAGCACGAGTCGAGTCGAGTTCGTTTTGTTGAGTGCAACAACCACAAAACTTGTTGAGTGCAACAACCACAAAACCACCGTATCTGTTGGAACCCTCCGTTCGTTTTGTGTCGGCGACAAAGCGAATTTCTTCGTAAATTCCAAAACAACCGCTGATTTATCTTCGGCCATTCAGCAACGATGCGTGTAGCGCTTGAAAGGAATTTCGAACTTTATCACGTCACGTTTTCTTCTTATTACAGTTCTTATCTGCAGGTGTTTAGAACTGCAGCGCTGCTTAGCGTAGTCGCCCAGCAGTCGAAACGTTTCAAGCGAAAAACACGTTGAAAGCAAAGTCGCTGGGGATTACGAGAAGAGCAGTTTAAGGCGACAGCCGTAACTTTTACTTCAAAAACTCAAGCGTTATGCCTTTGTTTTGTGAAACTTGCTGCCTTCAGTTCCCACCTTTCACGAGAGAGATCGTGCGTTGACTTCCACGTGTTCCAGAACGAACGTTAACTAAATATCGACAGTGCAAAGTCATCTTTGGCAATCGGCGAACGATAAGAAACAGTCCACCAGCCACTGGGACAAGCCTATCTTTGCGTTTTTGTGTCGGACGTGGGCACTGGTTACTGTTGGGAACCGGGAGAACCGAAAAGCTCGGCAGCTTGGTCACGTGACACTCAGGATGACGCGAGTTTTTGTGAAGAGGGCGACGTTTGAGTCAACGTGCTCGGGCGCTTAAGAAAAAACGTCCATCACAAGCGTCTCGCCTGTAATCCCAGTGTTTTTCGTTTCGCTTTTCTAATCCAAAACTTTTCAGCCCGCCTTGCCCAGACGCGCTTCGCCAGTGCGCATGCGCGACGCCGGGATGACGAAGAGAATGTATAGCAACGGTCGCCGTGCGCTTTGACCCTGTGCTGGCCGCAACCTCACGCGGCTAATGTCGTCAATAATCCGGCCGACCACCACTTTGCCAACATTGAACCTTTGACCTGCGCATGACCTTTTTATGGCATGCACAACATCACTGATTGCAGTAAGGCTATGTGCACGTCAGTGGTGATTATCATATTGCAACTCCAGCAAACGTGTTTTTACTGCAAAAAATATGTTGCTTGGAAATATGGATAATTGTCGCATTGCGCATTATCCCAAAATAAAATTGCCCGTCAGCTATTTTCCCAGCTTACAAGGGAACAATACCATTATTGTGTCACAAAAAAGCATCATCCTCAAGGCGCGTAGCGATGAGCTTGTTCCTTTTAAGGCACGTGCATGATCGCTGTTGGTCGTTGTTTTCTACTTCTTATTTCATACTTGACACACACCGTGGTTGGCTGACACACCGTGGGTTGGCTTGCATCATGCTCCCGGGATGGGTTGCATGTATGGTGTGTTGTTCTATTAAAGTGATATGTTGCTTTTATGTGAGTAGTGATATGTGCTGTTTTTGTGTCAATGATGTGGTGTTTTTGTGTCAATGATGTGGTGTTTTGTGTGAGTGATGTGTTGTTTTGTGATAGCATGTTCATATGCGTGATGTGCTGTTTTTGTATGAGTGATGCGCTGTTTTTGTGTGAATGATGTGCTGCATTTGTGTGAGTGGTGTGCTGTTTTTGTGTGAATGATGTGCTACATTTGTGTGAGTGGTGTGCTGTTTTTGTGTGAATGATGTGCTGCTTTTGTGTTATTGATGTTCTGCTTTTGTGTGAGTTATGTGCTGTTTGTTAAACGAGCAAGACTCAGATTTTTTGTTGGCTGCCACTGGCTCAGATCTTCGTAAAGCACGATCGATCAAATTTGTTTCTTCTGACTCAATGCAATGAGCTCACGGCTTTCAGCAATGAAACTTCGTCCATCGCCTGTCTCTTTCTGTCAGGTTTTAATCCCTGTTCGCTGGAAAATCGGATCATATTTTTTGCGGTCGAGACGTGTTTATGCTTGCGGCCATAACTTGTCTTGAACTGTGGGACAACCGGGTTCATTCGCTTCTCTCGGTGTTCGTCGTGACGGCTCTGTGATGAAATAACGGCTTTGTGATGAAATAACGAAAACGCAGAAACAAGAAAAGTTAATCTTGTGTTCAAATTCGTATTATCAGCTTACTCAAGTGGTGCGAACCAAACATCCGAACATCGGAGAACCTTTGCGTGTTGGAAGATTCGTTCACCTTTCCAAATCCAATCAAACCGGATCGCAACTGCTGATGCTTTTCTTACCGCGGAACATGTCCCGTGATCGACGCGCCGCTGTCGCGCTGCACTCCGCCTATGTCGCAACACTCGAACGCATTAACGACATCTACCACTTGTCTTGTCCGCGAGTCGTGCGGACTTTTAATTTCCCGCTTACGCGCTCTTTACCGTCGCGATATCGCCGCCATCTTAATTCAAAGACCGTGTATTTCAACAATCGTCGCACTGCTGGCGTATTTATTCGCAGTAATCACCTCAGCCATCGCACTCCGGCACCCCAACTGCGCTGGTCAAAGAAGTGCGGCGTATTTGCTGCGAGATCGCTCAGCAGTTTTTGAGTCGGCTTCGCTGTCTCGTCTCCACGTTCTGCTGCCCAAAGATCTCGATCGTTCTAAGCGTACGTCGGTCGCGGTAATTGTTTATGCGTAGAACGTAACAACTAAGCATTGTTTACACGCGGAACTGGAAATTATTTACGCGCGAAACGTAACAATCAAAAGAGTTTTCCGTAACTGTTGCTTCACCCAGTTTTCAGGTGGTTTCTACTTTTTTTACCCAATCCGGGCGTTGTTCGACGTTCGAATAAAGCCAAGTGACAAGCCAAAAGTTGTTTTTCCGTGTTTCAACATGCCCTGGCGTACGCTGGAAACGCTATTAGAAGGATATTTTTCGAGGAATTTTCTGCAAAAACTTAGTTTTGCCAAGGCGTGTGTTTGCGCGGAATCGGCTTCCACCTGCTTGTCCGCGAACTTCCACGCCCCCCCCCCGTCACAATGTACGACAGGTTACGCGTTACGTCGATCCATTGTCCCTTTAATAGACGCAGTGTAGCAGGGCTTAAGGTTTCTCAGCTCGCCGACTCAACTCGTGAAAAAACGTATTCTAAATTTCTAAGTGCTACGTTCGCGGTGACTTGCAAGTCGACCGCTGGGGCGGCATCGCGCGCTGAGCTAAGGGCGGCACGTCCGTTTGATCTTTATTGCGCCAGCATCTGCTTCTCCTTAGAAGCTTAAGGTAAAATATCGTATATGCGTGTGGAATAATCCGGTAACTTGCCAAGTTTCACGTCTGCGCGCGAGATGCTGATGTGCTGTGTTGACAAGGGCTTTCGGCAGGTGACGGAGAATTCAATACCGGCACGGAAAGGAGAAACTGTGTTTGGCGATTTCGTAAACCGCTTTTCAGCTTTGCTGGGTATTCTGCGTTGGCGGTTATCATTGGAGAGGAATTCTTTTTTTCCGACGGTTTTCATGCAAGTCGTTCCTCATCCTCCTCCCCTCTCTCTTTCGAAGAAGCGAGAGCATAACATTAAAAACGCGAAGACCTGCATCTAAAATTACCGACTGCGCCTGTCTACCGTTTCTTCTAATTGCGAATTTCGAACCGATCACGGCTCGGCGACTTTCGCGGCGAACGGAGCAACCTTACCGATATTAATTTTTTAAAACCGCTCCTGGCCGCACCGAGCGACAGACGACCGCCGCACAGACACGCAGGCGTTTGGATTAAAAGATAAAAGCGCATATGTGGTCCGCGGTGGAAAAAATAAGCACCAACCGCTCGCGCCCACGACACAGAGGGTTGTTTGCGTTTGTCGGGTAGCTCCGTTCTGACGAAGCCGTTAATCTGTGTTTTGCTTGACGAAGTTCAACTTTGTTTTATAAATGCGTGAAATGGGCTCATTTCAACTTCTGCGGCCGGAATCGGGGCTCAGCCGAGATCCGAAAATTCCCACGGCAGTTCCGGACCTGCAATCTATTAATACGTCGTGTTTGTCTTTCTTCGATCTTCGAGTTCCCACCAGTACTCTCCTGTGTTTACCCTCGTTTAATGCCACGTCCCGCTGCTTTTATCAAGTCCAGTGTTCTGTGCCGACTTAGCCTTCTCGACGCTGATAAATCTTTTTCACTAATGCGACAATTTATCTTCCCCTTATCGCGTCCGCCCGCCCCATTCCCACATCCGTTGTTATTTCTTTGTGACGCCATACCAGCAACGGGCTCTCGTTGTGATGAAACAATCGGACTAGCAGGAGTTTGGCAAAAGCATTCGTGGAAACCTCCTGGTCTAACGAGCGATATATCCTTCTGTCTTTTCGCATAACGAGCCGGTGTTTTGGAACAAATCAAACAGATCCTCCCGAATGCTGACACGCATGGCAACTGCCACTGGTCTTAAGAATTTCTCGCACAGCGAAGCCTATGACTTCACAAAATCCCGCATAGGGAAACCTATGACTTCACAATGCGTTTCGCAGAATCTTGGAAGAAACGCGCGGGCCTCAGGCAATCGCCCCGTTCCCCTCTGGCACAACCCCGAGAATGTAAACTCCGTTCGTTTAAAGCAGTGGTTCTTAACCGGGGAGGAACTCCTCCCCACAGGGGGCGTAAATAAATTTATAAATTTCCAGAGTGGCGCGAGCCCTTACGTGCTCTGCAACATGGAAGGTTTGAGCAATTGTTTACCGATAAATACATTTCTTTTTACAACGTATTTAATGCCAGGGGGGGGGGATTGAAACAAAGCGCAGTTACTTAATGGGGGCGTGCTAGAGAAAAGGTTAAGAACCACTGTTGTACAGGTTGTTGAAACGTGAAGCTATTTGCTCGTGAAGAGGTCTTTTCGCACGACTAAGCACCCACGCTGTCAGTGAAACTCTGCACATGCAAGCCTCAGCCATTGTGCACAAGCGCAAACATCCAGTAATTGCAACGCGTAAATCGCTTCGTCAACAGTGAGGTAGGCTGAGTGATTCGCGTCAACAGCCTTCCCATGAGTTTCGTCTCGCGTTAGGCGATTAGGACACGCCGAAACACCGGACGGGATCGTTGCGTTTTTCCACAACATTTAGCAAATCAAACAAACGATCATCACTTGCGCCCGCGCCACCCCCCGTTCACCACAAGATGCCGGTGTATCAGGTTACGAGAGACAGAGGCCAGCACACTGCATCCCGGTCTCCTTGCGTTCGGTCCGATCGCCAGTTTTTCTACTTTAGCGGGCCGTCTTGGACAAACCCTGTGTTTGGATGCGACCAACGGTGAGTAACAGGAACGCCGATCGCTTTAATATGATCAGCAGTTTGTCCACTTCGTTAATCGTCCACGAGAAAGCGACTTTTGAAAGTTTGTCCCCGGTTTTACGGGAGCGTTAGCGGCCAGTGCAGGGAGCAAAGCACCTATCCGGATGATGACGCGCGTCAGGGGTGGAGACGTAAACGTCCTGCTTCGTCAGCGCTGACGCATGAAAAATACATTCGGTCTGTATCTGCCAACAGTTGCGCACCGTTTTAACCCTTTGCAGAAATATTGTTCCATTTTTTTTATACATTTTTATACGGCCAGGTTTTCAGCGCCTTGATAATAGACCGGTGGTTCCCAACCTTTTCTTTACCTCATAAGTAATTGTGCTTCGTTTCGCTTCAATAATTGTCCTTCGTTTCAAGCCTCCCCCCTGACTTCAAATAAGCAAATTGGACGCAAACACTTTCCCGTTCAAAAACATTTCTCATTCTGTAGAGTGCGTTGGGCTCGCGCTCACGGCCCATGGCAGCAAAGCTTGGGCGCAGATTGGCAAGATGCTCGTTGGCTCTGAGCTGGCCAGGTCATTTTATTATTTTCTTACTGGAACAAAACTAGAAACGATGAGTAATTATCACAGCAGCCTGTATGTTACTGCTTCCGTAACGTTTAGCTGTTGGGAATTTTCGTATCGGCGTTTGAAAAAAATATTTTAAAACTTGCTTCCACCATCAGACCATAGCCAGCCAATGAAATCACAGCATTGTGAACTGTGAGAGACGGGCTGGTTCCTTCGAAAAAAATTATTTTCGCTTATGAAAAAAAGTTATTACTTTTTGAAGTACTTGTTGTCACTTCCTTTATATTATGAAGTAGGTGATCAGATGAAATAGTATGTTTTGCATGTCCGATTTCATAGCTTATGTGACCAATTCGACTAAGCACACATTTTCATGTCTCCTTTTTCTGCTTTTATACCAATTGATGTTCGGAGAAACGTTCAACTGTTTCATGGTGAAGCTTCTAATTTCCGCTAACGCATCGCCCATTGTTAGACCAGCGAGCGTTTCACGGGCGACCACTGTTACGTTTTCTGCGCCAGTCGCCCCGTTCGCGCCGACGGTTTTTATGACGTTTTACGGCGCTCTCGACAAACGACTCTCATTTGTTTTGCAATTGTTTTTGCTTGTATGCACTTTGACGTAATAATTGGTGGCACTGCGTTCGTGATCTTTGGACAGGTTTCGACTGCGACGAAACCGCGACTGACAATTTATTGCACCTGGTGCATGTGTCGCGAGTCGTGCCTTGCAGTGTAAACGATCACCGAATACGGCCGAATGTTGCCCAACGTTGCGACCGTGATAATACCTCCCCTGTAAAAAGAACCTTTAGAAGTCTTCACTGAAATTTAAGAATTTAGAAAGATCTTTCGCCAGCTCGATATAGAAACGCTCTGGGTCATATCGTGCTTGCGCTTTAGGTTATGATTTGTCGACACAATTTTCCTTCTCTGTTGACGGCATTTTTTGCGTTTTTCAAAAACGCAAAATTTCCTATATAATTTGATTTAATGCAAAATTAGTCAGCTGCAGTCATGAAACCTGAGTTTTCGTCTTAAAACCATGAGGTCATCACAGCCACGCTTCCACAGCCACGCCTTTCGTTTTTGCAGTGGCAGCAACATGATGAAGCAGGCCCTTGAACATGCATTTAATTTTGGAGAAACAAGACGTCCTGTTGATATGTCATCTCGTTTGGTGATTTCAATAAAAATTCAGTGTTTGTCGCAGGGCGGCAGCTGTTTTTAGAGCCATTCAATTGACATCCGTGCAAGGAAATGTCACGCTGTCGAATATCGACCCGCATAACATCATGGGCAGCACAATTTATTTGAACAATGTGACTGTGATTTTTTTTAGTTTTAGGCTAACGTGCGTTTATCGGAATCAGATGTCGTCGAAGAACAGTGTTCCGTTCCTATCAGTATCGGCATCAATCGCTTTACTGACTTACTTGGTTTACAAGTAGTTCACAAGTGTTTTTGATGTTTCACTGAGGTTTTTGTCGGTCTTTTCGGTATTTCGGTTGAAAATGATTTTTTGGGATTTGCCGCTATCCGATCCGAGCGACCACTGGCTCAACATCTCTCGTTTCGATACACAGCGATGGAAACTGATCGAACCTACCTGCAAATGACGGTCCAAACACGGCGCCTTGTGCACGACCCGTTTCCGGATTCAACAAAGTCATCACTTCGCCATCCATTTTGATTCGCCCATACTTTGAACTTCCATTTTCGGCCCCACACCCACCTTTCAGAAGCCTCAGAAATGAATGGTTGTCGGTCAAGTGACTTACCCGTTATAGAGTTGTACCTGTGGGCGAAATTAAACGACTAGCGAGTTTATTTCAACGTAATTTTTAAATGAGGCTTACCCTTTCTTGGCTTAAATGTGTAATTTGTGCATTGTTTTTGAAATGAGCGTTTTATTTAGATTCCAGCAGCCAATCGCTTATCCTCGTAGGATGGACCCAGTTATAAATCAGCTGCTTCCAGGAAGCCTTCACATGACTGGCAAGCGTGGTGCAGAAAACTCAGTTCAGATATCTAGCACGATTTTTGCCGTGTTTGTAGTTCCGTTCCCATTCATGCGTCGCTACGCTCACGGCTTTCCACGGCTATAAAGCGCTGATGAGGACAGTTTCCGGTCACGACCATAGCGTGACCTCGTGTTCGCGAACACGGCGCTTGTGCGCAAGATGAGGCGCTGACGATTGACGACCCGCGCCGTGAGGGTAGCGTTTCGCCGTCGCGAATGGTAGCTTTCGGTTGAGAGTGGTGGTGCGATAGTTCTGCGCTGAAAAAAATCAAGGACCGGTGCATTTCGCTTTAGTGCCGGGAGCAAGATTGTTTGTCTGTGCCTCGTCTTCGCCGATTTCTATCTCAGGAATGTGATCCATATTATTTTTCCATAGTCATTCGTCGTCAGGGAGGTTGAGAAAGTTCGTGTCATTAATCGCCTTGTTCCTTTCGTGGAGCACAGCTTGTTGAAATCCACCAGCGAAGCGTGTCGACTCCACCACCGAAGCGTGTCGACGGGCACTTCCGCCATCGTGGCAGATACTGTGTTCCGTCCTTCACTGACGCTGATTTTTTTCAGTTCGATCAGGTTAACCCACATTGCAAAATTGACCAACCATTTGCCAGCCATTTTCTACATAAGAGGAGCAAGATGAGTGAGTTGCATACACTTGGTTTACACGACATTTTTTTTTCGCCTCATTCTCCTTGCGACCGAGAATACTACGTTTTCTTTTGCACGACCGCCATGTCGTTGCGAGATCCTGTGCTTTGAAGTGTTTCTTGCATTGCCTTCACAGTTTGACAAACTCGGGTCATCTTCAAGTCTGTGGAACTTGTTTTAGGGAGTTATTTTTCCTGCTACCAAATCCTTGGAGATTTAGAGATTATGTGCAGTAGCGCAGCCAGCCCAAAAATTTGGAAGGGGGCAAATATTTTTACTTTAACTGAGCAACAGTATTTGGTTTGAGCCACAGCCTCTCGAATCACAAAACGACAAGATGTTCTAAAAATTTGGGAGGACCATGGCCACTTTGGCCCCCTGGCTGCGCCTATGATTATGTGTGAAATGCAACATAGCCATCTCACAAGCCGACGTTGACTGTGATGCGGCTCCCATCACAGTCTACCCGGCAATACCTCCCGCCGGTACATGCTGGACTGAGGTTGACATCAGATCGGTAATAAATCAGCGGTAATCTTAAGGGATGTGCTGGGTGGTCGGCTTAGCGCCGCGGAAGGTTTGCACACCTCGAAAACCTCAAAAAGGCGTCAGGCGATTTTTCATCTTCAAAGTCGGCTGTGGCTTGCGCCAGACCTCCCTGCCTCAACCCAGACAAACGAAAGCCGCTGCGTGTCGCTGATTATGACGTAAGTTCCCCCTCCTGAAGCTGAAACGCATCTCCTCATGGGTGCTTGTCCAAGTTTGCAATGGATTTGCGTCATAACATGCAGACGCGTCAACCAGTTCAAACCGCCACCCCAAACACCGTCAGAAGGACCCAGAATCAACGGAACCATGCCGACCCCACTCTTAACCCACGTGTATCAGCTTACGTGCCAAAGGTTTTATCATCCGCCTCCGCGCGCACCACGTGACTGACGCGCGGCGAAGCGTGACGAGCTTGCGTGCATGCTGGTAATCGCTAGTGACGCGGTTTAACGTTCCTTCCACCGCTTACGGTCTTAGATGGAAGTGCCAGTAACTCGAGCACCTTGGCGCGGAGCGTCGTGACAGCTTTGGGCGATTTCTCTTGCTTTCTCGGGAACCTGAAGCGTGGACGGAGATGTGCGCAAAAACGGACCTCACCATTCCGGAGCGGCGGCGACGGGAACGCCGGTATTTTCAGGGCAAGACCCTCAAAAATTCGGCCACAGGAATCGGTGTACTCGTGCTGCAATGGCGACGCGGTTATTTCGGCCTGGGCTAAACACGGAGTCACACTCGTTGCGCGTCGTTTTCCTCGAAAAAAACATACTTTTTCACGAAAGTACACTATTTTCTGAGTTGTGACCGGACCACCGAGTCGTTCAGCATTAACGCTGCAGCCGCGTGACTTCGAGTTTTTTCACGAAAGATTCGTGACATAACCTGCAGTTCGGTAGTTTTCTTTTCCTTCACAGTGCGTGGTGAAGTGGTTTCTTGCCACTGAGTGATTTTGTCAGTCTTGCCATCGGGTCGAGCAGTTAGCCTGCAGCAACCGAAATCGCGTGAAGACCCTCAGTCAATAGTCCGCGGTTCGTCGCCCGTCCGTCAAAAGAAAAACACTGCTCAACTGCTGACTGGTTTTCTTCGTGCACCGGCCGCTTTGTTTGGTTCAGGCTCCGTGACCGCATTTTCGTGTTTTGCCAACAACATCAACAGTTGCGCTTGGAGCCGCTACAGGTGACAGGCTGCGGTTTGTCCGCGGCCTGCT
>Ga0210059_1010451_pt1 | contig 14342 bp, 13 predicted proteins | sample Ectturendosymbi2_FD_188042 | JGI IMG/M metagenome (GOLD analysis project Ga0210059, IMG submission 188042) | Ecteinascidia turbinata endosymbiont from Florida, USA - Sample 2 (SPAdes) (version 2) | ecosystem: Host-associated > Tunicates > Ascidians > Unclassified | place: Key West, Florida... | reverse complement strand
TATAACGACTACTAAACCTAAGGCGACTGCTTCACGAACACACTTTTACCATGGAGCTCACTTACGAACCAAGCAACTACGAGCGTGCTGTGCTCAACTTCCCGAGAGCCCATTCGATCACTCAAGCAGTTGGTGATTCAGCAGTAATCGTGTCACGTGACCAGGAAATTGAGCTCACTTAAAGCGCCATGTAAAAAGCCCTAATGGTCTGTTTTGTGTGTTAAACTGTGCTGAATTGCTTTGCTGTATGTTGTTGGGCCTCATTTGGGATAGTTGGTTGTTGTTGCTTTTACGTGTCTTTTTGGTTTGCGTTGTTTATTTGGTTCTTTTGAGGGGCTTGATATACCTTACGGTCCCTCGCCCCCCATAGTAAACATCGTTGATTATGTTTTCGGTTTCTTCGAAAACTAGTTTGTTCCCAAGTGGAGACTGCAGCCTAAATGACCGAGGTCCTTCGCAGCATCCCTACTCACACTAAATATAAACAGCTTTCCACAAAACTCTTGTCGCTGTATGTTCATATACTGTATTGCATTTTTTATGTTCATTACCATTATTTGGAAAATTACGTGAATGCTTGATTTTACGTGGCCAATAATTACACAAATTCTTCCGCGTTATTTCGCAAGACCTCCTCATTAAGTACGGTGAAACTGTTTTTGTTCGTTTTCACGATACATTGCTCATCAAAATAAAATTCACAATCTTGCAGATGATAACACATGTTTTATTTGTGGCGTCGACAAAAAACTTAGTGCTTTTCTATCGTGCGTCGCATCCTTTTATCCTCTATTGCCAGGCAGAAGTGGCGTTTATCATGGGTGGATTGATTAATACTGTATTAGGCAAAATCGCTTGTTTAATTGGAACTATTTACGGGAATTTTACAACGTTCGTGTTCAAACCACTTTATCTCGCTCAATCTGCTCTTGATATGCTGAACGAAAAGGGCCATACGTTTACGGTCGTATAATAGCAACGTATATAAATTTACATGTGGTGTGCAATAGCAGAGTGGGAAGGCAAAAGCGGCAGTTTAGAACTCCCTTTTTGTTTAGTAGATGTCCAAAACTATTGAAATCTGTACTGCGGCAACTTGGAGATTTATAGAGAGCAAAGTTTCTGGGTTTACGTAGCGCCCCGACACGGATCCAAAAGTAAACACGAAGCCTTCTGTAATACGCACTCTTGACATTCAATTTCGTCAATTAAATTCGTATATTTGTAATGGTGTCAGTGTAGGAAGGACCAGAACCTGGTTAACTAACTGCAGTATGAAGCAGTCCTGCTTCCAAAGAGAGCTTATGAACACGTACAATGACTCATCGGCAAGCTAAATGATCCCGTGCTCGTATTTGAAAGAGACACTTCAGAAGCACGCACAGCTCTTGCCACGACCGTCCGTTTAAGTTGCCGGAAAGAACGCGTATTGTTGAGAACATTCATTACTAATTTTTCTTATACAGTAGAATTTGCCTAATTCGTCACCTCAAGGGGATTAGAAAAAGTGACGAATTACGTAAACAGGTGAAAACTACCATAGCAGCACGTAAACTTTATCATAGTAACTCGTATACATAGTGCTTTTACTTGCAGTGAAATACAAGTTTGTTTATTTACTAGATTAAACTCTTTAATTCCTCTGCTCTATCTAGACTCTTCCATTTAATCTAACACCTTTTAAATCTTTATTAAACTTTAAAGACTTTCGGTGTTCTCTCAATGGGGAGTCGGGTCGCGCTTCGCAACTCGTGCATAAATTCGATAAACAACTTGGGAGTTGCAACAATCCTCATATAAAGATCCTTAATTTGTTTGAATTCCCACACGTGTTAAACTAACTGCTTAAAAATTAAAAGCGAAACTGCAAATGACGTATTAGCCGCATAAACGCTTCTCAGGGATAGAAAGAGGTGACGAATTGAGCAAATTGACGAATAGAAATGTACACAAAGGATAGAAATTCTGCAGGACCTATGAAAAAGTAACGAATTGACGAATGAAACGATGACGAATTAGACAAATTCTACTGTATTACGTTTATTGTGTATCTGCACGTTCCACTTAGTTACAGAACATACTACAAAAGGTACAAAAAAATCTCGGACAACTCGCCATGCAGCAGACGAATGTACGACATGCTTTAAAAACAACTCGATATGACCACGGCTCAACATTAATATGTCGTTAGTCATGTGTTCTGACATGACAGCGTGACGGTTACTGAGGAAAACTACGCACTGCACACCACACGTAAATAAAACAAGTTCTAGTTTGTATCAGACTTGCAGTCGTTCACGATGACTGGTAATAACACCAAGAAACTCTTCAGAACAAAAGAGGCGGGGAAACACGATCGCCGTTGAACAAATTTTTCCATATTCAAGCTTAAACCATAGGTAAAAACATCAGAGCTCGCAGTCAGCATAAAAAAGGTAAAGTTGCAACAGTTGGGCAATGTAGCTGTAAGCAATCACGTCAGCGCAACCCACGCCGTTTACTTCAACTTCCCACTTTTTGCAACTAAATCTCAAAGGAAATCAAGTTGAGTTTTGGCAAGAGCCAATCCCGATGCTCCATTTACAGCGCTGCGCTCAATTGGCACAAAGGTTGACTTGGTCACACCAAGCGTTTTCGTTCGGTCCTAAAATTTCTTCTGGCCTCACCCTAAGCGAGCCAAATTTGTTTGCATCATTGCACAGGCTGTACTTAGACAATATTAGATGTGTGAAAGCCGCTACGAGACCCACGCAATGAGACGCATAAATCTGAGAGACAGAAAACAAAATGTTTGTGCGAAATAAGGTCTCATAAACAAATATTCTTTCATGGGAAGTATGATAAAATAATATACTACTTTCAACGAACAAAACTAGTAGAAAGCATTTAGACTAATCTCTATTCGTAGCACCAGTTTTTTTCACTGAACGCAAGAATTCTTTCCTACTGCTTCCTTTCCCGAGAAGGGTCATAACACTCGCTGACAGTCTTCTATTTGTAAAAATTGTTAACCGATTCATCAAATGCGTGTTGCTCCAGAGCAGGGTTTCTTAACCTGGGGTGCCAGCACCCCCAAGGGTGCTGAAATCAATTTTAGGGGATGCTGGGGTAGATCACATGCGGCGGTCAAAGGTAAAAGGAATGTGATGTACTGCACTTGTCTTTACTTTATCCTTATAGTAACCAGGTGTGAGCAATGGTAGGGGGTGCTGGACTGCTTAGGCTCGACCAAAAGGGGTGCTGAGGTAGAAAAAGGTCAAGTAACGCTGCTCTGGAGAAATTTGTTGCACAGATGTTGGGGACAGGACACACTTACAGGGTATTGGGAAAGAGAGTGGTGTAACTGACGGGGGGCAGGGCGAGCCGTCCCCCCTGCAAAGCTGAATGTAAAAACTGGGCCCCCTTTAGCTGACATTTTGATATTTAGTATTCTTTTGGTTTTCAGTAAGTTGTTCTTTTTTGTGTTTTTTCCGGAAGTTTTTGTTTTTAGATAGTATTGACATCCACGACATCGGGACCCACTACTATTTCTTGACTTTTTTCTGAATGTTAGTTAGTGGCTCCCTTACAGTGGCTAGAAGGTCCCCATCAGCTAAATTTTGGCCCCGTTGGCCCAAACATATAGTTACGCCACTGGTAAGAGATTACATCGAATGGTATTCATCCGCATACCACTTTTTAATTCATGCAGCTTAAGCATAACTAGTTCCGTGAAGCAAGCGCACATAAATTGAAAAATGAAGGAATAAACAAGACGACGGGTGTAAAACATTATGCCATTTTGGGATGAAACAAAATACCGGCAAACACGTGGTTAACCGCACACTCCTTTACAGATCTAAATACAATGTGTATAATATAGTGTGTATAACAGATAACGTGAAAAGTGCACAACAGTAATGCGGCAGGTAAGTCACGAACAGAAATTGTGCACTTCAGGCAGTCAACAATCACTCTGTATTTTACGTTCAGTGGAGATTTTCACAGCATGTTACGCAAATAACATTTCTGACAAAAGTGCAGCACACAATGATGTCAAATTAGTAGAGTAACTTTTCATAAAATTTGCGAGCATAATAAAAAATAGTGACTTGTACCGGCAATTTCAAGCAGCGATCCTACTCTTCACATGAAACAGCCGCTGCTTACATCACAACCGATTGTTGGCCTGCATTAGTTTTCAGTCTTTGCAAGATACGGCACATCAAAAATATAAAACACGTACACTTTGCTTTATGTTCTTACAGCAAACATTGGTTATGCAAAACAAGGAGTCCTTTATCACCGCCAAATGGGCAACTGAATGAAAATAAATTAAGAAGTCTTTCCGAAGATACCGGTTTGGAAGCAAACTCGTTTGTGGAAAATTTTGTTCCATCGGAAGTGTGTTACTAACCTTCCAGTAGTTGCAATTTTCAGGTAGGTTACAACAACTTCTACAAGCAAATAGATTGTATTGGCAAGATGTTGCTTTCACATGAAAAAGAATTATATGCGAACACCCTTATCATAAAAAAGAAAGAAGTTTAAAATGTCGCAATCCGCAGATGAAGTGCGGAAATCAACGCGGGTTCGTTGAGCATCAATGGGTCTTTTACAGTGGCAGGACATTAGATTGAACGGGAAATTTGTAAAACAGGTAAAACCGGGAAATACTGGTCATGATGCCAAGCAAGTTTGGAATCTGAAATTAAAAAAATAAGATAATGTGCAGGATGTTTCACCAGTGGCGTATCTATGCAAAGGGGCGCCCATGGCAAAATTGAAATGAGCAAGATTAAATATAGGCACAATTTTGCAAAAGATAAACCATAAAGAAAATAATTTTTTTATGACGGAAAATATTTGTGTTTATTTTTGCTTTAAACTTTTCAGCATATAAAATATAAATTATCTATAACGACTCCAATTACTTTTATACTCATTTTTATTATGATGAACACCTAAACATTCAAATAATACGTTATCGTAGTCTATAGGTCTACATAGTGTTGCCTGACAAAATTGTGTATCTTACAAAAAATCAAACAACATATTGCAACTGCAAACGACAATTTCTTTTAAAACGAAACACATTCAATTTGAATTGTGCAATAAACTATTTAATGCAAGCAAGTCATGTATAACGTCTGTTCGAAAAACACAATTCCATCGAGACATAAACATATCCGGCCTTTTCCTGTTAAATTACATAAAAATGCTAATTAAAACAAAACAACACTTTTCGTGCCTTTATCGAACTCGTCTATGGTTTCATCAAAGTAAGCTTTTGCTGTTTCGTCCCTTTCTATTCTCATCAAACTATGTCACGTAACCTTCCCTGACCTATTGTTAATCAATGAGGCCTGGAGTATGAAAGGACCAGTTTCAGTTTACAGAAAGATCGTTCGCAGCTTGCAGTAAATACTGTATAACTGCCATCGTCAGCATTATTTGCAAAGCAATTCGAAGAATGTCAGGAGGACATCAGGACGCCATAATTTTAAGTTACACCACTTGAAACCAACATTTTGCAATTTAGACTCTTCTCGTATAATTGCTTGTCATCTACATCTGAACTGTACACACCTCCTAAATTGTCACACGCAGATTTGAGTTTCTCACAGTCAGGACCTTTTCACAAGGCGTTGGACTTCGAACAGAAAGCTAAATTGGGACACAAAAAGCTAGCTCTAAACAAGACTAACAAATCTCTTGCATGAGTTAATGCTTAACTAGTACCACAACGATACTACTGCAACTGCTAATTTTTCAAGGACTAACTAATGTTCTCTACCTTAGCATTGTATTCAGCTTACATATCGGACACTAGTGGGAATTGAAGAAGTTTCATAAAGTCGGAATGGGCCGCAGTAGTTTAAGTAATTTGTAAATCTTTACGACCTCAATAGCAGTTCTTCGTGTAACAGTCAGATTCTCACAGTCACGGACTAAAACTTGTCTCAGCAAGATTCTGACTATTATCTTCTTGCCTGAAATGCAGCAGTATGGACTGACTTATCCTTTCTTATAGCGCGAGACAGGGTTGCCGACCTGTCTTCACCAAAAAAGCCAGACCTTGTCCCAAAAAAAGACAGAAAAAGCCAGATAGCAGTTTTAAGGCATATACTCAAAAAAACATGCATAGCCAAACACAAAAGACATTAAAACTCGTCAGAAACATCATCGATATAATACAATTCCAATCTTTAGAAGCATTTTCTTACCCCGTAATTGCACTGTCATACATTTGTTTCTTACCAATAACATCGATCATTTTACGGCAACAGTAAAATCTTGCAATATTCTGTGCTTGTGCACCCTGCACGGTCATAGACTCTCGTCAGAAGAGATTTGTAATGAATATGCAGCTCAGACAATGTTCTGCCAGAGCCAAGCCTTTCTGGCTCAAAAAAAGCCAGAAAAAGCCACATTTTGTCAGGCTTTTTTTGATTTCCGAAAAAAGCCAATGATGTTAAAAAAAACGGAATTTCAAAATCTGGCTTCAAAAAAGCTTAATTGGCAACTCTGGCGTGAGAAGGACGAGGTCTCATAGATATGGCAAGCGAGCGTTCTTGTTCTGTCACAATGTCTGACCCTCGCGTTTTGGCATGTCACAATACCACAGTTTTGTTATAATGCTTAGTGGTGCTGGCGTAACACGCCCCACTTAATGCTTTAGGTAAGGGCGCGGTGTTGATGCAGCTTTGCAGTTTATGAATGCATGGGGTAGGGGCGTAATGATGGGGGAAAGGGAACACAATTCCCCTGGCGACGAATCAATATGGGGCGCCGAAAAGGCCCAACAATGTCACAAGTACTTTCTTCAGTATACTTCCGAAAGACCTCAGGTTCGAACATGGGGGCGCCAAAACTTGCTTACTGTCCCGGGCGCCATCTAACCTTGTTACGTCCCTGGCATGGGGCGCAAAATAGAGGTTCAAGAAACTATACACAAAGATTTTAATTTTTGCCAAGCAGTTTTTGCGCCCCCCGTCAAAGTGGCGCCCATGGCACGTGACATGCCTGCCATACGCTAGATACGCCACTGTGCTTCAAACAAAACCGATTAACTCAAAAGAGCCTTCCGAACCAGGCACGCTCTCACTGCTTCAAACACTATGGTCACCATGACGAGGCTACAGGTTAACTACTTTCAAGGAAGCTGAAGAACTTCGAAGGGACTATACCTGCGCGAAATCATTTTCTGCTACTTCACAAAATGCTTTGTTCAGCAAAACAAAAATGCAAATCGTTTGTGTTGATGTTTCAAGAATCTCTGTAACTTCTTCGAATCCCAGAAATAAATTACATTTACTGGAAAACACGCCGACGAAAATGCCAAAGACGCAGAAAGCAAAGTGATTGTCCCAAGCAGTGGCTAATGTATATGCATTCATCTCACCAAATGAAACAATTGGGTCATCCGGCGCGCGTTCATAACACGCGCATAACGCATCTACACCAAAACCTGAGCATAAAACTCACCAAGATGAAACTGTCATGAAGCAAGGCACCAAACAAAGTCCACAACCCAGCACAAATGAACGATGCGACGGTCAGCGGGAAAGAAATACTGGATGTTGACTTGGTCGCCAGCACAGTTTTCTGAAACGCAATGCATTTTTGCGTCTCGAAGTAAAATCATCCGCTGCATGAGCAAAACTTGTACTGGCGCCTTAAGAGTGAGTGTCAGATCATGAAGATCGAAAATCAGTAACAACATCACTGCGTAAAGTACTTTTAGATCGACATCAACACCTTAGAAACCTTGCATGTCTACTTTGTAACTTTGTTCCCTCAGTGTTCAAGCAAAACATTCATGCAAACAGCTAGAAACTCATCTTTCATTGTTACGTTTTGTACTAAGTTGGAACGACATTTACATCGCTTCAAAACCAAAACCAGCCGGTGGTTCTGCCCTGCTGTGAGACAACTCTAACTCACTATATGTGCTGCTGTTCAAAAAAGTATCAAGCGAGGGCACCATGCTCACATTCGTAGTCAGTTGGCGCAAGCATTACTTTGCACTGAACTTTCGTGAAAAAGTATCCAATCAGTTTCTTTGAAAAACTACTTTAGAAATTACAGGTAGCATAGTGCTTGGAACCTTCATTTAAAAAACTCTTCGCAGTTAGTAAAGATGGTTAAACCTTATCAAGACCAATGTGGGATGTGCTACTTTTTGAACAACACATGCATTACGCAAAAAACTTTCAAGAATGAGATTTTGTCATGTTTCTTTTTACTAAATTTTTGTGAGACAATTGGCTTCTTTGATTTCCACCTCCGCAGCTTCACATCATCACAATTTTGTGGTTTTAGTAACAAAGAGTAAAATTACATTCAAATGTATTCCTTCCCAGTGAGATTAGAAAGCATGGTGCCTCCATACAAACTTTACAAAAGCACGACAAGGCGCAAAATGTTTGATTGATCTGTTGAGTCCTAAGTTTGCTCACTACAAACGATACATCCCATAAATTTTCATACAATTTCAGCAAGGGGTGAGGCAAACATCAGAATCGTGATGATGCTGCAAACGACTCCAGCAAGGTTGATCGCTGTAGCTCTGCTCTCCATTCCATATGAGACAAACAACCATCCGCAAAGAAAACAAACCGCAGAAACACATGAATGAGTGACATCTTGGATCTAAGTCAAGCAACAATTGACATAAAAAGCTGACACGGCAGGTTAAAAACGCACAACCGTACTCATCAAGTAATAAGGCCAAAATCGTTTTGCTACTACAGTATCAAACACATACAGTGGAGATGCACGTGACTCTCTTATGTATAGTGGACAGTAGTACAACATGTATAAAAATATATACAAAGGAAATACAACATACAGCTCGTACCGTCGCACCTGGCTAAAAAATGTAACGGTGCAATACTGGGGTTTGCAAGGCTTTTAAAGCATTTAATTTTAAGTGGCTAATAAACGTCCATAATCTGTGACGGGTTCAGAATAGGGTTGCCAGATGTGTTTTGTAAAAATACCGGCCATTTTGTCAACAGTATACCATATCTTAGCTGTGTCGTAATTCGTAAGCGGCACAGGGAAAACAGAGAGACAATGAGTAATGTTACGCCAGAATTAATAATTTGCCCGTATTTTGACTGGCTCATTACATTTCAGTGTTTGTGTGATGTGACATTCGCACCAAGGATTGCATCAAAAGCAGCAAATAAACTTTCCCGAAGGAACTGATTCACTACTAGAGTCATAATAAATTGAGAATTCGGAGGTTGTTCTTTTCAAAGTTACGGCAAATTATTTATTTTTTAAATCTTTCCAAAATTTCCGACTCCGAGTTACTTAACATAAAGTGAATGATTGAATGTAGTTTGGCTGTTACAATTTTGTAGCAATCAATGGAAATCGTGGTGCACAGCAAGAATTCTGTTTCAACAAAAGGTTCAAAAGAAAGTGTACCATTTCAACAGGAATTCCCAACTTAATGAGTGTAATGTAAAAAATGATCCAATTCGACTTTCGGAGTCGGACAAAAAATTCTGACTCTGACTCCTAGTGTTGTTACGAATCCGACTCCGACACCCTGATGACGAGTACTCCAGACAGTAAAATGTTGGCGAATGTTTATCCTGCGGAAAACTGCTTCCTGCAGTTTTTAGTGTAGTGTTGTTGGCAATATCACCGAAAAAAGTTTCAACTTCTGGCACAAAACAATTCCTAATAAGTCAGTATACTATGAAGTTTTGTAATCAAGTGTTCACGTCTCCGAATGACATTTTTGGCTATTCTGTTTCGAGTTTTTCAAATCTAAATCAAGACAATATCACAAATATAAAAATTATTGAAACAGCCTTTTTTTCCTTGCAAAAAATGTTGTATCATGTTTTTTCTAATCGCACAACGCTAGCCACGATAGCAGTCTGTGCAACATTGGTGTTCCAAAGATGGGCGTTTTAACTGATATGTGGAGATCGCAAGAATGGTCCTTCGTAATGTACGATTTTGGTTTCTTACAGTGGCGTTGGCAGAAATGTTAGACGTAATGCTTTTGACTTTAACCACGGCACCGTAATTATCTAATGTCTGCTTCACGGACATTGATTGCAAAAAAACTGACGTTTTCATTCCCAGCGAAATAAAGTACTGCAGAGCTTTCGAGGAATCTGCCTGCCATGGTGTGCTTTCATAACTATGCGATTATTCTGAATGCACGTATCCACATTTCAGTGACATTTATCACAAGTGCAAACGCAGCTAAATCTACTCGCGAAGTGTTTTACTAGGAAATCGATATCGCGTCCATTACACTAACGCATTTGCAATCCTTACTCAGATAGAATCATTCACAGGACCTACGTTAACCAAGCATGTAAGTAACGTAATTTTTCAACACTTTATAGCTGAATTTTTATATTTAAGTCAGTCTGTGTCTGTTGAATAGCTGACAAGTCACTGCGAATAAACACTGCAAGACGGCAGGAACTGAAAATATTCAGGAAAAGGGAGAGGTTCTGTAACTCCTACATTCTAGACTCGAGTAATGTAGACGGTCTTAAATGATGGAAAAGAGCGGTAGAGTTGCCAAACCGTGCGGTTCGCTGTACCGCCAAACCAAACCGTTTGCTGCGCTTGAAACTCACGTCGCTTGTATTCTGAGCACCCTAGCCGAGATGTCGCGGTCGTCGCGACTCACAGTGCCCCGTGTTGCTTACACAGGTGGTGGAAGCCAATAGCCAAATCCAACTTTTTTACAGTAATGAGGCCACAAAGTTGGCAAAATACTGTCCGGAGATTGAGCTTGTTAATTAAAAAAAATAACTGCACATTAACTCTACAAAGGTATGCACATAAACTCTACATGCACATGAACTCGAAGATGCACATAAACTCTACAAGGGTATCGAGTACAAAGCACAGTAAGGAATAAAATATTACTTTTATCAACAGGGTCAATGATCCTAACCAATTCAAAGCCCACAAAGTAACCGACCCAGTGCAAGTTTTCTTTCAACAGTTTTTCAATCGCGTGATAGTTACAGATCTTTGCAAGTTGCTTCAACAACACAATCTTTAAAACCCTTTCAACAATCATCTAACACAGTCAACTAGCAGAGCTAAGCAGTAAGTAAAACATTCATGTAAATGTTGAAGAGCATCAAAAATAGACAAGCATTAGATAACACAGCAGTAACGCCACAAATGGTGAAACTAGAACAGCTGTTCTACAAGTCAGACAAATTACCTTTTTATCTGAGTAAAATATATGCACAATCATGTAGAAGGTTTGCAGAATAGCACCGATGACATTGACAAAAATAACGGTGAAGTTGCGTGTCATATGGCCATATACAATCCATGCATTGTTGCTGAAAAAGTACATACTTGGGTTTAAACTGAACGATCTACCATGCAGACGACAAAACTACCATACCAATCTTAATAAACTGCGCAGTTTCATTTCTTTCAGCCTTGCTACAAACCTGCCTCAGAAAGTAATAATGCAAACAAACAAAAAGTTGCTTATATATTTAAATGTACATAACAACCTACACAATTAAAGTGTTGTTCTCGGAGACTGGAGTACAAAGATTCAAGCACAAAATTTACTTGATAACACGTCAGATTCGTCAGCATATCTTCTACAATATAGAGTTGTATTTCTAACAGTTAACTTGAGACATAGCTTTCAGAATATGATTGATCCTAAATCTTTTTGTTGGTAAGAACTATTGTAATTTAGCTATGCTTACAATGTTACAAAATCAAAATAGATTCAGCATGGCAAGTGCCAACTTTGTCAATCTGCAACAAAGAGCTGTGACTATTAGGTCAACACAGAATACTCACTTAACATTGGTCATGAGATATGGCAGAAGTGGAATATTTTGGGTTGATTTCTGTCGAACCATCTGTAGGCATTGTGGTCTGGAAAGCACATTAAGCATGATTAGTCAAACCATAGCTCTACATAATTTTGTTACCAACACATTAAAACAAATGTTAATTTTGCAAAACACCCCAACCACAACTGAATTAGGGTTTTCATCATCCAGCAATGATGAGGACAGTAATCATTTTCCAAAATGTCCAATATAATTTCACTTCATTATTATTATATCTTCTCACGTCCGAAGTGATTTGCAACAATAACTTTTTACATTTTGCATTCTGTGAACAACGGTGCTTTTATTCAGAATTGCCACAACCAGCAGATTAGTTTATTTTTAAGTTCAGTAATGCTGCAGTGGTTTTGGATAAAAATTGAATTTAAATTCTGTAATCTGCATCCTCATACTTAACTGTATGAATCAGATTTGGGGTGGACAGCTGCAAGCTGGTTTTCTAGCAATGTTACTCAAGCCTCAAAATTCCAAAGAAATGTTCATATCTGGCTTTTGCACAACTCCAGACACTTACTTAATGATATGAAAAACGTTGCCAAAAGAAATATGTTATTACATTCTTTTCCTAATACCACTGTGTTCTGTGACATTATCCCCATATAACACACAACTACTGTTCACTAAGTACAAAGGTTTCTTTCGCTTCAAGACCTTAACACCAAGCATGAGGATGAAAATTACAAGTTAATTTTCTCAAGGCTTGCATATGACCCAAACTAACATCAGGTGATACTTAAATCAAGTCAGTTGCTATGAACTGATGGCTCATTGCTTGAGCTGGGAAGAGCATTAGGGACTGCAGAGAAGCAGGTGAGACTTATATACAATAAGTCAGTCATTATATGACCCAACATAGTCTATGTAATTCAACACTGCAACACAATTTATACTGCATAAAGAACATATTTTACAAAAAAATATTTTGAATAGTAAAAGCTTGAAACAGACTCTGAACACTTTAACACATTTTCTACTTCTTTCAATGTTGCCTGAGCATACATCTGAAACATCTGGTGAGTATAGCTAACATTAGCTTCTAATAATCAATTAAGATCTCTATATTCAAAAACTGCCACAGTTAACCAACGATTACAACTGCTGTAAGCATCAACCATTAGCTATTAATCCTGCTGTTGGCAATCTACGTAACAGCATAAACACACTGAAGTTAAATTCAAGCACTGGCACAACCAGTAGATGTTGCTCTGTTGTCAAAACAAACATTAGCTAATCTATAATTATTCCACCTCCACAACAGAGCATGTGCTTGTAGTTATTACATGAATGAATCAAAATAAACTGTTATTTAACACTTTGAGAGCCGGCGTACGACATATTCATACTTTGATTTTTTCAGCCTAAAAAACAGCAGTTTTCGGTTGCCTTACCAACACCCTAGCTCCTCCGCCGATTGCACTAGAGAGCTATTCAAGGTTATTCAAGGTCTCAAACGGATCATCCAGTCTAGTAGATTGCACTTGAAAAAAATTTTTTGGTTGGTGGGTGTGGATTTTTTGTGAGGGACGTCATAAGTGAAGTAGTTTTGGGGTCATTTTGGCTCATGTTGCCTGGCCTAGGGCCCAACCACTAGGCCAAAGTGTTTCGCTGAAGCTTTCATTGGAAACTAGGCTCGAGTCCAAGTCTTTTGAGCCTTTGATCGAACCCGCACACCCTAGCAAAAATTTTTTTCGAGTGCCAACCAGAAGACTCACGTCTTTTGACGCTTCGACCAGGTCCGTAACCCGTACAGGAGCGGAGATATTCCCGCGCAAAGTCACATGCGTTTAGGCGTTTTTTTTCCAAAAATCCTCGAAACCACCCAGGTGCCAAAGTGTTAACAAACATTTGTTGTTACACAATAGATAATATTATCAGCTTCATCAGTTACCTCGAACAAACCGTCATCAGGAGGGCTATTTTTGTAATCTAAAAACTTGATTAATATAACTTTGTTTTTCTATAAAATATGACTTTATGACTTTTTAATTGTGCTTTTTAATTTAAAATTCGTTTCATAGTTTCCTGAATCACAAAAAAGATGCGATCTTTATGACTTTAAATGGCCATAGTCATCGTTTAGAGCAGAGGTGACGAACATGTGGCCCGCGAACCATTCGAAACATAGAACAATTTTTTCACACGTGAAACAAGAACAATTTTTTTTCATTTTTAACAGGTTCCATAGTATGACTAAAAACTTGCGTGGCCCACTTACTCAGCAGTAACTGACAAAGTGGCCCGCGATAGCAAACAGGTTTGTCACCCCTGGTCTAGAGGAACTTTGTGCAATCATGAATGACCTTGCTTTTGTGGTTTGTCAATTACTGCAAACTAGAACTATTGCCACTTTGAGAACCGGTCTACGATATATTTGTACTTCGATTTCGGCCTAAAAAACAGCAGTTTTCGGTTGCCTTACCAACGCCCTAGCTCCTCCGCCGATTGCACTAGAGAGCTATTCAAGAGCTCAAATGGATC
>Ga0210059_1010450_pt1 | contig 14342 bp, 11 predicted proteins | sample Ectturendosymbi2_FD_188042 | JGI IMG/M metagenome (GOLD analysis project Ga0210059, IMG submission 188042) | Ecteinascidia turbinata endosymbiont from Florida, USA - Sample 2 (SPAdes) (version 2) | ecosystem: Host-associated > Tunicates > Ascidians > Unclassified | place: Key West, Florida... | reverse complement strand
TTAAGAAATCTCTCTGGACAAAGTAGCACGCGTGACTGATCCCAGGAAGTGTATAGCTGAGGCCACACGCGTGAATCCAAACTATGCTCAAAGCTGTTCGCATTTCAGCCAAGGATAGCTGCTAGGAAAGCTGCAAAAACGAACAAGCAGTGATGCTGGTATGCGCTGTTTGCATGACATTTATGTTTGTTACGGCGGGTTACATCATGAAATTGAAGAAGATGTGGTTTATTTTCGAGGTGGATGCAAACTAATAACAAGGTTAACTGATAAACAACTGCGAATGTTTGACCCGTCTTTAGATGAAATCGGCATCAGTGTGCTCAACAGCAGAATCACATGAACGCTACCAAATAAACAAGCAAGATTCTTAAAAAAATTGCAGAAATATAACATATATATTTGTAGATGAAATGTTTTTTCTTAGGTTTAATGAAACACTTTTGAAAACCACATCTAATCCTGACTCCAACATAGAACTAACAACAGACACCGCCACACTCTCTGAACCCGAAACGAAACTTCAAAACCCAAGCAGGCATCCAGCCTAAACCTTTCTAATGGAGACTAAAGCATGGAATATGTGCAAGCAATCAGTTAGACCAGTGGTGGGTAATTAATTTGGCTCGGGGTCACGTTGATATGGCCCCGTTTAACGGAAGGCGGTGTTGCGGGAGCTAGCCTCAGATGCGAGCCGTGGAGGAGATAATCCGCAGAAAATTGGAGAAATGCGCCTGACGAACTTTCGTCTAAACCTGACCCTTACGAACTCCGGGCGCCAACGGAGCTGTAGTATCTTTTTTCCTACAGCAATCGCAAACGGAAAGGACGAAAATCAGCGCGACTGCTGTTGTCACAAAATCCAATGGGTATCAAACTTCAACGGCGATTGATCGTCAAACACGGTTTCTGAAATACAACAGAAACAACTAAACGATTCTACCATATGCAGCAACAGTAAAATATCAGACAGCACTATCGATTGATTCACTGTGGCAGGACAATTAATCCTTGAATGCGCGCGACTGCGATTTAAGTCAGTTCAGCAATTAACAGTGAAAAAACTTTTTGCTGCGACTATACCCCTGGTAAATGAACACCAACTCGAATGCACAGCAGTAAGCTTGCATTAAATTCTGTGTGAGCTATAGACGTTCAAGAGAAATACGAATAAATGTATATTACATACCAATTGGTGTGAAATCCACAGCTCAGATCTTTGGTCTTTTCGGTGATCAGAAAAAATACTCTGACTCAGTTAGCAGAATTTGGTTCATACACGAGGAGAGCCGAAACGTTACTAACTCGAAATTAGACTGGGCTGTGTTTTTACTACACGTTATACGAGGCGAAATAGAAAAACAGCTATCTTGGCGCGAGATTGCGCAAATCGTCAAAGGCCGTTGCCGACCTACTTGACAACCACGAGGGACGATATACCAGGGAACGGAGGCAGGTCAACTCGGCGCGGGATTGCGTAAACCGATACAAACGGCCAAGGACGTTCTGACCTACACTAGAGAGCCACGGGATCCGTAGCTGGCAGGAAATACCGCGGTATCTGTATAGATGCTATCACTTAATGTCAGACTTTAAGGCAGCATCAAGTAAATCAAACTCATTTTGAACCTAGAGAGCTGCACACATTATATATTTAGCCACCGCATGAATACAGCTTGAAGCCATTAAAAAAAGGTGGGGCATAACTTGCTGCGCGCCGTTACAGGTCGTAATTCCTCATTTATTCGTAAATTAAATAAATAAAACAAAAAATATTGGACACACAAAAAAGATCCCAATATAATTGTTCTTGTGCAAATACACTTCATCCAGCGCATGCAATGAGACAATTCTCGCTCCAAGTTAGCCTCAACACTTACATTTACTGCACTGATATGTTGGAGAAAATTTCAGGTTTGAAGATTTCCCGGAATGCTCCCCTGGGCCATTGTAAACGCTTTGGCGGGCCACATGTAGACTGCTGGCCGCTAATTGCCCACATCTGAGGTAGACGACAGGATACAAAAATGATTTATGATGTCACAAACAATCAAATTATGTTCAGCATGTCCAACAAACAGCACGTTTCGGTCTGCCCCCAATTCCCGTCATCAAAATAAAACTCTATAAAAAATAGAGAAATAAACAAAAAGCACATCAATTGAAATGTTTGGTATCATAGAGATGTCGTCATGTAAGGTAAAGTCCGTCATGAGGACCATCGCAAAAAATAAAATTCAAAATAACTTAAAATGTTGACCTGATAAACAAAATTGGATTGATTTGGGGAATCAGCACGAAAAATTTTATTAAAATCAGCTTGTATAATATGAAGCACCAAAAATTGTGTTGGCCAGTGCAATTCATAAAACGCATTTAATTCAAAAATGCAAACGGTGCAATACCGTGAAATAATATAAAGTGCATAAAAAAGTTAAGTTCACAGCACGATGTGCATAAAAAAAATTGAACTTCGTTTCTTGCTTAGATCATACGTTTTATTCGATTAAGTTGCTAAAACATCTAGCCAAAGCAAATGAAGTTAGAATACATACCGTAGACTCTTCGGTGGCTACTGCTACCACCATCAGTCTGAACCGGTGGTTTTCAACCTTTTTTTGTGGTGCACACCATTATAGCAATCCTCTTTAAACCAACGACCCCCATCTAAAACTCGAATAAAACAAATGTAATACAGCTGTGTACATAAAACCTCTACTTGCGTCCCGTCCAAAAATGCTTCACAACCCTTCTGCAGGTCGCGACTCCCAGGTTGAAAACCATTGGTCTAGATCAGCGTTTCCCAACCTTTTTAAGACACGGACTATTTTCGGACCGGTATACATCTTCGGGGACTCAAGATGGACTAAGACTACAAGAATGAAACAAACACTAGGTTTAGCAAATTTGGTTGATCGACCACATTCACAAATTTCAATGAGAATCATGTCTCTGAATTTGTTTCACAAGTTTGTTGAAGTAAAGGCCTGTGGTCTTCAACGCACACCTGATTGAAGTTGGTTTCGGTGCTTGGTTTTAAAAATAGTCATAGTGTTGAAAAACAGCTTCACAATGGTACGTAGTTGGAAAAAGCAAATGAGCATTTGTTATCTGCCGACACAGATCAAAACGATTTCGTTGCATGGAATGGACATTTACCCAAAATTTAGACAGAGACTCCACAACTGTCGACTTTACATTTCAGTCAGCTGTTCAGCAATGCAATCTATTTCGCAATGAATCTGTAGCTCTGGCACCTCGAAACGGCTTCGCATCCAGTCAATGTTTTGATGTAATTGTGAGAAGGGATGTATCTGTCCAACTCCGAGAGATGTTGTAAGGCGCTCAAGAAAGATTTGACGAATGCAGCGCAAATTAATTTCAACCCTTCTGCAAACGAATTTGCCTGAAAAGCTATTTTTCCACTTATAGTTTGATGGATCCACACCTGTATTTTATCTAACGCGACGAGGTCTTCGACTTATCTAAATATTTTACCTTTTGACTGCTTTAGCTGTTTAAAAAAAGCCCCTTTGAATAGCTATTTGGCAATTCATTTGCTGTCGTTTAATCGTTCAGCAAAGTTATGATTATTTTCTTTCAAGAACGAACCGGTGTCAAAGCGTGGGCCACTCTCTCCAGAACCTTTTCTCATGAGCCAATGGATGTTCAAATGAAACAAACGTCCACTGTGTTCTGCCACCATTTCGTCACAAAAAGCACCAAATTAACGAATTCATAGGGACGGCATTTGATTGACAGCAGATGAAATATATTTTAAAATTAATGTCAGATCTTATTAAATTTCTTTCGCTGCCATACTTTTTCTCGGTGAAGAAGACAATACCTACCTAAATATTTTTGTCTTCCTTTTTCATAAACTCATAAAACCGTTTTGGTTTTCATCATTGCCAAATCACCATCGATACAAGCAGACACACAGTTGAGTCCGTGAAAACTGATGTTCCTTAAATAAAGGAATCTACTTTCTTAAATATTTTTTCCTGTGGTATGTTTGGCAAGTGGACGGCAAAAGAGATATTGTTTCACGTAGTCCAGAGTTGCATGGCATCTCACGAACACCATGAACTGTTCATCGCTTCCTAAATCTGTACTCTCGCCCAACTCCCGAACTCCAAGACAAGATTTCCACTTCGCTTCGCAGCAGCAATACAGTAGTTTGTTTCAGAATATCGACTGAGAGTTTTTGGATGCGCCACTTGATAGTGTTGTTTGACAAAAGAATCATAGCAAAGTTATTACCTACGGCATCGCTACACATCATCCTGGCTGGCTATTTCCACGGCTGCTGGTTTGACCATGCTCTCTCCCGCTGTATAAGGCGATTTTGCTCTTACATTTTTCCGAGCAGCAGAAAAAGAAGCAAGCATTGGCACTGCTTTGCTGTAGGAGTAAGCTTTTATTCCAGAAGTAGATGGACGATAACTACGACTTCACGTTACCTGGTGTTTATTCTCTTTAGAAAGCTCAAGGTTTTCATCAACGTATTTTACATGTTTTTACTCGTTAGTTGTTTCTTTGAGAAATCCGTGAACAAGGGCTTCTAAGCAAAACATGGCCGGATTTCACCATTTGCCTCGACTGAAGTCAATCCAAGTTACAAATAGTTGTCGCTATATCCAAACCCCTGCTTTCGTTTAGCCATGATAAACTAAGACGGTAAAAGCAAATCGCGGTTTAGTTAACAACTTTTCAGTTAAGCCGCTGACCACACTACCTAAAAAGTATAAATGCCATGTGGAAGAGCAAATGTTTGAACTTTTCACGCTGGCTAGGTGCATTTAATCGCTGTACGAACAAAGACGTCCACTGTATAAAGTTGATAAAATTATTATTGTTTGAGGGCATTAAAGCAAACGTGTTTGCTCCTAGTGCTTACGGACTCGTCCAGAACCCTCCGCGGACTCATTTGAGACCGCGGACTCTGGTTGGGAAACACTGGTCTAAGTAAATACCGATGGTTGCTCCGCACGTCTGTTTCTAGTAACAAATGTGATTAAAAGCACCCAACATATAAAAACAAAACACAACCGGAAATGCTAAATTATAAAAATCGGTGGAGTTTTTATCAAATTTTCTAAATGTCAAGTCCCCCTGAACAAACTTTAAGCCGCCCTGTTGAAACATTTCTGACGACGGTTCTGGTTACAACGTGGGGAATGCAAGAAAAAAGATTATCAGATTTGCAGCAGTTGTTGGTGAACCAAATGCAATAGTTGTTGGTGAATTGTGTCGGCGTTCGCGTCTCATCAGTATTGCTTTTGTGCGGGCAATGCGTACCAACTAAGCATACAAAAAGTAAGAAGTGCTTTCAAAGTGTTATGCTCCTCTCAATGTTGGTCATGTAAAAAAGAACGATTCTGGAATACGCTACTGTGTGGCTAACCATTTTTGTGCTCGTGTCTATGATCGCGTCTGTATGGACCACGAGTCTGAAACTCAAACTATTCTCATATTATTATCATATTTGTTGTCTGTCAAAAGATGTGTTTTAACAGATGACCAGTGGCGTACGAGGCGGCGGGGGGGGGCTAGCGCCCCCCGACTAAAAAAATCCAGGCTACACTCTGTTTTTCAGGGCAAGAGCAAGTTGCTCAGAAACCCTGACCAAACACAAGAAAACAAGAAAACCACGAAAGTTCTAGGCAAGCAATGTTGAAATAATCGAAGGGTAACCAGGCCCGCAACCACAGGGACAACCCGGCAATTTCCCCTGCTTAAGAGAACTTGCACTGAAGATGTGCTTCATGTTCACAATTTGCGAAAGTGCTTTCATTGACGATGCGATTGAAAAGCGACACACAAAATAGAATGGCTGGTGAAATCTGCATGCCTGCTTGCGTCTGCCGACAACGAAATTAAAGCGGACATTAACTTTATAACAAAACCAAGAAACAAAAAATTGTTTTGTTATATTGTTGGAGTGTTGTGTATCTGTTTTCTAGCAGAAAATCAATATTTTGATTCGCAAACAAACAAACCGAAAACTTAAAAGTTACCCTAGAATAAAAAATTCCGTTAGGAGTGCAGCAAAATTTAGAACAGCAAACGAGTCTTTTATTTGCAGTGAGAGTCCTATCCAGAGTTGCAAGATATTTTCCGTTGCTTATGGTCAAAATCTTAACAAAAAGTATAAAAAATGGCTGGTTTTAAAACAATGTATGGCCAAAAATACACAATGGTTTGAATGTGGTAATTTATATAATCATAGGGGACCCGAAATGCTTGAAAGGCAAGATATTTATTGCCGAAAAATCTAGTTTTGCCAAAGAAGCGAGGTTTAACCCGAAAATAGCGATTTTTGCGATGAACTTAAAATTGTGCTTTACAACTTCTCTTTGTTTGCCTTAATAAAATTTACAACCATCTATTAAAATCTACTGTAGACAGGGCCTCAACCACTTCATATTTTCAGGGGGGGCAAAATGATTCTTACTTGTTGTTGCACCTTTGTACCTGCGAACTATATATGTTTTTTAAAATGTCAGGTGAGGAAATTGCCGGTTGCTTCCCGCTGGTTGCGGGCTCGATTGTAGACAAATGCTTCAAATCTGACCCATTTGTGTTAAACAGTTTGAAATTAACTTTTCAATCCAATGACAATGCTTGAAATCTCTTGATCTTGTGCTCCAATTATACGGACAAGAGATGAAATTCATGAACTGAAATAAGTTGATGATTATAATCATATGCTGAAAACCATCATAAGACCACATATATGAACCAAAGGGTAGCAAGGACTGAGTCATGTGACAAGTCCGACTGAAGCACATGTACAAAATCTACTGAGTGCAAGGGCTATATAAGTAGTAGGCCTACACGCTTCAAAGATATACAAGATTCTGAAGTACTGCAATGTAGTGTAACTGTAAGAGTGAAGAGAAACTTCCTACAGTAAATTCTAACCAACAATGCAAATGCTTCTACTATAACATTAATTATTGCCAATCACACCCAACTGAGTACAGCAGTCTTCAGTTACAAGTGTAGCATCTACCAATAGTAGGTAACCATTAGTCCATTACTGACTGAAATATTTGTGCAAAATCTTCTGACTGCAAGGGCTAAAACATTACTACACGCTTCCGAGTTCAACACAATAAAAGATTGAACTACCATGGTGTTACTGTTGCAATGACAGGAAGTCCGTCCAAAAAATACAAAAAGACAAAATATTTAATGAAAATTTAACTCCACAGTGAAAAAATGAAAAAATGGCCAAATTTTATAAAATGGCTAAATGTGTTTTTGTGGCAAGCACACTTAAAAATGGCCAAATGTTTTGAAATTGGCCATGAAATTGCCAGTCTGGCAATCCTGTTCCTTTCTTTGCGGCCCGCAAACTTTTCCTCAAACCGTAATGTGGCCCTTCATGCTCGCAGTCTTGGACCATCCTGAGCTAGGCATTTAGAGACATCTACTATGTTTTATGGCTTCGGAAACATAATCAAGAACGATTTCATTGAAGCAATAGGTACTGCAATTAGATATGATATGAAGGAGATAAGTGCAGCTCCATTTGTTGCTGCAGAAGTAGACAAGTCAACGGATGTCACAAACAAAGATCAGATCTCTGTCATTATGTGATTAAAAGCGAGGTAGCTTGTGAAGTGAAGGAAGCGTTCCTGGGATTTGATGATGTGAGTAATAACAGACAAGCCCCTGCTACATTTTTAGTTGTCCTTCTTGTTTCCATTTATTCATGTTTGCTTATTTTACATGGTGTACAGCCAGTATTATTTTAGTCAGTTTGTGAAGTAAGTTGGTTCGTGTTGTTGCGCACTAGTAATCTGCAGCACTGCGTGCAGTGGTGCTTTTACTTTGCATATTTAATGGAAGCTCTCTGCAGCTGCAGAACATACTGATGGTCTGCTTCTCGATTGGATCACTGCATGCATTGTAAACGTATGCATAAGTTATAAGACTGTTTCAACTTTTCAGTAAAGCCGTTGAACAAGCAGAAGACAAGTCACTTCAGTTTGGCTTTCCTGTATTTTAGTTTTTTTTCAAATCTAGAATCGCCTCTGTACCTATGTGTGTGTAACAAATTATGATATGGGATAGAAAGCATGAGCAATAGTCATTCTGCCAGCAGCCACTTGAGTGGTAAATTTATGCTACTCCATTCAATTCATACACTCGCAAATTTGGCTTTGAAAGAGAGAGTGCCTCCCCAGCCAGAAACCGCACCGCACGTCACTGTAAAAAATATATATTCAATGCAGTAAATTCAAGGCACTCTCTGTTTTTCAGAGAAAAGGCAGAATTGCTCAAAAATCCTGAATGTAAAAAGTATGTTCAACAGAGTAAAAAGTTTCAGGGCAAACTCTGCTTTTCAGGGCAAGGGCACGTTGCTCAAAAATCCTGAACAGTGAAAATATTTTCATTACAGTGTGTTCAGTGTACAGTATATTCACTTGGGGGTGATCCGTGCAATTTGGGCTAGTGTAGTGTGTAACATGGACCAAAGTCGTGACTGGTTATAATGACTTTGATCTGGACCAAGCTCTCGTTTTTTTAATGCCACATTTTTCGTGCTTTATTCAGAACTCTTCTGTCATTGGTTGCAGCAATGATCTTAACATCCAATTTTAGTTGACTGGCTGAGGTAGGAAAATTTTGAAGTTAGTTTCGTGAATGCAGTGTGAAATTTGGACCAAGACTGGTGGCGGTTTGTGTAATATGGACCAGTGTTACAAATGACGATACTTGTATAAAGTACTTGGTAAGTGTTTTATAGGCTACATTTATAGGAACGTCGTACAGTACTGTACATGTTACAATCACAGTATACGAATACGATACAATACGTATGGGCACACTGGCACATGCATTGTGAGTGCGTGTTTCATTTCCAGAGGTGTAATTTTTAGTCGAAGCGGGCCGCACGGACGTGCAGATTGCTTGACCCTTTTGAGAGCTGGTCTTTAGTGCCGTGCTCAATCGCACAACAACGACAACACAGGCAGGTGCAGGGAGTCAGACCCCTCGAACCGGAACTGTCGCTTTTAACCATTGCGTTGCGCCATTGAATTCGCGTACATATTTTCATCAGTAAAGGCAATTAGAGTAACGTTTCTTGTCTGGGAGAACACAACACGCAAGGAACTTCGACCCCTTGAGTTAACAAGCAAGGTAACTGCAGAATTTGCCTATAACAGCACCTCGGGGGAATTGCATAAAGAACTTTATTCGAGAATTGACGTTATAAGCGAATTGAAATGCATGTAAAAGATGCCATCAGGACCGGACAAAATGTAACGTTATAGGCCAATTGACGGTACAGACGAAGCCGTTATAAACGAATTTGGCTGTATAGAACAGATTTACAAGAGGTTTCCGGCTCCATTCGAATTACACTAAAAAAGTAAGTTTCAGGGCAGATTGTTTTTTTCAGGGCAAATTTTTTCCGCCACCCCAGCAAAATGCCTTCCCGTACGCCTATGCAGATGACCGTGCCGTAAAAGCGCACACTCATCAGTTAAAAAGAACAATATGGAAAATTCTGCTTCCATCAACCTCTGAAATAAAAATTTGACGCCAAAATGATTGTTTGCAACATGAAGAGTGTTTGTTTCTACTGTTCCTGAGGTACTTTGGAAAGTTACCTTATGAAAGTGTAGGTTTTTAAACGCGAGTAAAAAAATTGGTTCGGCCACAAAGTGAAGCGTTTATGTATGAGCGGTTTTTCTGTAAACCTGTTTTACCAACACTCCGCTTATGCTGCGCGTACCAAGGAGTCACTGCAGCAAAGCATTTCGATGGGTCAAGGATTGCTGGTCTGCTGAAGTACGTTTGTGCCAGAGGTTGTGCGTTCCACTGAACCTCAATAGTGAGCCTACAGCATGACGTTCACATGCCTTCTTTTGCTTCCTTTTGACTGCTTGCTCACTCCTCATAGGCTTGGTTTCTTAACGCTTGACGGGCATGTCGATCACCACACAATGTAAGTGACCGGTGGCATCACATATTTTGCGCAGTTTTTTTTTCGGACACGCTGAGAGATGAGATATTGACAGTAGCATCTAGAGTAATCGGTTGTTGTACTATTACATTTTTCAACAATGCAAATCACATCTACAGTTATATTTTGCAAGAAAGTTAAATAAAAAGATTACATTTTTGAATTAAACATTTCGAAAGTTATATGGAATTTTAATATTTCAAATTTTGATGTAAATTCCACAGTTTCTGTTAATGTTCTGCACCATTCTTGTTAGCATGTGGCAAAGACTAATTGTTCTAACCAGTATGTATGTGCGTATATTGTCTGCAGAGATCACGTAGATTTTTCCGTAGGCAATGAGATCAAAATATATGAGTCTTGTCAAAGACAAAGCAATCGGCCAAGTTAATGCTAACTTGATTTCGCTTGTTGACTTCCAGAAAAGTAAAAGGTTTGACGCCTGCTGGTTCTTGCGTTTGAATGTAACATGAACAAAATTATTTCAGCCCTGGCCTTGCATGTATTAAGTGAGTGTGATAAACATGAACGAGTGGGTTCGTCGCTTCACACTGTGTGTGAAATAAGAAAAATTGTTGCACAGAGATCTGACATTTTCAGTAATGTTGATCCACTGCCAGAAATGATAGTGGAAAGCGTAATGATCTGGCAATGTGCACAAACAACGTCTGATAGGACATTCAGTTCAATTTTTTTGGAATGCTTTGCTGGCAACGCAAAAACTAAGTTGTGCATATGATCAAAAGCACATTAATAGCAAATATTCCGTTGTAAATAGTTTTCAGACCTTATCGCCGAGACTGAAACATGAGTGAATTATGGAGAAAACTGTTTTGAATCACATGCTAAAAATGAGACGTACGATTAGTGGCTGCATAAAAATACTGTTTCTGCAGCAACTAAATTTCAGAGAGGTATTGCTGCTTTTCTATGTGAAAGTGCAAGTGAATATGGCAGGATATGTTTAAAAATTGATTACACCTTTTAAAACATAATGCAATATTTGCAGAGATATTGCATACATTCAAACAAAAATGTGTGGAAAAACTTGTCAAGTGGTCAGATGGAAAATGTTATCGGATTTCATGAAAATTTACAACTTCGTTATCATCAAAAACAATGAAAAAAAGATTTGAAAAATATAAAGTTGATGGAAAAAAACTTGAAAAGTAGTTTTAATCTGTGCATAGGGTTTATTGTAAGGACGCGATACTCGATATTCAATTTTGATTCGATAGATTTTCTTACGACTATAGGTTTCACGGCAGATGAAATGAATGAAACAATTATGGTTTCAAGTAATGCAACTTTTTGCAAAGGTAACGATCAATTTTTGCGGACGTTTATGCTAGCCCATAACAAACTTTAAATGTGCAACTTGGAGAGTTTTGAACAGTGTTTTCGAAGGTGCTTAACTCATGCAGTTGTAGATAGGTCTTGTTAGCTTTGGGGAGGAGGGTAGTTGTATGCTTCATCTTCCAAACAAAGACAACTGAAGGTAAAAAGTAAATGATGGATAAAAGTTGAAGCAAAGGAATCTGAACTGCAGGAGATTATTTGTCACAATTGTGTTCACAATGCACAACACATAATTTTCAAACAATTTCATCATTTAGGAGGATTAGAAACGAAACAGACGTGAGTAAAAAGCGTAAAAAGTTATTTCGCAGCGGGTCGCAGTGTGTCCTCTGCACGTTTCTCTTATTGTGTGATCAACATATTGTGAGACTGTTGAAGCGAAACATTTTGAACAAAATAATTGAACATTTGCCAGTATGAGCAACGAAATAACTAATTGCGTTTATTTCGAAGCATGAATGCACATTTGCAACTGCAAAGACTTGCCCAAGACAGATGTTATGAACTGAAGATCGGAAATATTGTTCAACGTGGCTTTTGACGCCACTTTGTCCAATGCAAATGTTGGCATGCCTTGAAATTGTGAAGAGATAATTGTTCACCCGATCTCAGCTTTTCATCGGTATGTTTGACTTATTATTTTACGTGCAACATGTAGTGAGGCGGATGAAAATTGCCAAACTTGCAAAGTGCGTGACATCGCAACAGCTGACTTGATTTTTTTAGAAATGTAAACAAGCAACTGTAATTAGTTACCACAGATTATCCACATTTTAGAGAAGCTTTGGGCCTTTTGCAGAAGCCAACTTATTTTTTTACCAATCAAGAATATTTCAGCCTTTAATCTAAACTATCATTTCCACGATTCATACTTTGTAAATGAATTCGTCTGTACTTCTTCTCTGATTTTCAATCACAAACGAGCTACTACCTCTGTCTTGGTGTTGCGATTTTTGTTGTCATTTTGTGTCTACAAGGCCAACCGATGTTTACAAGGCAAAAAGAACAACTTTTACCCAAACCAACACTTTTAGCAAGAAATGCAAACGCGTGAAGTAATTTGTTTTGATTGAGACACTGCATCGCATAGAGCTCTGTGAAATTATTACCAGTTGAATGATTTGCTTTAATGAGTTTACTACCAATTTTTCATTTTTATCATGCACCATTATGAGCTGGGTGTTTTTGTACCGCAAGTCTAGAATACACAGTTGCGGTCTATGCGTCCTTGTCATTGGAATACAAAGATTAGCCACCAGATCAACGTTTATAACACCATTTTTGCGTTGTTGTTATTACAACTTTAACAGTTTTACCCTGATCAATAGAATCAAAGGATACCTCTTACACTGCATTGCTATGTGTCAAAGATTCATGAGTTACAAAAGGTGAATAACTTGTGCTAAGGCATCTACTTACAGTTTGAGCTGATGATCTTATATAAAAACACTTGCCCCAAACTGTAGAAATGCCTGATACATTGGAGGATCCATTCGCGTAACCACAGCAGCCCAGAATTATGTATAGCAGACGCAAGCATCTTACGTTACGTTGCAACTGTCCCAGAAGTTCATGCTCTACATCACTTCAACAGGCAAGGGTTTCTTTGTGGTGCAAACAATTTTCTATTTGTCGTTTGGTGAAGTGTGGCAGACAAGTATTGCAAGCTAAAAGAGGCAACATTCATGATATCGCATTTCAGTCTAGAGTGTTGTTCCAACAAATATAACTCGTGTTTGCGGATTTTTCATTGCTGTCTGAAAAAATAATATAATGCGTTTGGTTTCATCAAATTTGAAGTTCACGAAATTTGAAGTTTTCACATTCGTGACCGAAGCACGGAAAAAGCTACACGTTTGAATGAAATAGCGTTGAATATCGTGAAAGAAGCAGTTCAAACGGTCAACAAAGCTCAGAGAATGAAAGGCAGAACACGCTTTTTTATCCAGGTCGCCCAGTTCGGGTTTAGCATATTTCATCACATGGCTGATTTTTGTGTAAAGGTCTTACTTTTGAAAATAGGAAAACAGTCGATTAAAAAATACGTTTAAGGGCATATTGCACTATAGTGGTGCAGAGAGGTTCTTCAGAACTCAGTCTAGCAACTTAGTTCAGGAAATAGGCGTGACGAAAAGAAGTTTTGCAGTAGCTTGCAACACAAACGGCCTGACTAGCAAAAGAAAAATTTTAATTCTTCGTGGAGACACGCTCTGCATTGGTTTCGTGGTTCACTAGACAAGTTTTTCAACAACTGTTTGTTAGCAACCCCTTGTTGTAGAAGTAACAGCTGGCTTTTAAAATTGGGCAACAGCATTTTCAACCTAATTTTATAAATGCTCAGAATTAACGGTTGTGTTGCGATGGGTATGCCCGAGCGGCAAGTGCGCAGAGCTTCACACTGTGGCAGCAAACAACAATAGAGATCACCCGACGAGATCACTCTATAGTTGCTTGTTCGCGCCACATACTACATATATGGTGTTGTTCTTCGCGCACATTCCGTTCGTGGTGAAACCCGCATTCAGCGCAACGCCAACTGGGAGTTTGTAATAGTCAGGGCCTCAAAGATAAATCTTTTTAGGTGGAACAAAAGTCGTTTGGGGCCCTTAAGACTCGCAAAATTATTTTGAAATAAACAAAAATTGAGGATAGTTAATGTGCATCAAACTACAACAAGAAGTGCTCGTTTATTGATCATATGAAAGATAATGTTAAAACATACCGGTATTCAAGTAATGTGACAATATTACCATTTTGTGAACATGACTTTTATATGGTCTTTTGTAAGTAATCATTGCCTTTGGGCTTAACGTTTTTTCTTTATGTGTTAGAGTAAGCAGATGGGGAAAAGATTTAGCCCAAACTTGTGGGTCTTCTTTCTTCGAAAACCTAGAAAATGTCATGGAGCAAGATGCAACAAGGTGTATGTGCATAACTTGCAAGAAACTAAGTTGTGGCACATGTTCTGCTGGCATTTCAAAAATAACTTACGTACAAA
>Ga0210059_1010449_pt1 | contig 14342 bp, 9 predicted proteins | sample Ectturendosymbi2_FD_188042 | JGI IMG/M metagenome (GOLD analysis project Ga0210059, IMG submission 188042) | Ecteinascidia turbinata endosymbiont from Florida, USA - Sample 2 (SPAdes) (version 2) | ecosystem: Host-associated > Tunicates > Ascidians > Unclassified | place: Key West, Florida... | reverse complement strand
TGCTTTACTTTTGGACTCTGCCCAGACAACAGCAGCAAAAATAATCACAGGGTGCATTAAGACAACAGCCAATGACGCTGTTTTGAATGACATTTCTCTTGTTAAGCTAGGTACTAGAAGAGAGAAGGAAATTCTACTTTACTACTATAAGATAATGTTTGGTATGGCGTCACCAACCCTGCATTCTCTCATTCCAAAAATGTGTAAAGATTTATCACCATACAGTACATGCTTCGTAACAGTTTGAATGTCCAGATTCCTTTGGCTAAAAAGAACATACTTTTTAATTCATTTTTTCGAAAAGCTACTAGATTGTGGAATGCATTACCAATTTTTGTCAAATCTTCCGCTAGTTTTTCGTCCTTTAAATTACGTCTAGAAACTTTCTACTGCGGGTCAAAGCATAACTGCTGGCACCTTCATGGTAGCAACCCACGTAATACATCGTTACGCTGTAGACTGCGCTGGGTCCACAGTGTCCTAAATCTGAACAAGCGCACTTATCGTATGTCTTTATGTGGCAATAAAGAAACGGAAGAACATCTACTCCTTAACTTCTCTCTTCACTCTGTGTTTCGAGTTGACCTGATGCAATCTGTGAAATCAATTTTACTGAAAGAAGGTCGGCAAGATTTATTGTCAAGTGTATTACTGTACATGATCATTCAAACCTGTTGCAACTTCTGTTATTTGGACATCCTTCGCTGAAACTAAAACCCATAACCAATATGTATAACGCTGTCTCTAAATATCTTGAATTAACTAACCGCTTTACCTCGCCATAACACCTTGGATTGGTCTATTATAGTAACTCGTTTATTATTCCGTAATTAATTCTCCATTTCACATTTTTTTCCTCGTTGTATAATTTGTTATATGCTTGCAGTTTAGCAATCCGTGTCTACTCGTGCCTGCAATCTTTTGTTAATTGTTTGTCGTCTGTTTGCAATCTCTCGTTAACTGTTCGTCTTGAATTGGTTCGCTCGACATGACGCGACGAAGAGTACATTCAGGCTCCGGCCTGCCGCTCGTCGTCGTTAAATAAATAAATATGCACTATGCATCATTTTGCGAAAACACAAACCAGCTATAACAGTTGCAGCAAGCATTCACTTCCCTTTTGCAAGTTTTCAGTAACAACAACTAACCCGCGGGAATTTTCATTTGTTCAAAATAAACGAACCACGAAAGTTTGGTGGCGTTGCTTTTATACGAAAGTACAAAACATTACAAAGTTCAAATGCTACATGAGCGATACTTCGATCCAAACTGGCCACACCATTGCTTCGACCTGTAACTGACCGCGTGGTGGAAATGCAAACCAGGTTTTAATCCGATAAGCAAATATTCACGTCCGCTTCACTTGAACATCATTTGATGACCGTGCAAACCGTACTATCACAGCAAAACATATCCACAGATGACAACTTGCAAACTCATTCTGCTCTCTGCGTACCATACCCCTCTGACCGTTTATCCTGTTTTTACAAAACCAAACAAAAACAAGTATTTCAGCAGGTGCGCTTTCTCCAGTGAATATCGTAACAAGACTAGTTGAAACCGACAAAAACGTGCTCTTGCAGGTAAGAGACGAATCGTCCTTTCACGGCCTGATGTTGCTTGCTATTCAGTTCGACTTGATCAGAAACGTACTGGAACTCATCTTTCAAAATCTCAAAAGCAGCATCGGCAGTTGTTTCGAGATACTGCATTTTGTCGTGACCTAGGCGCTGTGGGTGGACGTTTGTAAAATATTTCGGTTGTTCAAAGTTGGGCACGTGTGCATCGCTCTGCAACGGTCACAGTGAGCGTTCAGCTCTGTTTTGCAAGTTGTCGGTAACATCAACCACCCGCGATGTTAAGTTTAGTGGAAAGATTTATCTGTGCAACGTTTTTTCTCCAATGCTCTGTGTAGAATTTTAACATTGCCACTATCCAATCTTTTGAAAACTGTGTCTGCAAAAAGCCACGCTGAAGGTTTAGCAGTCAACTCTTTTGCATCACTTCGCCATCGCACACACCCACTTCTAACGTTTATCATGAGCTCGAAGTGTAACTTGATTCTTTTTTGTTTTTCCTAAAATCATTTGGGTAAGCAAAACGCACGACGGTTAAAAAGATGCGTTAGTTACGACCGGTAAGTCTTCCATCAAGTTTTGTTCCAACCAATCCAAATGTGCAAAACGTTCAACGATGTTCCACTCTCACTCACATGTCCAAGCAGAATAAATTTAACACAAAAGAATAATTTCACTGTAAGCTCTGTCGAAGGCGTCTTTCACAGTTTTGATTCGTTAATTGCATGTCAGTGCAACTGCTATCTTCAAAAGATTTGCCATAGCGCATGTTGACAACTTAACTAAACCGCTGTGACGCTGTCTCGACTTTTCAAAAACAACTGAACGAAACGTCACAGGTTTGGAGATTGATAAAGTTATACGCACTCGCCATCAACGGACTGTGCATCACGGCGCTCTTTGCATGGGCTTGTTCGTCGTAATTTCCAACGCCGTCGCACTGTCGTCAGCGGCGTTAATGATCAACGGCAAGCTGATTTGATTGACTTGCCAAATGCGAAAATGTTCAATGACGGTCACACGTTCATGTTGATTGTTGTTGAAAAGTTTTCAAACTTTGCATGAGCTGAGCTGCCGAAGAACAAAACTGGCAAGTCTATTCTCAAAGCCTTTGCAAAAATTCTAAACAGAGGCAGACTGAAGACGTTGTTTTTGTAAACGGGTCGTGGTCTCGAGCAGTGGCGTAGCAGCCATTTGGACATTCTGGATTTATCCAGGGGCGGCAGAATCAGAGGGGGCGGCAAAAGGTAGCCAAAAATAAAAATAGGTCATTGTAAAAACTATTCTGCGCTTTCAAAAATTTTCTGAGTACAAAGGTTTTCGCGTTTTTTTTAATCTTTGTTTCCTAAATTAAAATTATTTTTCTTCGTAATTCTGTTGAACGAATCCACTTAAAACACACAACTACTGCACTTTAGCCAGGTTTTTACATGCTTAATTCACGTTGTTTGACCCACAATAGTAATTTGATTGTTACGTATGGCTATCACTGTTAACTGTGATTAGGTCTCAATCGCATATGTCACAAAGGAACTTTATGATATACGGAGACGACTTGATGCTCTATGAACTCATGGGGGCAATTAGGTGGGGGACACGGGGGAAGCGTCCCCCTACTTTTTAAGACAGTGGGGACATGATGTGCCATGTCCTCCCACGTTTTCTCTTTAGGTTTCGCTATATATTGGTTTCACACCAAGCTGTTCCCCCACATTTTACAACAAAACTGCGCCCATATGTGAACTTGTTTGGTATATGCGAGTAGAATGCACGAAATAGAAGCTTTTGGTTTGCTGCTGAAACAACGTTCAGTTAGATTAAATTTTAATTGTCTGTGAAGCAATACAAGCTGCAAATGAAGCGAGCGCAAGAAAGTGGATGATGTTCTTTCAGAAAAAAGAGAAAAGCTAGGAGGGCGGCAAAAGTTGGCCTAAAATAAAAAAAAATAGGGAAGAGGAATTGAAAAAGAGTGAGGGCGCCATACTGAAGTTCGTAAACAATTCTTCGGACGCCATTTCACCAAACGAGATGTACGAGGTTAGCAGTGCTAGCACCAGTAAATCAATCCTGGAAGTTAAGGAGGAAACATCGCCTGGCAAATTAGAAATAATGAAGAAGCAGATGTTGAGAGCAATATAAGTAAAGCATATGCAGCTGAAGTTTGAAACGACGATAAAACAATTTTACCGAATGATATGTCATGTAGCAAGTTGACCAGAACAAATAAACCATGATATAAGTGTTGAGTTTGTCAAAGCTGAACCAGAAAGATACCGGGATAAAGAAAGACCTTTCGAGTCGATGTTTCGAGTGAATATAAGTAGGAGCTAGTGAGAAAAAAGTTGTGAGTTACCTGTCAGCGAAATGGTTTTACAAGAGGCTGAAGAAGGGTTAGAAAGTTCTGAGATCATGGTTGGTATGTTCAAAAATCGATTCAGGACTATATCGGTACTGTTGCAAGGTATTTCGAACGGTAAATCAGAACCGTCGCCAGAGAGTCTTTCATAGGAAGGCTTTACGTTTGTGTGGACGGGCTTGGCATTCTAAAAATTGACAAAACTCAACTTACCGTGTTTCTTACTTCAATTTGGGGGGTTTCTGTTTGGGGGGCTAAGCCAGCCAAAGCCCCCCGTGGCGACGAGACTGCGGAAAATGATTGTTTATTTGTTTCCAAACCTTTCAAAAATTTCAGGTATTTAAATCCTTGTTTATTTGATCACGAAAATTCCAAAGTTTATTGAGATTGCTTAGATAAATGGTATGAGCTCACATTGCGATTCACAACCGTCAAACAGTTGATAAAGGGATACAGGATACTATGGATAAAGGGCGAAACAAATGGACAGCCATTATTCGTAAAATAATTGATGTCATCCTTTTTCTAAGAAAGCAAAATCTTTCTTTTCGTGGCCATCGTGAAAACGTTTACTCAACTGTGAAGATAATTGCCAGATATAATCCTGTCATGACCGAACATCTTTCAGATAGTCAAGTATAGAAAAAACGTATGTCAACATACCTTTCTCCGAATATACAAAACTAGTTAATTAAACTTGGAAAAAAAGTGAAAAATCTTATTCTAAAAGAAATAAAGGAAGCAACATACTTCTCAATCTTACTCGACATTATTCCTAATGTGTCTCATACAGATCAGATGGCTTTTGTAGTAAGATACGTAAAAGCTGAGGAAAGTGAAGCACAGATAAAAGAGTCTTTTCTTAATTTCTTACCACTGCACGGGAAAACGGCCGAAGAAATTACTAATTCTATTCTCAATGAGCCTCATGAAAATGTCTTGGATGTAATGATGTGCAAAGGTCAAGTTTATGACAATGCTTCCACAATGTCAGGAATCAATTCTGTAACAAAGCGCAGAAAAAAGGAGATAAATTCAAAAGCAAAATTTGTTCTTGTGGCAACCACTCGCTCATTCTTGTGGGTGTTAATGCAGTGGAATCTTCCAAACTCTCTGATGTCTTTTCACCAGGGATGTAGTGCTAACAAAAAAGGTGTGGAAACGCACCCAAAAAACTAGCCATTTCAAAACAGCTCAACCTCATTTTAAAGTAAAACTTAAAAAAGGTGTCCCACTCCACCCTGCTCTTCACTCCTGTTTTACGAAATGTGATATTATACGTTCGTTAATCTTCTATTGCATGTCGTACTTTGCAAAAAGTTAGTGAACTGGTTGAAATGCACTCATTGCAGTGGCATTCTGCTCTCATCAGCATACATAGCACACATTTGGATTTTTACACTGAGAGCAACATTCATAAAAATATTTTAGCAGTGATGCTGACCAGCGTAGGATGGGGGGCGGCAAAATCGCCGAAATCCAGGGGCGGCGAGCTATGCTGCTACGCCACTGGTCTCGAGTTCGCCAATAAGCTTTTTCAAAATTCACTTTTTTAACGGCGCAAAATCACGAAACAAAATCTTCCATCACCGAACGAATGATCAGAACGCTTTTGTCTCGAATCTGGCGATACTTCACATTCAAAGATACCGAAAGACACGTCGACGTGCTTCCAGACTTTTCACGATTCTACAATGCAACATTTCATCGCAGCATAAAACGAAGTGATCACTTTATGGCTATCGCACAACCAACCCGCGATTGTGCAGCAAATCGGTCAAGCTCACTGCTCGTTGTAAACAAATTTTCTTGCTACCTGTAAAATTTTTTCGCAACGCAAGTGTTTTTGTGTTCGTTTGTTTCTTGAAAGTGCTTACAAGTCGGTCGTTACATTACAATAAACAAACTGCTGCTTCAAATCTGTGTAGTCGTACTTCATTTCGTTTAATTCAACACGAGAACTTTTTTGTAGTTTACCTTGGTAGTGAAATATCGCTTACTGTATATCTCAGCATCACTGACTCCTTTTTCTTATGAGGATCAAAAAGCAAGCGATTAATTTACGTAGACGCTATCTTCATAAGCGTAGTCGCACCAGTGTTATATACTTTGAGCCTCTTGACCCGGTTTATTCCAACAAAACCGATGGCAGTTTAACAACTTCCTTTTTCCATGAACCGATGAATACCGTTTTTTAGAACCGCGAATGACAATATTTGTCTTTTCTGCAAATGACCATAGCGTTGTTTGTTATCATGTCCGTTTTGTTTTCGTAGGTACTTTAAAAAAAGCGGTCACAATCCCCGCGACAAAGTTTTGCGTAATTTACAGCTTGTGAATTTTGTCATGAAGTTTTCCTCCAACCAATCCTTCTGGTGCGTTTGTAAATTTTTTTGGTGTGACATCAACTGGTTGTAGATCCAATCACTATCGAATCTTTCGAAAACTGTGTTTACAAAAAGCCACGCTGAAGGTTTAGCAGTCAACTCTTTTGCATAACTTTGCCATCGCACACACCCACTTCTAACCTTTATCATGCGTTCGAAGTGTAACTTGATTCTTTTTCGTTTTTTATAAAATCATTATCGGTAAGTAAAATGCACGACACTGCAAAATGCGTTAGTTACGACCAGTACGTTTTTCATCAAGTTTTGTTCCAACCAATCCCAATTTGCAAAACATTCAGCATTGTTCCACTCCCACTCACATGTCCAAGCAGAACCAATTTAACTCATACGAATAATTTCACTGTAAAATCTGTCAAGGGTATGTTTTGTTTTGATTCGTTAATTGCATGTCGGTGCAACTGCTGTCTTAAAAATATTTGCAATAGCACCTGTTGACAACTTAACTAAGCCGCTGTGACGCTGTCTCGACTTTTCAAAAATAACAAACTGAGCGAAACGTCACAGACCTGGGAATTGATAAGTTATACGCACTCACCACCAACGAACTGTGCGCCGTCTTTTTTCGAATACAGGGAACGCAACGTTCTGAAATTGAGCATAGCAGCTGCTCAGTCTCTTCATCTTGTTGGAGAAGCGGACCAAAGCTAAACTTGATACCTGCGTCAGCACGCGCTTATAAAGATGGACGAACGTTTTCGTCACAAGTTACATATGGTGCGACCGGTGCACTTGCGATTTCTTTTTTTGTAAAGTAGCAAAAGTTTATATTTAAATGCCGCAATCGCATCATCGTATCAGCAACTAATCAGCAACACCACTTGTTCACGAATCCGACCGAGAGTAAAAAATCATAAACAGTGCAACTGCATCTAATGTACGCCGTTGATTTCACGCCATTTGAAAAACATTCCCGGTTTTCATTACAACCTGCTGACCAAGCAACACACGACAACCAGTAATGCTTTGCAAAGACTGGCAATGCCTTTGCCCATCTCCGCTGCAGTACACAATCTATTATGAAAGAAGTGCTGCTTGTTCTTACACTTCACCTTGATCCATATCGGATTGGTTGTGTCAAACGAAAAAAGTCGATTTGTATAAAACCCTTGATCTGCGTTGGCGTGCGTTTTGTTTAACAAATATGGATGAACGTTTTCATCACCCATTCACGTGCGTTGTGGCAGAGCTAACAAGTTGCGGAAAAACCGAGTTTGTGGTAAAGTTTATCCAGCATGTGAAGCAAATGATGTCACCTACTCCGCAAAGAATCGTTTGGTGTTACGGCGAGTGGCAGCGGCGTACTGTCCCCTGCTGTCACTGATTGCAAAATGGTGTATCGATTTACAAATACGCTACCGGCGCTACGATTTGGGCACTGGAAATTCATTACAGAAGATAAAACATTTTACGTGATATTTAAATTTTCATCCATTTTCGTATTTTAGCCTTTTTATATTTTCGAGCTTCTGCAGCACCAAGGCATGCCATGTTTTATCTGATAAACAAACATCCACATCGCTGTCGTCGACTGACATCCGCCGGTCGCAGTTTCATCACCTGCGATGTCACGACAGATGATGGTGCAACACTTTACGTTTACGTCACAGTATATGCAGCGATTCATTGTAAGGGAAAGTCTGGGCGTGCTCCCAGGTTAAACCTTCTGCGTTGTTGATTGCAGTTTCGTCACGGCTTCGTAAGTATGCAACAGGAAAAAGATCGATCTGAACAGTTGAATCGCGCAGTGGATTGTCTAAGGCATCCATTTCTATCTAACTGGTTGTCAGTAACGTCGACTGCGGTTACTGGCGTTTCTCAACTAACGTAATCAGTTGCTGCGTCAAGCGTTTCGCTCAAATTGAAATGTATTTGATCCACGATGTTACGCTTCAACCATCTCGCTACATGTTCCTCGCGCAGTAACTGTAAACCTCCTGACGATACACGGAAATGGTACAAGTTCATTTTTTCTACAAATTTGTTTTTCAATAATTTATTTTTGTGTGTTATAAATGGACCCCAACCCATTGGACCATTTTTTGGCTCAAGATTTTTTTGGAAACTAGGCCAAAATCCGCTTCTTTAGAGCCCTTGAATGATTTTCTGGCATATCTGTAGCCGAAATTATGGACAAAAAAACAAAATTTGGTGAAAATTTCGGCACCCACAAACCCCAATCTTGGGTGCAATACACCCGTTTTCTAACTGGCCATCACTCGCCAGCGGATCGAGCTAGAGAGCTGTTCAAATCCGGTCTGAATGGGGAAAGACTTGTAGTTTTGGCTGAAAAAAAGACTTTTCGCCATGCGATTTCGGACTTTCTGGCTATGTTTGCAAAACCACAGGATGTTTTGACATGTTTTGACAGGTTTATCAAAACAATCCGTGACGTCAACGTCGCGTGGGAGTGCGTAAATAGAGCAGAACCAGCGGCGCGAAACCGTGCGAGATTTAAACGCATTCTAGGCTATAGTACGAGGTTTTAGAGGGTTTGGGGGACATTTTAGCATTTCTGGTTGATGAGTTATGGCAAAAATGGTAGAATATTAACTAGGGAAATCCCCTGAATGCCCTAGGGACATTCCTGACATATTTGGAATATTTGTGGCCTAACTTTTGAACCAGAAACGCTAGAAACTTGATCAAGGGCTCTAAAGACTCGTATTTTACCCTAGAATCCAAAAATACTGCGAGCCAAAATATTGGCGCGTAGTATCGGATGATGACGTCATATGACTAACCAAAAAACATGTCCCGATCATGATCCCTTTGGCCCAAAACCCACCATTCAAATTTAAAAAACTTTTTTTTATTCTAAACTACACGACACCAAAAGTCATTACAGGGTTTGAAAAATCTCTAGCTCTATCTGCTGCCGAGTTATGGCCGGCCAAAGTTTGGCCTGAAAGGGCAAATTATGCCTTTTCTGAAAAGTTAGGGATTAGGCCAAAAACTGGGTTTTTGGCCCATAATTTTGGCCACAGACATGCTAGCAAGTCAATCAAGGGTTCTATAGACGCAGATTTTGCCCTAGTTTTCAACAAAACTTTGAGTCAGAAGAATGGGTCAATGAGTTGGGGACCAGGGCTGCTCGAAGGTGGCCAAAATTTCCAAAACATACCCTCACTGTGACGTCACCTCCAGAAAATCCCCCACCGAAAACGAAAAGTGTTTTTTCGATTTCGAGCGGAAGGCTAGCTGAATCCGTGGATGGTTTGGATAACTCTCCAGCTGAATCGCCTGGCGAGTTGTACTTGTAACCAAAAACGTACGCGCCCATTTATTGGCTTTTGCCGACGTTAAAGGGTACTGCTAATGAGATTTATGTATCTAACATTCGAAGTTTGCAATGGTTCCTACTTTCGTTAAAAGAAGTTAAAAGATATGAAATGTTAACGATGACGTAAATAGGCAGACAAATTTTGTTAAAATGCTGCTCTGCATAAAATGATATGGTTATATTAATTTTGTTACAGAGCAGGGTGAAACTGACTAACTGTAAAGTGTTTCGTGTTTTACGTTAAAGCAATCATAATGAGTAATTTCTTGTTTGCTTTTGTTAAAACACGATAAACGTTCAAAGGCGAATGCTACGCAAAGGAGACTGATGAAGTTAGCAGGTTGTTGATGAGACTTTTGCTTTGATATTAACATCCACATGGTTATGGAATGATGTTCAAGTGAAGTGATCTTGGTCGGAAGCCTGAATATTTGCTATCGGATTAAACGTGGCATGCCCTGGCACGCCTCGGCCTTCTACAATCAGTGACAGGTTAGAGCATGAAGTGGCCAGCTTAGACAAAACCTCAAAGTAACAAGTTAACTTAAAATATGAAATTAAAAATTGAAAAAATTAACGTGAAAATGAAAAAAAATATTAGCATAACGCAAAAATATGAAAAAGATCAAAAACGCAAAAAATATTGAAACTATAGGTCGTGGAAGAGAGTTTGGGAAAACCCCTCGCTACCCAATCTACCCGATACCCGATCCGACTCCAAACTCCCTACAATTCCAGACCCTGACCTCCTCTATTTACTACTAGCACTACTGTGAAGACTTAGTTTTAAGATAGGCAATTTTGCAAAAGACTGTCTTCAACCATTAGTAAACAGGATTTCCATCAAAATTTTAGAGAAGTATTGACCTAGCCATACATTGTCCTATAGTTCGAAACTTAATGACTTGACTAGGAATAAAGGATAGTTTATACATTTAGCCGTATTTTTTGTATATTACGACAAGTGTGACCAGCCAATTCAGAAAATATTTATACCCACAATGCAGCAATGTTTTCACCTAAGTGCAAAACATTTGCTTTATAGGTGGCCTACGCATTGGTGGCGGAACTATTTTCAAAGTGGGTGGACACAAGTGCACTTCAAAAAAACTAGAAAATTTTTGTAATTTGAATTGGCAACTATGACATCACAAGCACTGAAATATGACGTCATTAACTTTTGTCAGCATGTTTAAGCAATTTTATTAAAAACTTTATAAGCCCTCAACGGCCCCTATCTACACAACACCCTATCTATCATACACTACACTGACTTGAGCACATAAATGTAACTAATTGTTCTTAGTCTTACATAAAAACAATTTATTTTAACAATGGACCCAATACGAATTGTGTTACTTAAACTTATTTAGGCAAAATTCGAAATTTAAAAGTGGGAGGGCCGCGTATAGGCGCAGTCAGGTGGGGCGAAAGGGGCCATGGCCCCCCAAATTTTTAGAAAATATAGTCATTTTGTGCTTTGAGAGGTGTTTTTCTTAACAAAATAGTGTTATTGGCCTAAAGCCAAACATTTTGGCCCCTCCAAAATTTTGGGCTGGCTACGCCACTGGGTCTGCGCTCTCTCAGAAAAAAGGTGGGGAGCCTTAACCCATGAGGCCCCCCAGGTTCCCCCACCTATGAGCCTACGCAACACCTAGTTTTGCAGGACATTCTTTTCGTGTTATGTCAGGCGAAACGTGTTACTATTTTCCAATTCACCGTTCTTCATTTTGATTTCTGTTTCATCTCAAATATATTTTCGTGTCGATATGCATGTATTACTCTAGAATAAAACTTCTGACGTTAATTTCGCCTATTAAAATTTGGTGTTAAACCTAACCTGAAATATTTGATTGTGAAAAGACTGAGCTGAGTGGCATAACTGACAGAAGTCACAAGGCAACCATCACCAGCAGACCCGTAGCCAACTTTGGACACCAGGCGTCAAAGAATTTTCTGAGGGAGACCCAAATTTTACATCGATAGCATGTACGAAAACAATTGTTATGCATACAATATGTCCAAGGCATGTATTTCCGGGGGGATAAAGTTTTTCCAGAGGGGCCGAGCCCTCCCCTTAGTTACGGACCTTGTCGCTAGATGATTAGCTATGCAGAAATCACATTGTAGGCTAGATTGGTATATGGCAGGGGTGAGCAAACAGCGACACGCTGGCCAAATATTGCCCGCCACAGCGTTTTCAGTGGCTCGCAGAAGCATTCAGTAAAATTTTCAAATCTGAAATTTCCTTGAAATTCTCATAGTAAATATTAGTGTTAAGGCTGTAAATGGAGATTGGCTTCTACTCTCATAAGAAGGTATGGCCGTCCGCTAAACGCGGCCTTCTCAAAGTGGCCCCCAAGCAAAAATAATTGCCCACCCCTGGTATATGGATATATATTCAGAGACTTCTGGTTCGTTTTATTTTGAATATTTTGAAGTCTTCTCCAGTTGGCTTGAATAAATTCTGCTTGAGAGATTGATTGATATTGGGAAAGGCTACTATACAAACGATGTTTGGACAATCGAAAGGATGCCCAACAGCGTGTAGGGGCGGACAAGGGAGATTGAAAAATACATGATCCACCCATCAGCAGTAAAAATAAATTGTAAATCATTTTGTGAAGTAGCCTACGCTAGTTTTGGCCAAACATTTTTTGCTACTCTAAGAGGATATCAATGGGGATTTGGCTAGGGGTGGGGCTGCATGCATGATGCCCAGTAGGTAAAGATTTGTAGCATTTTTAAAAAGCGGAAATGTGCAAGAAAAATATTTAGCTACCATACCTTGGAATATTACATATATCGTACCTTGCAATTTATCGCATTTTTAACGTTAAGCTACTTAAACAAGACATCAAATCGCGCTGTAACCCATATTTCTTAAAAAATGCATGAAAATCGATGTGTTCTACTTGAGAGACCATCAGTCATTCTGGCAGAATACGCAGCACCGAAAACAACACGCAGTGTTTCTCTCGAAAAAACGCAAATACCAATGTTGAGCCTGAAAAAATTGTTCATGTTATTTCACATGTACAAGTGCCGCAGATTCCGAAAATCAAATAAAAATAGGGCACCGGAACTTGGAATCCCAGCAGAATGACAACATTCCAAGGTCAGTCGGCGAAACGTCACTCAAACAAGAAAAACTTCAAAAGCGTTCAAAATCAACCAAATGCTATATTCAGTTTCATAACTTTCCGGAATCATCGGCAAAAAATTTTAATGTTATTTTACATCTACAAGTGTCGCAGATTCCGAAAATCAAATCAAAAAAGGGCACCGGAACTTGGAATCCCAGCAGAATGACAACATTCCAAGGTCAATCGGCGAAACGTCACTCAAACAAGAAAAACTTCAAAAGCGGTCAAAATCAACCAAATGCTATATTCATTGTCATAACTTTCCGGAATCATCGGCAAAAATTTTTAATGTTGTTTCACATCTACACTTCAATCTTCTCACATCTGCAAAGGTATTGTGCATTGTTCTTCTGCAATTGCACTTCATCCAGCGGGAGCAATTCAGTAGGACAGACGTAACCTCACACGCTTTTTAACATATTTGAGATTTGAAAGTTTTTCCTAAATGCTTCCGTGGGCTACTGATAACGCTGTGGCGGGTCTCATGCGACCCGTGGGTCTGTTATTGCACTACGGTGGATTAGGCTGTAACTTGTGGCACCTTTTTAAAATATTCCACCGAAAATTTTAAAATGGTATGATATGTACGAAGCAAGGTTTTTCTTCATTGCTTAGGTGTCAGGTGATGTAATGATGTGTCGTTGGGGTGTTGCTAAGAATAGAACAATTGTAGAAAAAGGATTAAGATAGCCTTGACTACCCTGATTTCATGCAGGGCCTTTTTTATCAGATTTTGAGAGGAAGGACAATATAAACCTCGAACTAACGAAGTAATGTTTGCTAGTCTGCGGTCGATTGTCATCTCTTTCGTTTGTTGAAAGGACAATTGGGATGGGGGGAAATGGCGTGTCTAGAGAAAAAGTGTAGGGACCTGGGAACAAATACCTCCCAGTAACTGTCTTAAAATAGCCATGATTTCAAAAATGACACTGAGGTATTTTAGCACATCAGATTTTTCCCAGATTTCTGGAAAAAACATTTCAATAAGCTGCTCACTCCACTACCACATTTCTTGTTTTTTCAAGGCTAGTGTTCCTGTTTAGGGCTTCTAAGACCAAAACTTAAAAGAATCAGAACTATCAAAAATTGATTTAAAAACAAAAAAGAAGAATTACATTTTTGAACTCCTTCCAAAAATTAATTTTTAATCAACAAAGTGCCGCCCCCCAGAAGGTTCCGCCGGGGCGCTGGGCCCCCCGGTCCCTATCCTTGCTACGCCACTGTATGAATGAACCTGGTAATCAAAGGACGTACTGGTGTTATCACTGCTCTGTCTCTGTGACGTACGTTACTAAACAATGGAGAAATTAGCATGAGAACTCCTCGTGTATTGTTACGTAAATAACGCCTCAGAGCAACCATAGTGCCAACCAGAATGAAAGCGAATAGAAATTTAAGTGGCCCAAGCGTCAAACCGTTTTCTGCAGTTAGTATAAATCGTATGAAGGGCCCGAGTGACTCTGTTGACCTAGAGTCGCACCTGTAACAGCCTATTTGAATTCCAGGTAGTTCACCGATGCGTTTTGATAGTGGTGTTATTTTGTCTAATATAGAGTAATTTAGACCTTCATACGG
>Ga0210059_1010448_pt1 | contig 14343 bp, 11 predicted proteins | sample Ectturendosymbi2_FD_188042 | JGI IMG/M metagenome (GOLD analysis project Ga0210059, IMG submission 188042) | Ecteinascidia turbinata endosymbiont from Florida, USA - Sample 2 (SPAdes) (version 2) | ecosystem: Host-associated > Tunicates > Ascidians > Unclassified | place: Key West, Florida... | reverse complement strand
CAGCAATCACAGCAGCAATAAGAGCGATCCCAAGGGAGGAATGCGGGAGGGTCATCGAGAACTTTGCCCGCCGGATCCAAATGTGCCTGCAGCGCCGGGGAGCTCATTTGGATCACATTTTTTGAGCGCCAGTGAAAAAAAGCGTTTTTGTAGTACAGACTTGAAACTTTGGAGGTGTCTGCTACACAGTGTAGCTGAAGTTTTGTGTCAATCTAAATAAAATTTTGGAAGGTATTTGATTTTTGGTGATAACCGTTTTTTTGTGTCACCCTGTAATTGATTTGCCTGCTGGTTTTATGTTCTTTGAATATTCCTCCCAAACGGAAGTTGGGCTTGCTTTTTCCCGTTAAATTGCCTATTCTAGGCTTGGTTTTCAAATTTGCTTGCTTGTTTTTACAAAATAATCTGGCATCACTGTTTTACAGTTTATTCAAAAGTATAACCTTGGGAACTCTGCTCCAAATGTAGTAATAATGCTGTGGATTTTCCTCACAATTGCCGTTAGTTCATGCTACTTGTGAGAGGAGTTTTTCGAAACTAAAACTGATCAAGAAATACTTAAGATCTAGTATGAGCATCTTGCGATTGAGAAATCTTGCCACACTGTTTATAGAGCAACAATTGACAGACAATATAAATTTTGACATTGCCATTGAAGAAATTGCCAACAAAAAGGCAAGAAAAGTTACTGTAGAAAATTGTAGTTTTCATTTTACAAATAAAGTTGGTCCTAATTTTTTATACATTTTTACTATTTTTCCCCATATGTCATTTTTGCTTTTTGTTTAACTGTTGCTTACAATGTTTGAGTCTTTTGGTGTGTTTTTAAAGCATACCATATTTGAGTATGTGAGAGTACTATAATATTATAATGGTGCACAAACTAGTTAATATTATACAAAGCTTTAAGAGCCAGTCACTGTGCAATATGTGTTTTTATGGGGTTCGGGGGTGCCAAACTCAAGGGCCACCCCGGGCAGCCCACACTCTAGCTACGCCACTGCTTTGGGCAAGTATGCCTAACTGCTGCTGCTCAAGGTAGCAACACCAAAAGTCCTCCGGGTCGTTTCGTATTGATTTCCCCAGCTGTGATTCGTACAAAAGAGGTGAACGAAAAAGCCCCCTATTGAGAAAGTGTGCATAGAAAAAAGATTGTTTGGTTTGCAACTGTTGCCCGTTTACTCTTCAAATACAAAGCGTTTTAGGTGACAAGCCTGAACATGAAGCTTGTTCTCTGTTGTAGCCTGTGCACTGACAAAGCGTCGCAGAGTTGCCCTACTGGTGTTAGCGATTTTGTCGTTCTTACGCCAGGTACAAGTTCAAACCTGAAAACAATAAACCAAAATGAAAGAAGAGTGTGTAAATACAGGGGGTCCAAAAAGATATATCCCTTTTATCAGTGCTGTTATTTCATAACAAATTAACCCAGACTTAGGTTTCGCAGCTTGCAGGTAAACAAATTTTATTTCCCAGCTTCAACCGATTAAGCACCAACATATTTCATGCAAGATAAGATTAAGATTGTTTTGACGGATCGCAGAGTTGTATGTCGGGTCGAAGAGTTGTCCGAAGTCATCAACAATTTCGGAGAAAATACGTTTTACTAAAACTGCTTATTGCGAGAAAAAAAACTTTTAATCAATGTTCTTTTTACACATTTAACAAATACCTGCATTGGAGTTGAACTATCTATTCCCGATATTTCGATTGAATACTGTTCTTCCAACAGAGTGAATGTGTACGATTCAACCCTTTCAACAGTTGGGTTGAACCTGATGCGAATGCCGGTGTTGTTTTTCAAGAAAGTAATCTCAAACAATTCCAGAGGAAAGGAGACGGGAGCTGCAAGGCAAACGAACGTTGAATAAAATAAGTTATATGCGTGATTACGAAACACATTCTCAATCGTGTCACCATTTGCCAAATAACAAATTTTGACGTTGGTGTGTCACATAAATGGGCTAAGCTTATTGAAAAGAAGGACGTTTCAACTTCAATTCCCTTCTCGTTCCCAAATCTTCTGTTTACAGTCATTATCAATATATATATATATATATCTAGTATTGTATTGAGTAACGTCTTCACTCCCACACGCAAGGCGCGTGACTTTAAAGCATGCATCGCAGTAACATGGAATACGCAAATACATGAAGGAAGGCGAGGATACCAACATGGCGGTAGTAGAGAGTATACGCTTGATGGCGCAAACACATTTACTTTGATGAAACACAAGCTTTTGAGACATACGCATGGATGACGTCATCATGCTTATTATAATGTAGTACTACGATGACTTCCAAGTACATCGATTTATAAAATGCATGAGGGAGTGGGAGGCTGCGAAGGACCAAGGGTCATCTAGCCTGCAGACCTCCCAAGGGCGAAGCTGCTTATTTTGTAAAGGGAACAGTGCATAATAGTTAGTAAAATCTTTTACTCTGGTATAAAATGTAATATAGGTAATGCGGTTATGCGGTTATACGGTAAATTGAACTAAAATATATTGCAGGCATATCCAAGCCACCAAAAGAAAATGGTTTAAAGTTGTCAAATTAAACATTTACTGTTTTCACACATTCAAAAACATTCGTGTATGCTCTAGAGCAGTGATTCTCAAACTTTTTGAGATCGCGTACCATCTGATGTTTTTTTAATGTTCGAGTGTACACCCCTAGTTTTAGAAGAACGTAATTTGCTCAAAATATACTTAAGATTAATATAGCAAATAAACGAATTAGCAACACTAGCATAAGACACGAACGAATTATAACACAGAAACGAAATAACAAAGCTTTTCAATATGACAGCAAAGGTGCTCGCGTGCCACCTGAAAAGCCCTCGCGTAACACTAGTGGTACGCGTACCACAGTTTGAGAACCACTGCTCTAGAGGAAATGCGTCAAAAGCTATAGACCGCTGCAGCACTGCAATGGTGTCACGAGATTTAAGCAGGTTGAGAACCAATCGCGCAATCATGCTTTGCGGAAACGAACCTGCTGTCAATGCATGCCTGAGAACGGAAATTCACTATTTTGTGTCTGCAGACTACAGCATCCCACTACTTCATACACTGGTTTGATGCGACCAATTTTTGTGAACAACCAAACGATGTAATATTGAACGGAGATACTTCATATCAACTTTTGTCACCACTGTTTCTAAACCGTTTGAACAAAAGCTGACTGTGATTTGAACGCTTTTGGAGTCATTTGTAGAATTTAGTACGTGCATAATAAAGATAAGAGATCAGCATTTCTTAGGTTCATATTTTTTTTTATGATGTCCAAACTGCTTCGCAACATTTTTCGCCAGAGCTTGCGACAATCTCGGTGCCATTCGAAGCAGTTACAGGTAAATTTGGACTAATTCGTTTTGTAGTTTTAAACCAGTCACGGCAATTCAGTCGTTACATTCCGTATTTACCTGAAATTCCTTACGAGATGTTGAAAAAACGAGTAGCAATGGTTAAGAAACGATGCTTTCAAAACGTATGCAATGAGTTGAAAGTGAATGTCAAGTAAGCAGTAACGCTTAAGGTGAAACTAGACAACCGTGTGTTTGAAGTCTCGATCTCTGTTTGGCATTTCTATATCCCCTTTTTCAATAAAAATGCGGCATACAATCCAAAAAACGTGGATGTAGCCAGCGGTATTGTCTCGCCAATCTTTTGTGGGACATTGTGGGCACATGGCCAAACCAATGTAGCTATAGGATCTCTCGTTTCGGAGGTGTGGGTCGTCATTCAGGGTTTTACGAATTTGACATTTACGAGCTTTATCGCGAATCGTCACACAGCACCACGTATGAAACGAAGATTCGTCCATGTTTTGCAAACAATCTTGTAGGCTACGTTTTGCTCGAATAGCGTCTTTCACCTCTTGATTCCAGCACGAGTTTGCTTCTTTGCAATTACTCGCCAAACCTAGTCGTTTTCTTCCGCATGTCCGAGCGAACAGCAAATCAAGTTTCTAACTTTTAGTTCGCTTTCTGGGTTCTCCCGCAACAAGGGCGACACGCTCTCTGCAAAGGTTTCATTCTTTGTCCAGCAGGCAGGGGGTGCGGAATGGGGAGGTGAACGGGGCAACGGATCAAGGATTCCAAGGCAGTGACCATTCAAAGAGTGAGATAACAAAACTTACATTTTATTGAAATGACATAACTAGATCATTTTTTAAATTATGGGTCAACTGACACAATGATGAATGGATCTGATGAGAACTTGCCGGAGACGAGCGTGTAATTGTATGTTAAGTCAGTGATTTTCAACCGGTGTTCCGCGGAAAATTAGTGTTCCGTGAAAGATCGTCAGGTGTTCCGCAGGAAATTTGATAAGTTTGACTAGTGTTCCATCGAACACCGGTCGAAAATCACTAGTTTAACGCAATGAGCGTAAATATGTTTTCTTTCGTGAAAGTAATTAGTTTTAGGAGCAAACGAATCGGACTTTCTTGTTAATTTTAATAAATTAAAAGAGCCAAAACAGAACTAAACATCATAATTGTGATTACAAAATTTTGTTTGGTGTTCCCCAAAATTTTTTTATTGCATAAAGTGGTCCGTGATGCAAAAAAGGTTGAAAAACACTGTGTTAAGTGACCCGAGACAGAGATGAAGCCCTGTCATCTTCGCCTTTAAGACCTTCCGCCCTAAATCTCTTCCCTCCTTTGTAGGCTGGCCAAATCCAGCTAGCATTGTTTAATTCGCGACTTGTAGTCTTTGAAATATCTCTCGAATCTCTAGAACCTGGGTTCGTAAACTGGGATGGGCGAGAAATGTTTGCAGGTGGAGTGCGAGCATAATCGGACGAAGCGCCACCGTAACCCTGACCTAGGGGGCTGGTAAAAGGGGGGCCCCCAAATCTGACTGAGGACCTTCGTTAGGGCGTATAGACACTTTCCTTTCCAACGTTCATATTTATTTAATATGTCAAAGAACTTGATCTTCCCACGACGCATATCTTCCTGTAATCTCAGCCAACCATTGCAAAATACATTGCGAGCAGCTTCGTTGTCAGCATTTGGCTTGGCAAGCCGGCAGTTGTGTAGGCAACGTTGGTGGATCCACGTTGATTGTAAGCATTTTTAGCGGAGTATAGTAAGAAATTATGCAAGAAAATTAAGTTGTACACCAGTGGCGTAACTAGAGTTTTCTGCCAGGGTGAGAAACGTAGCTGAAGGAGGTCCACTTACCAACACTCAGAAAAAAGTTGAGAAATGAAAGTGTATCCGGATGTGGATTTCTATACCACAACTCGAAATCACCGGAAAACAGTTCAAAGAACTCCCGAAAAACGCAAAAAACAACAACCAACTGAATACCAAAATAATGCTGATTACCGAAATAGCTAAGTGGGGGTCCGGTTTTTATATTTAGCTTGCCAGCGGGGAGGTTCGCACCCTTACATCCCTTCAGTTACGCCACTGTTGCAGGTCTGTGTTGTATCCTTTCACTGTGTATATACAAAATAGCTGGTTTTCAAGGTACACAATCATGTAAAACCGTATTCGTAGCCTGGAATATCCGGTGTATTTGCATCAAAGTTGTCCATTGAAAACCCAACACTTTTCACCAATGAGAAATCCAGATGTTTAACCAATAACACTGTACGTCAGTGTTCGGCCAACAGTGGGCTGTTCAGCACTTTTTATTATGGCCGCGCAACACGTATTGTTGTGGGCCGTGCGGTATGTAAGACCTAAAGCGTTACGCCGGTTGCGTGGGATAAAACATAGGCTACGGCAATAACTTTGGAACATTGATAGTTTGACGTTAACAAGACATTCTTGTTGTCATTGTTGGGTTTAATACATTAACATAGCAATATCATGATACAGATAACTGAATGCAACATAAGTTTGAAACTGGGCTATCAAAAATTGGCACCGGGCTTTTAATTACGACTGAAAGAGGCTTGGGGCCATTACAACGAAAGTTTGCCGATCACTGCTGTACGCAATACTGTTGAACAGAACTTCAACAAGTTGTAGTTAATAAAAATATTTCACAGATAACTATGACTGATGGAGGAGTAATAAATCTGGCAATAATATCTATTGGAAGTGAAACTGCAAAAACATTAAATACGACTGAGTTGATAAAATATTTGCATCTTTTAAAAATAGGAAAAAGCCATTTTTCTGGCTTGAAATTTAGCAAATGCTTAAGTCTGTCTGTTATAGTCTGTCTGCTTTACATATTGTGTTGATGCTGTAGAAACATGATTTTATGAACATTTGTTTGAATAAATCGACCTTTTTGTTCTTATATATAGTATGTTTTAAATCCAATACATTGTATATTGGAGACCCAAAGTACATGCTTGGGGAGGGCATAAACCACCTAGCACCGGTCCATGGGTGCGAAAATAGCATTAAAAAATTGTAAAAATTAATGAATATACTGTTTTCATCATTTGTAAATTTATTATCATTTCGCTGTAAACGCCATAATCAACGAGATCTTTTAAACTTGCTTGTTTAAAGTTGGATTTGTGAGTAAAGAACACTTAATGTTCGGTGGTGTCTTGTCTGCTTAGTTTCATTTTCAGTGGCAATGCGAATGTTGTCACATGGCTGAGTCATACGTGACAATTTGACGATGGATTTTTCGCTTTCAATATTTGTGAAAAAATAAAAATATTGCAGTAAATTTGTCAGAAAGAACATTGTTTGGAACTATTAAAGCATTTTCGCCAAGTACGATAAATTTAAAATCTTACTATGTTTCTTTGAGCAGAGCGTCAACGTTGTTTCTGAAACGTACTTAATTTTTTGTTGTCAAAAGTGCCATTGCAAAGCTTTGTGCTCTTTCACGCACTTTCGACAACTTACAACTGCCTTGCTATTGTTTCGTAACGTGGTACGAGGCTTGGACAGCTTTATTCCCTTTTTTGTTCTCACTTGAGCTAAAGTCTTTGTGGAATAATCCTTTGGAAGGTGGCAAAGGTCTGCACAAGCAGTTTTGCCGTGCCTGTGGTAGGGGCCATACAATCAAGTAATTGTCCTGGGCATCACCATGCCTCTGCACGACCTTGCAAGCAGGGTCTCCCTCTTTGTTTGGTGTCACCTGATAAATCTGGACTTTTGTTTTAGCCCTGTTGGTTTTTCCAGGTAGAGGTTGCAAGACACCAGGTGGTAATCAGTCGGCAGTTATGCAACACGTATGACAGAAACGTTCGACGGTAATTGGAAGAAGTCAACTGAAATTTTGCACAAATCCAAGAGTGACCGTTACTTGTGCAGACTTCAGTGTTGGAAAAAAATGTTCACGATGCACCGTGCGTTGTTACAGCATAATTACAGCAGAAGCTTTCCATTATCATTTACGTCAGCATCACCATGTTCGCAAATCACACAGCACAATATCCTAGCATTGATCCCAAGGTTTCCATTGAAATCTACCGGTGTGGATTCGTTAGATTTGACCATTTCACAGAGGATCAATAATTTCCTCCACGAATACCATGTACTATATGTACTTTGATTTGGAGGAGAGACCTGTATCAAGCACAGGGGGCGGTCAAACAACCTCAATCTTGACAAGCATATCCTTCCTCCTAGTGCGATCCATTCATCAGTACGGTTTACCAACTGAATTGCGATACAAGTAACCCTACCCCAGCCTGGACAAATTTTGTGCGCTCAACTTCAAAGTAGAACATTTTCAAACATCGTCTAACTTATCCATTCGTTCGTTGTGGTGCCCACTTCCTCTTATAGGAGAGTCGCGTGGGCAGCAGCTGTAGGAGGACTCTCAATGTCTCACGATCAACAGCAATCTCATGTAGTTCTGCTGGCTTCACACCAGGGCGGGACCAAGTGAGGCCGAAGATGCAATTGTGCCAACTGGTCCTTGGACAACCTTTGACGGCTTCCCCGTGGATGTAGCCAGCAGGACTTGCTTCGCCAATCTTTCCTGCCCTGGGACATTCTGGACGCATAGCCAAACCAAAGTAGGTATAGGACCTCTTGGAGAAGTGGCTCGTCATTCAACGTTTTACGAATTTCACAGCTGCAAACTTTGCCGCGAAGTGTCACAGCGTGAACTCTTCGCAAATATCCCATCTCTGGCGCTTGTGCTTTAGATAGCACCGCTTCTGTCATTACCTAAGATTCATGATCACAAGTGACGATCGGAGCAAAGCAAAAACCGATTTGAAAACTGACAGCTTTGTGGTGTTTGAAAGCTCTCGTGTTGTGGCCACAGAGAGATAAAGCTCACACAAAATTATGTTTGCTTTACAACCCTGATAACAACCTCTTTGTTTTCCGTCATTCGTCAATACCACCCCAAGGTACCTGAAATTTTCGCCCTGCTGCAGCGCATAGCCACTTACTAGGAGCATACACTCCTTTGGTTTCTAGAAAGACAAATACTTATTTTTCAATGCTGATTTCATTCCGGATTGGTCGCATTCAGCAAAAAAACGATCGAGTAAGCGTTGAAGGCCTTGTCCAATGGATGCTAGCAATACCAAATCGTCTGCAAAAACCAAAGTGTTACCTCCAGCTCCCGACAGTGACACACTTGTCGACTCTCTTGTGAACGCCCAGCTCAACAATCACACTCTTGGTCGAAGTGACGACAACAACTCCCAGGGAATATCGTTTGTCTTATTCGACAAGTTTGTGCTCGTTTGCTTTGAGTGAAGTTATGTTCCAGTTTACAATCATTGGCAAGAGACAAGATTGTCGTTTACACGTGGCGTTCAAGCCTCCCAAGGTAAAAGCACTCTGACTTGTCCCCATTCGCCTCTACAGATGCGCATATAAGGTGCAACGCACTGGGACGTCCATTTGTGGATAGCTGATGAGGAGACTGTCGTGAATTTTTTCACTTTGTCATGTTGTGTACACGTCGAGACCACTAAAATGTGTCCCATTGTGTGATTTGGTTACTTTCTTAAAAACATACAAGCTTGCATCGAGGAAATGTGATTTGTAATACAAATATCCACTGAGAACAGTGACAAGTTCTTCTAAAATTTGATGCAAGCCTTCCCTGTTTTAAGGGGAGTGTTTTTTGATGCAGTTACACCTTTATATTTTTTTCACTGAGGTCCTCAAAACATAATAAATTTGAAGAGCCTTTCATTAGTTTGTTGTTCAATCAATTTGCACAAGTATTGAACATTACACGTTTTACAGACGACTTCAATTTTTCTGCAATGCTTGATAGTTTTGCACATTTCCAAATTGAAAAATCTTTAATCAACGTTTTTTGTCTGGCACCTGAATTGTCTAATTTGTTCCACCTCATTTTAGGGCGTCTTTAGATATTTTGTAGATATTGCCCCTCTATTTCATGACACCAATCACGCAGACAACAGCAAGAAAGTTTTAATCGTTTCAAGCGTTAAGTTCAATCGTGTCAAACAAGAGCGGGAGGTCACTAGAATGATATTCTATTGATACAAAAATAGCAATTGATTAAATATTTTGTTTGTTGCGTGTTTCGCATCAATTGGAAACAGCACGTTAAAAAACATGGAACTTTACTTGAAATACTGTAATAAATCGGCTTGACTTCAAAATTTCAAAAATCATTTTCAATTCATGTGATTCTCTATTTTGTTGAATTTAAATTGGGGTAGTTGCTGCTAATGATATCTACATAAAGAAGTTTAAACATCTGGAGAAACAGGCAGTGAAAAGACTGTCTCATCTCTGGATTTAACAGGCATCACACACGAAGAGAAATACCAAGAATTCGGAAATTGGCAAAAATATTAGGCCTTCGTAACCAAGCAAAAGTGCAGTCATTCCATCCAGATACTGTGCAAACCACTCTTTCTTCTCAGTTGCACTTTCAACTTTTCTGAAGCAATATTTCAAACAGAATCACACCTCTCGTCAAACAAGAGGTTCCTACTTAATAAGTAGGGTTTTCTATATTAGAACCACACTGCTTAGCATTTTTTTAACCAACCACATCGAAACTGGTTTGAACAGCAAAAAATTGAAGCTGTGTACATCGATATCTGGCACGGCAACAACAGTCAAGAACGCCGGAGAGCGGGGGGGCATTTCAAACCCTGTGTTTTCAAAAGGCGGTCAAGCAACGGGGTAGAGGTACGCTTACATGACAGCATCAAAGGTAATTTCATGGTGTATCAGAATCGAACTGAAAGAAATTTATTGAATTTCTTCGCGCAACCAGAAAATTCAGAATGGTTTTCAATAATTTGTGTTATTGTTTTTCTAAGACAACATTGTTGCTGAACAGAAACAAGTATATTGGCAACGATTTTTTAAAAGTTTCCATTGTCTTCAACTCATTTACTGTCCCCTTGCCACTGCTTTGGCATCGCTGACGACAATGTCCGGGGACAACAACTCACACCAGCACAAAAATTTTAGCGCACGATGATTTATCACATTTTTGATAAAAATGCAAGGTTCTTGACCAGCGTTTTTCAATGCTCGAAAATCAAACAAGATCGTTCAACCATAATAAGAGATTCAACGCACACATGTTAGGATTTGCATTCGTTTTAAGATTACTAACAGCTATGACCTTGTGAGATTTCATCCAACACCAAGCGCAAGTGAAAAATTCATCATCCATAATGTTGTCAAACCACGAAAATGCAAATCTTGTTTAATCCTAACAGGATACCTGAAGTATGAACGATGGTGTAAGCGTCTGAGCCATTGTTTAAGTCATTGACAGAATCATATCTTCTATCGTATGTAAAAGGAGGGGATCCGCCATTAATACACACTTTTGCCAAATAGTTCTGGGAAACACCATATATAACGTTAGGTTCAAGGTCCACACGATATGTTGGAGGAATAGAGTCATCTGTGATTTCTGTTGAAAAAACAAAAATAACTAAAAAATTTCCTATACCGTTAATCAGCATTTAGTTTTGCTAACGCTTTCATTGTAAAACTACTTTAAAAAACTTCAAAACTTCAACATAGAAGACAACGCTGCTGTACCTGCTGTTTCGCACCTTTTTTTTAGAATACAAGTGTTGGCATTTATCATTTGAAACAAAATAATAGTTTCATGCAAGGACTACACGTAAAATAATGCCAAGACACTCATGCGTTAGCTATCGCATAGCAAATAAATCACTGACAAGCATTTGTTGCCTATGAAGTCCAAACGACTGGAAAAAGTTCCCTGATATTTTGTGTGCTTCAACAAAATGACTCTTCATTTCACATTTTCACTCGCTATGCACTGAACAGTAACGTTTGGCTACGTATCTAAAGCAGACAGTGGGACCACAACAGCTCAGCAGCACAGAGTTCGCTTCTCAGCTTGTTGGTGACATCGGCCAACTAAACTTTGGCAACGCTTAATGTTTCTGTTTTTTGTTAATTTGGTGAAAAACCGTAAACTTACTGAAACAAACATGCAATCTAGATTTTTAGCGATAAAAGCATGAAATTTACAAAAAAAGAAATTGAGCCGTATCCTTCAAAAATGTTTTGCAATAAACACACACATTGAAAACTTATTTTTAATTTTTACGAAAGCGGTGAAAAAAATAGAGAATCATAATTATAGAAACATTAGTTAATTTTTTAATATTAAGGTATTGGCATGCAAATTCCAAACTAATGCAGCAACAGCCTTCACAATGTTGAATGACTAGTTTGCACATAACTACATTTGAAATTAAGTTGATTTTTCTGTGCTAGTCATCATCACTATTAAGAACTGCGTCCAATTAATAACAACAGCAAGTGCACAGCAATAAAAGGGCTGAAATGTGCTGCAGGGATGTTTCAAGAATTGTGGTTTATATAACTCCTTATTAAATTTATACATGTATGTTTAATATGGCAATTTTTCCAAAACAATTTAGGTTGTTACCAGAGGTGAAAGTAAGCCGGAACGGCCCGGAACGCGTTCCGATAAAAAAATTATTGCCGGTACGGCGTTCCGGTTAGAATTTCTAGTAGGTTGGTACTATGACGCTGACGCAACAATGGTGGTACCTGAACTTTACTAGAAACAGCTTTTACATCTTATTTCCTGAGCAAGGTAATATATGAGTTCAAGGCAAATCATTTCTAGCCGTCTCAACGTTCGTTTCAAAGGAACTTGTTCACTCACTAGCCGAGCACTTTTAAATACCGGTAAATAACCTAAATAAAGTAAATTTTAATTATTTGAAAATTCCCTAAAAGCATTGCGGCCCGCACAAAATGCCCTCACGGGCCACATGCGGCCCGAGTCTTTAAGCCCCTGATCTAGACCTTTCGATAAGCTCAAGAAAACATGTAAGTCGCCCTCGATTGTCCTTGATTGTAAGCGGGGGGGTACAATCGAATAAATACAGTGTACACTTTTCCAGGTTTATTGCCGAATTTTAGCTGTGCAACATGCTCAGAAAGCGTTCTACTTCTGCCAAAAATTGAAATTGATTTTTGGTGTTACTGCGCAGTGGCGCACCTGAGAGGGAATAATGCGCACCGCTGCCCTTTTCATTAGTTTCATTGTGACTGTTTTTGTTCGGATATCGAGGGAGTTCAGAATAAAGTAATATGTTTATGAAGTGAAACAACTTACTCAGTGAATGTAGCGAGTACGTGTAGACTCAGGGTAGGATTTACCTATAGACTATAGCCTAGGACCTCAAGATCCAAGGGGGCCTCCAAAAACTGTGGTATGCATAGATTCAATGGCCGGTGTGTGATCATTCAGATTAAACTTCGTCAAAAATGTATGTCTTAATTATTATTCACGAAATTTAGTTTCATTCAACTTTCGTGGTGATAACGCCAGAGTCTTCCAACGAGTTTCCATACGAGTGAATCTCAGTATGACGGTTGGTCAAGCCGCATGCCAACTACTGTGTCCATATACTCACAGCACGCTGGCTGCGTCCTGTGTTTGCTGAATCGTACCAATTGCGACGTGTGACTCTATCAAAAGAACTTGTGGCTGTTCATGTTTGAAATGCACCTGATCAGTGGCATAACGGACGTACCGCCCCACCCCACCTTGCCAAGCTAAATGTACAAACAGGGCCCCTACGTAGCTTGTATTTTGGTATTTACTATTCTTTTGGTTTCAATAGACTGTTGTTTTTTGCGTTTTTCGGAGTGTTTTCCGGTGATTTCGGGATTTTGTATAGCTGTTCAATCCCGGGTTTGCTATTGTTTCTCAATTATTTTCTGAGTGTTAGCCAGTGGGCACCCTTCACCTAAGATTCCCCATGGCTCAAACCTCTAGTTACGTCACTGCGCCTGATCAAAGCAAGGTTGTACTGCAGATACGAGCTATACGTAGGGCTAGCAGCAATATCCTACAATAAAAGCATAGTTGTTTCTTAGGTGACTGAGCAATACTGTAGTTTTGTCAGTGTTTGTGTCGCGTATAGCTCGATTGGTATTTTTAGATGTGATTTTGTCCCATTTGAATTTTCTTCAGTAAGTCATTCAGAAATGATATTGCTATTGAGTACTTGCCCAAGTTTGTACTGCTCCCATGCTAAGCAAATCAAAGAAGATCTTGATGATATTGAATAGCAAGCAAAAGCGACTTTACCAGCTGGCAACCGCAGAACTCTTCCCCAACGAGACACGGAAACAGCAAAAAAATGACAAAAGCGCGTTTGGGTCTGATGCCTTAGATTAGTGCTTTTTAGTTTATGCAATCACACGAAGCCTTGTTTCTTAGCTTGATGGTCACTAATTGCTCAGGCGAAAGGTTCTTTTCAAGATTCAAGAGAATTAAAAATCAATTAAAGGGCCGCAATATTCCAGGAGAGGTTGTTAACACTAAGCACATTAAAAGTGACAAACTTAGGCAAACAAATTGTGATGAATTCTTAGATAATTTTGTCATGAAGAAGGCAGGACAAAGCCTTTTTAACTGTTCACTGTGTTATGTTCAGCCCTACTTGATTTGACGATTGTAGCTTTTTATTTCTTAATACGTATTTCAATAATGACAGCATAAGCGAAATTTGAACTAGTCCAATCGTCACGGTAGGCAATTGTGAGCTCAGCCCTTCCAAATTTAAATATGTAACACTACAAATCATTAAAGATTTTATCAAACTTTCAGAATGTCAAGTCCCCTTGCGAAAATTTAAGCCTCCTATTCAAGACTTTCTGGCGACTGTTCTGATTTTTAACTCCACATCTTTTCACGCGATAGTTTAGTTGCATTCGATTCTTACCAGTCTGAAAAAGTAAGAAACACGCGAATAGTAAACAATTGAAAGCTCTAGAAGGTTTTCTATAGGCTTAAGAGGAATCAGCCGATTGGGCTCTGCTTTCTTCTTTTTGCGATGTTTCAAACTTGCGCATATCTGTATTCAAGTAACTTCACTCCACAGTAATAAGCAAGGAATCAATCACAGATTTTTATCCCTTG
>Ga0210059_1010447_pt1 | contig 14344 bp, 6 predicted proteins | sample Ectturendosymbi2_FD_188042 | JGI IMG/M metagenome (GOLD analysis project Ga0210059, IMG submission 188042) | Ecteinascidia turbinata endosymbiont from Florida, USA - Sample 2 (SPAdes) (version 2) | ecosystem: Host-associated > Tunicates > Ascidians > Unclassified | place: Key West, Florida... | reverse complement strand
CCATTCTCACTAATTACAGAGACCAGCACGTGACTTTGTGGTAACTGTGTCTGCTTCGGTGGTGGTAGGTCTGATGTTCTCTGCCAGATCTCACTAAAACCTTGTAATTTGGTACTGTGGCTTTTTTCCCCGGCACACGGTGTGCGGAGACCTGCGGGGACTAACCAGAACGCGAAAACAATTGAGTCAAACGATACCAGATCTTACAGACCGGACACAAACTTATTCGTGACCCTACAATACCGCTGAAGTTACAAAGTGATGTCAAAACATCAAGTAAAAATCATATGAAATAAATTGCGGTCTTCATTCTGACGAGCTGTGTGATCTCTAAGACGTCCCTGAAACGGTCGATTATTATTTCATCAAATTTGATTCCAAACATCCCGCCTCGGAATATATGGAACAAAGTTTGATCGAATAATCGACACGCACTTCATAAACTCGGCGTTGGTTTTTCACACCTTGCAAATCTTTGGCAGCACGTCTGAGTTGAGTTGAGCAGCTCAGATCCCAATTTTTCACAAATACGGGAGCATTTACACCAGCTACTGACATTAAATCTATCTAACTCCAACAAACGTTTCACTGAAATTGGAGACACCATCGATCAGAAGGGTATTTTCTCAAAGAAACATCAAGAGGATTGACAGCGTATCTGGTTCTGAGATTGGTGAGATTCAGTCGCAAGTCATCACGTTTTTCCCAGTTCAGTCGGTTCCTCTGCTTTGTTAGGATTGAATTTGCGGGAATAAAACCAGCTTCAACCATGTACAAAGTTGGGAATACAAGTAAAAACAGCTCAACAACTTCACAAAGTTTCGGGTATTTACAGTAGCGGTATTTACATTACACCAATAGTCATGCAGGTTTTTGCCTTTGAGCAATGACTCAGCTTCGAGATCCACACACATCAATGAGTTCATCTTGCAATTGCTAATTAATGTCTGCATTTTGTACATTAAAATGAAATGGCGTAACAATCCAATCCGGAAAATGAATCTTCTAAGTCCTTGAAACATACCCTGAAGTCGTCACTTAAATTTGAAAGGTGCTTGCAGCATGTATCTCTAAATCACTGCCAATTATGTTTTCATCTTTTTGCCATTGCAGTGTGTTAGAGAAATACCTAAAATCTTTGCGTCCTATGGCAGATTTGAATGGCCCTAATGTGGTTTGAAACCCCATTAGGACTGTTCGCGCTTAAATAATGGTAGCATTGTGACCCTGCAGACGCTTCTGTACCTCATTAAATTTTTTGTATGTGTCTGAACCCTGCTCTGGTCTAATTTAAAGCTAACAATGTTGGTCCAATGTGCCCCGGTCAGGCAATATTTTTAATATTTTTCCCACCATAACCAAAGCTTACGGAAATGTGCTAGGTGCACAGTCACATGTTTGGACAAACCAAAAACTATTCCCAAGCTCATCTCACCCTAAAGAAAATTGCGGGTCGGCAAAATTTTGTTATTACTAAAACAAAACACATGCCCCTCCCCAAAAAACACAAATAGTACGGTTCGACACGGCACGAAAAACACATGAAAAGATCCTAAATTCCGCAAGTAGCCTTTTTTGGTGGGCTGTACAAGACCCATGTCCCGATATGTTCAAAGCTGACGGAAGTACATGCAGAAAAGTAAATTAGGTGTAGACATGAAAATTTGTTATTTTTATGATAATTTTGTGGCTTCTTGTACACAAGGTGTATTTGGTCAAACTGGATAAATTCCTTTAAGACAACATCTGGCAATCTGCTGTACAGAATCGACCACAAAAAGGACAAACAAAGGCATTTCAAACATTAAGTGGCGGCAACGCTTCTTGTGAGTTAACCCACCTTTTACAAAATGGAAACAGGGTTAACTGAATATTTTTGTGTAATTTTTGTGAATTCTGGCATATAAGGTGTATTTGGCCCAAACTTGTGAAATTTGTTTATGGCTATATCTTGCAATCTGCTGCACAGAATCGATCAAAGAAAGGAATAAAGTGACTTCAAACATGCACTGGCGGCAACGCTTGTTATGAGTTGACGTATTTTTTACGAAGTAACAAGACGGTTTTTTATTTGTTTTATTTAACAAGAAATTGCAATGCCCACGCGCTAATAAATAACTACGCAGGCCTCGTATTCGATATTGCGATGTCATACATAAATATTTGAGTGCAGTGTTCCCTCTAAGGAAATTTCACACTGTACAAATGTTTGTTTTAGTGCGCATGCAATGCTCCACCAGGTAGACATCCAAACAGAGAAGCTTCTCATTTCAAGCGTTGCAATGGCTGCGCCATATACTCAGTGGTGTGTTTAAGGGGAGGCGAGCGAGAAACTTGCCTCGGGCCCCCCCTTTTTGGGGGCCCCCTTGAGGTGTCACGCACATAATGTTGCCTTGATTTCGATGAAAAATTATATTATTCACTCATATAATGTACTACAAAACAGATCATAAGTAAGTACTCTGCTTTCAAAGGGGCATACTAGAGAAACTGTAATGTGCAGGTACTTTGCTTTCAAAGGGGCCCAACAGCAACTACAATTTGAAGGTAATTTGTTTTCAAAGAGGCCCCCATCAGTCACTGAAATGTGTAAGCACTCTGCTTTTACAACTTCATTGAAGGGGCCCCGAAAGAAACGGTAATGTGTAAGTAATCTGCTTTCAAATGGGCCCCCAACAGCCACTGAAATGTGTACGTAGACCTACTCTGCTTTTGAACTTCACTGCAGGGGCCTTAAAGCAAGTGTAATCTGTAAGTACTCTGCTTGCAAAGGGTCCCCCAACCGTAACTGTAATGCGTAAGCATCTTGCTTTCAAAGGGGCACCAAACAGCAATTATAATGTAAAATTCCAAGCTTTCAAAGACGCCCCAACAGCAATTGTAATGTGTAAGTATCTTACTTTGAAAGGGGCCCCCAACAGCAATTCTAATGGTAAAGCACCTTGCTTTCAAAGGAGCCCCAACAGCAACTTTAATGTGTAAATACCTTGCTTTCAAAAGGGCAACCAACAGCAGTTTTAATGTGCAAGTAGCCTGCTGTACTTTGCTTTCAGAGTGGCCCCCAACAGCAACTGTAATATGCCAGTAATATGCTTTGAAAGGGGACCCAAAGTGCAATTTTAATGTGCAAGCACTATGCCGTCAAAGGGCACTCCAATAACAACTGTAATGTGTAAGTACCGTCCTTTCAAAGCGGCCCCACCACCATCTCCAATGGGCAAATAAAGAAAATCTTCAAACCAACTTCTATATCTAAAAAAACTGTGGGATAAAATTTCTTCCAAACAGTTCTGAAAAGGCCCTATCAAATAAAAGCAAATAGGCTTACTTTTACCAAATGATAACTTTTCATACCAAATGATAATTTTTTATACCAAATGATGATTTTTAGAGATTGAAGTATTTGCTATATTGGTAATTTTATAAAAAGGCCACAGATGAACAAAAAGTAATATTTTATATGTCTCTGAGTTGAAAAGGTTAGACAAATTTCTCATTTCTTGTGATGTTGTACCTTAGTGAACATTTCCATCAGAAATAAGACAACAGGCAATTGTTGTAGCAGGGACCACACTACATATTTTGATTTATAGGACATTTTTTCTAAGTTTACAAAGTGCTTTTGCGTTATTGCTGTTGCACTGCAAAGACTGTTAATAAGCAAGGCTTGATTCATGCTTCTTATCACGTAGCAGAAATGGCAATTTTTGAGTATTATGAATAGGCTACTCAATTTTTCTACAGATATTTCAGGTATTTTAGGTGGTTTGATTTAGCCTATGCTTAACGTCACAGGTTATTTGAAACTTGACTAATAAATGGTTGGTTTAAGGTAGACCTGGTAGCTTGGTAGGTGATGTTTAAGCATTTTTGTCAGCTATTAGCCAATTTAACTTGAACCGCTTTTTCTTAGCACATATTAAATCAGTTGTGTAGGCTACTTGCTGCAGTCGAAATGTTTTCGATAAAGTAAATGATGAATTATTTCCAACTATTGCACATTTTTCAAACAACTAGTGGCAACGCATCATGAGGGCAGCCTTGACTCATCCAGCCTGAATGCTTTCCAAAACAAGTCTCTAATTGGATGCTTGTGTATGTTATGTTTTAGCAGTTAAAAGGATGAAATTTAAAACAAATTTAGTGTTTTAAATCTTCTTTGTTGTTTCTTATAGTTTTATGGAATCCCACAAAGACATGAATGTGAACAAATTCAGAATACCAACTACCATGCATTTTTTGAAATGGGAAGGTGTGAAACTTTCAAAGGGGTAAACTTTGTAGTTTATTGATAGCGAATGAAGAGAAATGGAGCGCGAAAATTAAGTGGGGCGATGCCAACTTGCTATTGCCTAATTTTATGTGTTGCCAGCTGTGTCTTCCCGACTTTAAGTATTTTCAAAGTTGTGTATCATGAACACCCTTTTGCATTTTCTCCTTCTGCTACTTCAGTGATGCCGTAGTCTCAGGAACATATCCTTGGGTGGCCATGTCTTAGGCAAATCAAAAGTGATTATCACGGTTTGGCTGAGTATGATGCCGTCATCAGAGGGTCCCTCTTTTTAGTCTTGCCTCGGGACCCACAACCCTAAACCAACCACTGCATATACTTACGATATTAAATTTGGAAAATTGCAAGTGCACAAGAATAGGTTTCACAGCGCAAATGCTCTGGTTGTATTGCGCAGTTTCGCACTTTAGAGGGAACACTGTTTGAGCGTAGAATACGTTTATCTGGAGCCTTGCGGTCCTTAACTCATTTGGAACCTTCGTCTGGGACCTTTTTTGCCTTTTCCAGCCAACCACCAAGCAGTAGAATACTTACCGCATGTTAACTGCAACCAGTACGGGTATTTTTGTGAAGGCATGGGCTGCCTAGCAAGCTTGAAGATTTGTGGAGAAAGTAGACTGTCTAGAGACGAACCCACTGTATGCGAGTGTTTGTCACAAATATGGGAGGGAGCACACGGCTTCATAAAACGAGCTGGCGCCATGTATGGACAAAAACACCCATTCGTGTCCAGTATTTTCTGGACCAGATACTTCAGTTGGAATCTCAAATTCTTTCGTCGGTAGAAGTTGCGGGTGATGTGGGCCACCAAGCGCAAGTGCCACCGTCAGATTCAACAAGCAGTTGTTTGCAGGATTGATTGACCATGTAGCGGCTTGGAGGATTGTTCTTAAACGTCGACACCGAAAAGCTCGACACCAAGTACACGAAGTGACACCAGATAGATGTGGGACACCAAGTTCCTTTTAGACAGAGTACTGTAAATGCTGCGACATAGTGGTTGTCATGGTTGCGGAGTCGAAGGCAAAATGTTTAACACCTACTCCGCCTCCAATAGTTTACAAAATTTTCCGACTGCGACATTTCCGAAATTTCCGTCTAAGACACAGATTCCCGACTCCTTAACATGACGTGAATAAATTTGGCTGTCAACAATTTTGTAACAATTACTGTAGCAATCAATGAAAATCGTGGTGCACAGCAAGAATTATCTGATTCAATAAAAGTTGCAAAAGGACTTGTACCATTTGAACATGTACGAGTTAGGATTCCTAACTTAGGAGTGCGATGTAAAAAACATTTGACTTAGGCTTCCGGAGTCCGACTCCATATGTTCTTAGATATCTGACTCCAACTCCACTTTTACCCAAAAACTTCCGACTCCTTGCGAATCCGACTCCGCAACCCTGGTGTTTGTGCCTCGAGCTCTATTTGTGATTGTGCATTGATTGCTGCGTTTGTATACTGTGATCCTGCTTTTTGCCCTAAAAGTTAAATGCATTAATTGCCACCCATGCAACCGCTATTTCATTGCAGTTTTGGCTGTCCAGTCATGCTGACGCTTCGAGGTTATACAGACGATCGTCCTTTGATTGGTTGGCTGCTATTTATGTTTATATCAATTCACGATTTATACATGGAGACTATGGATACTCACATTCAAGTGAAACCAAGTTATCGTGTCACTATTGGTAAATGTCAAATGGCAACAACTTACAGCTTTTTTTGCTCCAACCGACAATATTAGTCGGTTGCTTTGTGGAACAGTGAGCCATGTAATGTTTAATCTTCTAACCATTTTAAATAAAAAGATGCGCTTAGTTATGGACATCGTGGTTAAAAACAAGAAGACACTCTAATTTGCTGGAGGCTTCAGCACGACCCTCGAAACTCCTTCGTCGTTGCTCGCCCACTACCTTCTGCAGTAATCAGTATAGGTAGCAATGTGCAAAGGTGGTTGATGCTTGGCCTTTGAAAAGGTGTATTAAAATCATGGATGGTGGGCTAAATTTTGTTCAGTATTTTTGTCAGTCATGCACCGAATACATTGTATGTGTATTTCCAAAAATGCAAAAAAAAACATTTTAAAGGCATAAAAAATAGTAGTTTTGCTGGGTTACCCACAAAAAAGTGTTCCTTTACAAACCGAAAAAGCCGTATGTGGCCTGCAAAGGATTTTCGTGCGGCCCACGGTACGTTTTCGTAATTTTCAAATAATTGACGTTAGTTTATTCACCGGTGTTTGTGCACACCCAGCAAGTGAACTAGTTCTTTTTTAACATACACAGAGACGGCCAGAAATATTTGCCATCAAATCATAATACTTTTCGCAGGAAATAAGATGTAAAAGCTGTTTCAAGTAAGGTTCAGATACCGCCGTTGTTGTATCAGTACTATAATGCGGCCATCGGGTGGTCATAATGATGTCTTTACGTTACTTTATGAGTCCTCATCCGGCCCTTGGAGCAATTTGAGTTTGAGATCACTGTTCTACAAGATCATCATGCTTTCTAGACAGCCCATGCCTTCGCTAAAACACCGGCCCTGTTTGCAACAACCATGGGGAAGTTGTTTACCGCTTGGTGATTGACTGGAAAAGGCAAAAAATAGTTCATGCCGTATGTAGGATTCGTATTAGTGATGCAAAGCAATGAACGCGTACCATGTAATTCTTCAGGGAAAAAAATACCTTCCCCACTCAACAGGGAATTTATGTGCGATGTCAACGAAACGCTAATTGTTTTCCACAAAATACCATTATATCGCTCTACCTGAGCATTGCCTGTTGCTTGATAAGGAGTCGATTACTGCTCGCAATACCGTCATTGAGCGGATCATTATTGAGACCGCTAGAGGGAAACCAGCTACCCAAAGCTGCGTGAATGCAAGTGGGACAGCGGCGTCACGAAAACACTTGGTCTAAACCAGTGGACGTCAACGTGGGCGAAATCGCCCCCCCAGGGGCGATTTTATGTGTTGTGGGGGCGGTTTCTGCAAGTTGAAACATATGAAATTGAATTCATTCAAAAAAATAAAAACAAAATTGTTACTTTGGATTCAAAACAATTGATGCACTTTCGACTCCATGTTGGTTCGTAACAAAGTTTATAAAACATATCAGGCTGGTCATGTAACAATCAGACTAACATCGTTCTGTGTAACACTTCATTGCACCAACCAAGACCACTGAGATTGTCACTGGTTGGGAGTCAAGCATTGTGGCTCTCACAAACAATATGAATGTGCACTGTGCAGGATTTTGTTGAGTCTAATGTTCAAAATAAGATGAACGAGTAGAGAAACTGTTGCACTGAGTAGTTTATTAGGTTGTTTAACCCAAGCGTTGCATGATCAATGTCAAAAAAGGACATCAAGCAATGACATTTGTCAACCTGTATCCATCAGCACGCGGGCTTTTGCACGTTTCGTGGATAGTATGCGTTATATGGTGCTATTACACTGATTTTAGTCGATAGCAACCAATACTGATACAGCTATTGGAAAATACCCAATCGGTCAAACTCCATTTTTCAAGAGTAAACCTTCAGCTTTTTTGAAGACTGTAAAAATGGCCCAACAATCACAGTATTGCTACGACTATATCATCGCATCGACTTTCACGGCGATAGCGAATAGTAATTGCAAGTTGCCGTCAAGTTTAACCCAGTTAATTTTCGTCGTGAACTGTCAAAAATCCTTCGAACCGTGTGTTGTTATTAGCAAAATTGCCTTGAAACAAGTCTTCATGCCCTTCGGCAGAGCATGTTTGTACAAGCAATACTACCGTAGACAAGCAAATACTATCAAATTGTAGGCTACGGAAAGATATTCTCTTCAGAAATTGATATGCAACTTAAATTGGAATTTTACTAAGTGCATTATTTCTTAGAGCTTAACAAAATGCCTCCGTTCACATTAAACACTGCACTGATTGTTTATTATTTGAAGTGGGTTGGTTTGCTAATGTTTAGCATAGGGCTATAGACCATGCTCACAAATAGGCCCGTAACCCGCTTGGGACACCAGGTGGGGCGAAGTGTTTTCCGAGTGGTGCTGTTTTTTTAAACTATGTCCAATAGTGTTAAACTATGTCCAACACACTTTTCCAGGGGGCGAAAATTGTGTAGGGGCGCTAAGCCCTCTGGGTTACGGACCTGCTCACAAGGCGCACGTTTATACACTATTTAAAATATTTTCAAACCAACAATTCTGCGAGCTTCATGAAAATGTAAAGAAAATAACATGAAAAATAAATGCATTGTCAAAAAAACGTTATTTCAATAAATGTTATCCGAGAATCCAGTGCCATTAAATATGCGCTTACGAATGCAGCCCAGATCTGCCTCTGTTGACAAAATGGTCGGGTATTTTTGCAAAACGCATCTGGGATCCCCAGCTTGAGGCTTTCTAAAGTAATTCTGTTGCGGAGATCACGCTGAACATTACATTGCGTAGAAAATGCTGGGTGAAATAGCGTTTTGCCAGCTAACTAGCGTAAGCGAATGTGATTCCACCATCCAGGAACGTCTCATCGACATCCGAAGCGATGATGAGGCCCGTGTTATGTTTCATACGCACGGATGATCAACTTTTTGAATTTAAGGCCAGTGAGCGTTTTACAGAACTTTCACGAAAAAAATAAAGCTATTATTACTGGTCGTATTTTCCTGAGCAAAGTTTCTGCCAAATACTGCACACGTGTAATAAATAGCGCAATCGGCTTGACATGCATAAGACCGGTGGAAACGTCATAAGACCTAAGCTGACCAACTTGCAAACTGCTTTGAAAAAGCTTGCAGATAAACAACATTGCGAGGTTCACATAAGTTGGAACCAGTTGTTTGTTTAGATATAAATAACAGTTATTCTACAATTGTATTTGCATTCGTTTTGTTTTTTCGTTTTGTTTTGTGACAAGTAGATTGCCCGTTTTTATTTCATTATCACTGAAATTATTTTCAAAACAAAATTATATTTTCAAGCAACACAAAAATTATTATAAGTAGGGGCGAATTTCAAACACAGTTCTAGGGCCGATTGTACAAAAAAACGTTGAAGACCACTGGTCTAAATTGATAACCGTTGACACTTGATAGCCGCTGACGGGAACATGTTAATGCATAAAAAACAAAACGGAAAGTGCGAGTACTCATCACTGGTTCCAAAAAACAAATTTTCAGGTATGTCACTGTAATGGTCATTTAAAATTAATGTTTAGGCGCCTAAATGCTTTGGTGGCCTTAATCGTCGCCCCTACCTGCGACACATGAAAATGTGGCTTAATTTCTGCACGCACTCCACAAAATAAACAAACGCGTTACGTATGGTTTGACGAAAAAGCAGTTCCTTAGAAAGCAGAAAATGCAATATGCGTGTTGCCCAAGGATGACAATGTCCTTGATGCAGTTCTTCCAAGATAATCGTGAAACGGTAGAACAAAATGCCTGCGTCAGTGTCCTGCGCTGTTCTCCCCAGCTTTCTACAGCAATCGGTCGGCGAGTTATCAAAGCTGAAAACTCCCGAGATACTTCAGCACTCCTTACACAAACAAGTACGCCGCAAGAAACGAAACACTTTTGCGTTTTTTCACTCTAACCATGGGTCTCAAACACGCGGCCAGCGGGCCACATGTTGCCCACGAATGCATCTTGTTTGGTATGCCGATACCTTTCGGAAATTTTCAAATAAATTATATGCCAGTTATTTTTTCAGCAGCCTTTGAAAGTTCTCTGCCGTCGAGTGAACGTGTACTTTTTAAACGAACGTCGGGTTGCCTCTAAATGATTTGCCAGTATCTTACGATAAGTTTTTCAGAAAAAATGATGTAAAAGATGTTTCGCGAAAGGTTCAGCAACTGCGATTGTGGCGTAAGCGTCATAATGTGGCCTTTAAGAATTCATATTGCGGCCCTCGATGACATTATTGGAGAAATGTGAATTTGTGGGGGAGACCTGCTATAAAAAAAACTGTCTTCTGTTATGCAACTTACGTACCAGGTATGACAGTTTGTTTCAAACTCTGGTCGGTGTCATCTCCACAGTAACCCATTGCATTGCAAGCGGTAAGCAAGATATCGTAGGCTATGGTGTTGTTCAGCTGGTTGGTGAAGAAGAAAAGGTCTGCGAATCCGAAAACATGTTGTCACACAGTGAAAAACGTCTGTTAAGCTGAATAAAAACATTTAAATGCGAAACTAAAGATCACGTGAATTTTGGTATCGCCCATTGTATCAAACAATGCTGTGTATGAAATAGAATTTCGAAAGAAGATGTTTACAATTCAACAACGTGGATACGTTTATTGCAGTGTGCGTTTGTATTACGAAAAGCGGTGAGAACCGGTTAGCACTGCACTGTTTTTACATTGCTTTAGTTCAGGTTTTTAAGATGTTTTGGGGACCCGATTCGGATCCCTAGAATTGAAAATCGGGTCCCTAGAATCAGAGAAAATTATCATCGGGTCCCTAGAATCAGAGAAATCGGGTCCCTACAGATTCATACCGGGTACCTAACATTTTCCTTAAAAAACACTGCTTTAGTTCCCTGTTGGCCTTGCAAACTAGTTTTGAATTCATAAAATCAAAAGCATTATTATTTTTAGGTTTCACTTACTTCTACGTTGCAAAAAAAACTCACCTGTTGTGTTATATGTTTTGTTTTTTTCAGGACTGACTTTAGGAACTACCATGATGTTGTAAGAAACAGCTCCTTTGGGAGGTTGCCATGTTGAGTTAAACTGAAACCCATCATAGTCAAAAACAGCAAAGAAACTTGGCGGCAACGGCGCTGAAAAAAGAATTCCGTTTTTCCGTTTAGGATAGTATCTATGAAAAATGAAGTTTGCACCTCATCATGTTTATACTAAACGTCAAGAAAGTATCTGTCCGGTTTCTTTTCACGTTAAGAATGATTGCAATATTTTTCGTAGAAAAATCAATTTGATTACGTTAAGATCATAGAGAAGTCTGTGGAGTGCCTCCAAAACTTGCAAGTTTGTCTTTTTCAATTCAGGTTTTTGTTTCAGAATTATTTTATCATCAAAAGAAGTTGCAGTTGAATTTCAAAGAGATAAATTATTTGCAAGAACGTTATTGTAACTGTTAATTTATGTATTGCACTGAAGTACCGATGTCGATTGTAAGGCAGTTCTTGATGAGAATATAAAAAGCAAAGTTGGTTAAACAGTTAATGTTTGACATAACTGGCATGATCTCAAATTACTAATTATTACATGAAAAAGATTGGTTCATTTAACCGAAATCAATTTTGATGAAAAATCTTTAGGGTTCTTTATTTCACAAAGTTTTTATTCGTAAAGCAATCAAATGTCAAAATCGTACCTGTTATAATTTCAACAGATGTTGGCTCTCCAACTCCTGAAGGTCCAACCGGTTTTATACTGATTCGATATAACGTTCCAGGTTCAAGACTCGATATCAAGGCCGACGTTTTATCGATAAACTAGAAACAAAATTTATTATAACAATATGTCGTGCTCTTGCAGGTTCAATTTCATTAATTTGCTCCTGGTTAAATTTTACTCAAAAACATTTTTAACCCAATTTTGAGTCAGCGACAACACAAAGCTGTAAAAGTCTTTTCGGCATAATTGACGTTTTATCCCAGAACAAGACCTTTCCTTCCCCTGTTGTGCCATTTCCTACTATTTAACAAGTTTAATTTTTTCATTTTTTAACACGATGTTTTCGGCCGCACTTTGCAACCATGGGCGCATTTCGGTGGGGACACGGGGTCCTGACCTCACTTTTTCAGGCAGTAGTGATGTGATATGTCCATCCACATTTTTCTATTTAGGGTTTGCATTTGGAAATGTTTAAAAACAAAAGTGACGTTTCTCACTTTTCGTGTTAAGAGATTTTCGTGTTGTATGTTACACATAGCCAAGTTGATGTTGAAAAAGGTTTTGGTGTGGTATCACAACTTCTGATATTTTTATGAATTTTCGTTTCGACTAAATGATTTTTAACATTTTGCAAGTTTCTAGAGGCCGCGAAAGATTCCTGTTTCTGTCCGACATTTTGCTATGTGAGCCGTGTGGCATACTGTAAATATAGTCAGTGTCTTGAAATAATTATAGTTTACAAATTGCACATGCGAGAGGTTGCACAGTACGACCATGATTTGTTTCGTGCAGAAATGTAACTGGCTTTGCCTTAACATTGGTTGTCACATATGCAGAAACAGACAGCGTGCATTTTGAAGATGCAAGTTTACAATGTTGCTGGAGAAACTTAAATTTTCAGGCAAATCTGTGCGAAATCTTTGCCAAAAACAAATATCAGCACTATTGTGGAGACTTAGTTTTGGTATTGACAGTTTTGAAAAAGACTGCCTTCAATCAATAGTAAACAGGATATCAATCAAAACGTTGGAAAAGTATAGATTTAGCTATGTATTGACAAATAGCTCAAAATTTAAGAATATGGTTGCCATCAACGATGTCGCAGGGTAGACTTAAACATGCGATGTTATGCCATAGGTGTAGCCAGGGGGCCCAGAAACGGCGTCTCAAACAAAAATACTGTTGATCGCCTAAAATCACACGTATCGGCCCACCCCCAATTTTTTGCCCTCCCCGCGAAATTTTGGGCTGGCTACACCACTGTGGTATGCCACACGCAAAGAGAAAGGCTAAACTTTTAAAACCAAAAATAATTATTGAAAAATTTTTAGCTGGTATGATTATACACGCATGTGGTGGTAGTTTGCTGTTCATGAAGTTTAGCAAACTTATTATTTTATACATGTGCAAACAAGCTACGGCATTTTATTGATTAACAAAATTGTCAGTTGATAGCCTATCAGTGTTAAATGTCGGCTATTGTACAATGTTGACATTACTTATTGCAAAGTTCGTGACTTCGCTTGTAACAACAGATGCTGGTATCTGTGATCAGTTCAACGTTTGTCAAAGTTCGGAAATCTAATCATGTTACTGAACTATATGAACTACAATACAGTGACCGGTAACAGATTAGCTGCTAAATTGTAAATCATCTGTATAGATAAAAAAGCATGATTGACGCTACTTTCAAAACACCAATACAAACAAGATTGGGAATTTGTGTAATAAAACTTCACTTTCACATCGACCCAATGACTGTATTGGTTTCACACCAAGCTGTCCTCCAACAATTTATAACAAAACTGCGCCATGTTGTCAATAGATTAATTACGTTAGATTCTCTTAATTGTAATTCGGACACTTTTTTGTTACGCGTCTTGGTTTTGGCGCCAATGTAAGTTTTTACTTCGTGAGACTGCTGAAAACAAGCCATGTTGGAAACCTGCATTATATTGCCAGTTGTGTACCTAGCTATTGTGTGCACCGTGGGGTCTTGCTTTATTTGCTATTGTTTGAGCAAAACTTACGTGGAGCGATTTGATGGCAGGTAAGAGGCATCTATGTTTTTATTAGTTTGTACTACGTTTACAGTAAATGTTGCAAATTTCGTTGTCTTGTTCCACAAACCACGTTTGTTGGTATTAAATGCGGTGCATGTCTTGTTGGACAAAGCGGAAAAATAAATTTCGCGTTTTATTTTCTGTACCAATTGTCGCACATTTTCCAGAAGAAAAAAATGGACGGTGGGGGTTCTTGAATTGGATGGTGGGAAAAGCAGTGATGAACTGATGGAACATTCTGACACTTAATACGTTTCTTCTAGAGACGTGGATCACAACCTGGCGGATTAGGAAAAAACATGCACCCGAAAAAAACGAAGCGGAAAAAAATACAAAAGGTAAAGCACCATCAACAATCATTTACCCAAAATGATTAGGCTGCTATCAAAACTGTTACACAAGTACTACTAAAACAGCCACGATAGGTTGCACATAAATTTGGACGAGATGCCACACAAATCATGTTACCATGAAAACATGGTTTTTATTAGTGCTTGCAAACACATACTGAAATAGTCGGTGGTGATAAAACTTGACGTTTTGTCCTTAACGCTGTTAATCGCGCAGTTAGGTTGTATGACGTTGCACGTTGAACCTCAGACCATCTGATTGTCACTGAGTCGTTTTT
>Ga0210059_1010446_pt1 | contig 14345 bp, 11 predicted proteins | sample Ectturendosymbi2_FD_188042 | JGI IMG/M metagenome (GOLD analysis project Ga0210059, IMG submission 188042) | Ecteinascidia turbinata endosymbiont from Florida, USA - Sample 2 (SPAdes) (version 2) | ecosystem: Host-associated > Tunicates > Ascidians > Unclassified | place: Key West, Florida... | reverse complement strand
TTATGGTGTTTAATTTTCTTTCTAAATAAACGTTTTTTTGTTTTTATAGATTTTAATATACCTTTGGTTATCCAGGGTTTAGCCGCTAGTTTAGTTTTTCTCCTAGATAATTTCACTAAAGGGCTAGGTGTGTTGACTACATCAATAAAAGTGTCCAAGAATAATGTAAATTTAGAATCAGCATCTGAGTTATTAGAGAGATTGCGTCTAAGTTTATCATCTAGATCAAATAAAAAGACGCACGCCATTCCCTTTTAATGCGTTGTCACCAAGGCAACGGGAGAAAGGAACTGGCGAAGTGGCGTATTGCTATTGTTCGCGAGCTCATTGTCAATGCCAGAGGTTACCAAATTGTTCGAGCTGTTACCCACATCAAGGTCACTCGCCCTCAATATTTCGCAGTGATCGCTCATAATACAGAACAACATGGTGGTTTTGGTTCCGCGTAACCCCCAAAGAATCGCATATCACCCCCAACCCCGGTGGATTATTTACCCCCAATTTCGGAACCACTGGTCTTTGCGAAGCGAACAGAGGCTCGGGGGGTGTTGGCGCACGAAGACCGCCCGATGACCGGAAAAATCCCCCCAAAAGCTGTCAAGCCTGTTTTTTGCTGACGGTATCAAGCGGAAGCCAATCCGCAGGCGGGTTAAAGGTCAAGCAACGTGGGGTCAGCAGAGGTCACAGAGAACTGCGAGGTGTTCCAGAATTTTTGGATCTGCTGCCCTGGCGATATTCGCGAGACGCGCGATTGTGACCGAACAATGCAACAGCGCGCCCCACCTTGCAAATCTTCCTGATCGATCTCGTCCAACAGGATCTCTTCGTCATTCTGGGCCAGTTGCTCGACGCCGTGGGGGTTGAAGCCGGAGGGGGAACGGGGCAGGGAGCCCGGTTCGGACGCGTCCAGAACGGAACCTGGCGCGAAAGAACGCTTTCCGTTGAAAAACTACAGTAGCTTGTGGACTGAAGCACGAGGCAGCATTTGGCTTCAAACTGATGCGGTCAGGCAGTAAGCTTGAAACAAGGGTTTTTGTACGACTTGCTGTGCGCGAAGCCTGGCAGGATTGCAACCAGGGGTGAAAGACGACATTTCAGGGGGAGGGAAGATAAACCAAACGACCGTGGACGTGGTTGCTGTGTCGTGTTGCAATATGCAGATTTAAGTTGCACTTCAAAAACAAAGTGAAGTTTGTTGTTTTATTTCAGCAGGATCTTTCAAGACAAAAGCCTTTTTCACTGCAATTGCTTTCCGCGTTTACATTGCGACATATTGCGGAGTGTTTCTCGAATTGAAAAATAAAATTTACTAAAAAATGTTGTGAGGTGGACAAACCAGGGTAAGATTTATTGGGTGAGGGGGAAAATAACAGGGGCTGAGATCAGCCGCATACCGATCCCCACACACTGCTGAAAGCAACGCGATCCACCCCACAGCGGCGCGGCATACTTTGCGACACAGAGGTCATGAGGGTTGCTTCGGGGTGCTGGCTCCCGTACGGATCCCTCACGAAACGTCGTCGCCGTCTGGTGTCGTCCTCCCACGTGTCGAGCTTCCAGAATTCGCGCGCTTCGCTGAAAGAAGAAACAAGAGGTGCGGTCGCGGCGCAGCGCACGTTGCTAGGTAACTGATCGTCCTGAATTGTTCGGTCAGAACGCGGGCCGCAACAGGAACGCACGCGCGCGAGAATAACGAGAATAAACCAACGCAGCCTAAAAGCTGACGCAAGATTCGTCGCCCAAGTTACACAGGCATGCAAAAATACTCATCAAATGTCACAAACGTTCCACCAAAACCGAATGGCATCTTGATGAGCAACATGGCGCCGATGTTCAAACCAGGCCCGCAACCAGTGAGGGAACAACGGAGGAATTAACCCCCCCGGAAGTTTCAAAATCATGTTTAGTTGTTAAGTACAACAACAAGTTACAACCATTTTGCCCCCCCCGGAAATATCAGCTGGTTGCGGCTTTGATTCAAACAGGCGTCATTTTGTTCCGTTCACCAACAAATCCGATCAATTCGAACTTTCAACGACAATCTGGAACATCTGGGCACACCTGTTGAAGCTGGCACCCCAGGCACCCAGTTTGTTGGTCAGGATGTTGGTGATGCGGTTCTTGAGCGCGAGCGCCGCCGCGTGGTCGCGATGCTTCGCGGCGGTGATGAGCGAGTCGCACTGTCGCTCCTCGTCTCTTTGTTGCGCGAGAAAGATGGCGCAGGACGACTGTGACGTCACAAAGAAGCAAAAACAGGCAATGAGAGCTCTCGAACGAACAAAAACCCGGAGAAGCTGCGCGTTTTCGTCGGAATTTCCTCTCACCTCGAACTGGGCGTGTCGTTTTACGTCTTCCGCCCTTTGCTTGCTGAGGATGAAGTCAGCTTCGTTCGCGACGCGGACCACGTGATCCTTCATGGCGTGGCACAAGAGCCTGAAAGCGAAACACACGCGCGCGCGCGGTCAGGCGTGCTTTGGGAACAGACGTGCGTGTGGGGCGTGCGGTCCCCTGCTTGTGGGGGGGTGCGGACCCCTGCGTGCGGAGGGTGCGGGCGTTTATAGCGAACGCGCACTGCGGGAGCGTCGGCACTGTTGTTGCAGCAGATTTCCGTTCACGTTAACGGCAGGACTGTGGAACCGGAGTACGAATCCGGAGCAATTTCGGATGGCTGGAACCGGAGCCAGAAAGTTTTAGACGGAGGAGCCGGAGCCGGAAATTTGGGTTCCGATTCCATAGACATAGTTTGTAGGGCAAGCGAGTTACGCAAATAATGCAATGTTTTTTTCTGATTTTTTGGACCAAATCGTTCTGGACCCGCAGCCTAAGTTTCAGTTCCGGTCCCACACCCCTTGTTAACGGTTATTCCGATCCACAAGCTGTTCCTCGCCCAAGACAGGTGCATTGTTTTCAGCCGCGACTCGTCGCCTACTTCATTGTAAAACCAAGCGCTGCGAGTCACTCACCTCCCCTCGTTGATGAGTTCGATGAACCTGAGTCCGGCGTTCTTCTGTATCGAGTTCTGCCACTCTTGCGAGCAAAGCATCATCACCAACTCGACCACCGACGAGTAGGACTTCATGCAAACCATGCCTGAAACACGACAGCGACTCGTTCCCGATCGCGAGTGACTCGAAAACGCGAGTAAAAGCGAGTTTAGCGATGACGTGTTGAATATTCACGAGTCGAAGCTGAAGTTTGGTTTACATTATTGTGGATGTCACTTTTCAAAACATGATTGAGGGCAGTAGTTCTCAAATGGGGGGTACGCGCGCCCTTCGAGTAGGCACAGGTACTCCAAGGAATACACGAATTTTTTCAGTGAAATTTTAACGTAAAATTTTAATTTCTTCTTAATGAAATTTTAATGTAAAAAAGTACAGTAACTACAGGTACATTTTAAATTATTGTTCTCACGAATACAGTCAAGATACATTACTAAAAATATTTTTCGATGGTTTCTTGATGAAGTTAATTAGAACAGTGCTTCACCAACGATATAAAAATTATAGGCACTTATTTAATTGTTGTGCTTATCATTACAGTCAAGGGTACTTGATAAGACAAAACATTGCCCGAAGGTTGAGAACTACTGATTTAGGCCAACAACCTAATCAGTTTAATATCAACAAGAAGGGAACGAGGTCAACGGTCTTTGCAAAAACGCACACTGAGCAGACGGAAGATGGCAGCAGAGGTTGCGAAAAGGGGATTTTTACGGTATTTTTCGGACCATTAGGCGCACCGCTTTATAAGGCGCATTTAATGAAGCAAAACTTAATGACATACGAGGGAGTTTAATCAGACAGATTATACTCCCTCGGATTACCGTACATGCGAGGGGGTTTAATTTGCCACACATGCCTAATCCGCTAGACGCGAAAAGAATAAACGTTGTGCACGTGTTTGATTCTGCGCCATTGTAGTCAGGAGCCCGGCAAGTAATGTGATCTGTGGTTTGTGCTAGCTGCTCTCAGAACGACATACGCTGTTCATTGCAATTGTTGTTGGTTTATTACGTAACACCATGGTCTGTTTGCAAAATAATCTTAACTAGCAATTACATAAATGGTGCTCTTTACCACATAAAATTGGTTCTACATGAAAAAGCACAACCAGATTCATACATTAGGCGCCCCGCGTCAAAAGGCGCACTTACGATTTTTGAGAAAATCAAAGGATTTTAAGTGCACCTTATGGTCCGAAAAATACGGTAATTTGTTATTTTTCGAGCGCTAATAAAATTGAACATCACATAAAGGCTGTCACCTTCATTGAGCAGCTCTTGCCCGTGGCTGCCCGTCAAAGTCTTTGCGAGGAAAGACGAGAAGTCCATGAAGATGTCTTTCAGCAACGGTGCGAGCTGATCCATTGATCGCTCCAGCTGCCCGGACACGTCCGCTTCTGTGACGACACAATACCGCGCAGTGCATTATAGGCACGAATCGGCGGCGAAAGACAACGAACACCGCCGTGATCGAAGTGAAAATAACCCTTTGCTGGAATGCCATTTGAGGAATCCGGCTTGGCGCATTCCGCGTGCTCTTTCATGCGGAACGACGAGCCAATACCAGGTTTTATCTTTTTCAATTAATATTGTAAAAATTAACAGCAACACGTGTACGCGAAACCAGCGGGCAAATGGTCGGCTTGTTCGTTGAAAGGGCCGGCTCCTTCAATTGCTTTTGCCAAGCCCCACCCAAGCAACAGCAAACGTTTTTTTGTGGAATTTGGATCGGATCCGGACTTTCAATCGTTTCAAACATTACGGATCAGGACCGGATTTGGACTGAGTCAATAGAAAAAAAATTCGGCATTTTTGTTGTAAAAAGCTTATTTTTTGTTCATTTCAAAATCTTTTTGGAAAATGGTTGGGCTTGGACTGTTTCAAAAATTCAGGACTGGGTCTGGATCGCAAAATGTGACAATCCGCTCGTCTTTGCCAACCAGCGTTTTTTAAAAAAGCCTTCATCGCCAACCAACGCTATTCAACTCTCCAACACTTAAGCGTCGAACAACCAAACCATCGCTGGTCAACTCACCATCGTCAACAATGTTCATTGTGCTGGGGTCGATCTGGGGGAGGTCGCTGTGGTCCGCTTCGCCGTTGGCAGTAGGGACCTGGTCCGTTGCCACGTCACCGCTGCTCGTTGCTACGGTAACCGTTTGGTCTTCGCCGTCGACAGCGCCTGCGCACGTGTTCAACATCGTGAAAAAGCGCGAGCGCCGGCAACCGACGAGGTTCACGAGGGGGCGGGTTCGAACCCGGACTTAACCACAATAGGGGTGAAAATTTTTTCGCACGGAATCATCCGCAGATTTTCCGACATTGATTTAAAAAGCAACACAGAAAACGCGCGTGAAAAGCGGCTGCAGTTCAAGTAACGGCAACAGCTGATGACTTGTAATTGCGCGCTTTAGCTTTCTGAGAACAGTCTCTGCATGTTCGAATAAAGCACAGATAGTGAAACGCAAAAATGACTTCGAAACGTCGAACTTTCAAAACAATTAGGTATTTTAAAGACGCTCGTGCCGTTTCAACGCAAGTAGTGACACCAGAGATGAAGTCTCAAAGGAAATGCGGAGATACAAAATGAAACGGGCGTCACTGGTTTCAGCGACCCAATGAATCGGTCACCATAGCAACGAAACTTCAAAGTGCGTTTTCAGCCAATCATATCGCAGTACGTTCAATCAGCACTATCACGTTTTCGTCGATCTGTTGCTCTGTTGTGCGACAAAGACCGAAAACGTATTTTAGAATCGAAGCTGCGAAGTCCTTGCGCGCTCACGTCGCCATGGTAACGTTTCAACGAAATCGAACCACTGCAACGTACTGGCGGGCGTGGTCGCGTCGGTCGATTGTGATTGGACGACGACACTGCGATCGAAAGTCTTGTGCGATTGCACCGAAGTGACCTGTGACGAAAGCCAAACGTCATGACTCGAAGCGATGACGCCAACGATTGCTCGAAATGATGACGAACGTTAAACTGGAAAATGTGGTAACATCATCGAAATATCGAAGCATGGCAAAATGAGCGACAGTGGCTTTCAACCTGGGGGTCACGACCCCAGAGGATGGGGTACCATTTTTGGAGGGGCCGCGAGTAGATATGTTATGTACCCAGAGATTTGCTTTAATCGAGTTTCAGATGGGGGTCGTTGGATAATAGCGGGTTGCTATAATGGATCGCGGTACAAAAAAGGCTGAAAACCACTGGGTTATTATATGGAGGTGTTGCGATGACAGGTCTGGGCGTTTGAAGCATTTGATTCGGTGAAACACATTAACATCTTATTTTGCGAATGCTACAACGTCACAAACGCGTCGCGTCATTATGATGTAATACTAATGCTATCAAACGCAGGTCAATTAACCCGATGTTAAACGAGACCTTCGCCGAAATTGTCTTGAATAGCGACAAAATTCGCGATATAAATGGGGAGTGTGTCCTAACTCTTTTTCTACGCGGGAAGCTTCCGGGTGCCCTGCATTTGCTCGCAATTGTGCTTTGAAACCAAATAATAAACGGCTAAAAATGACATCAATAAATTTGAAATTTAAAGAAATGCTTCCTGTTTATTCGAGCCTGCTTAGCGGCCAGTGTAAACCCAACGCTACAGATCCCAACCAGAGAGCGGACCACGTCATTTTCATCGAAAAAAAGGCACTTGGGCCACGCAAAAAAACGGTTGGGAAACACTGCGACACTATAGCGTGACGCCACAAAAACAAACCTGGGGGGTAACTTGGCACGTGTATTTAATCTCCGTTTGCACTTAAACACAACTTATTGCTTTGAAACCTTGAGCTGCATGCAAGACACAGCTTCACATCAGCGAAAGCTCACCGGCAAGCAAGTACGTCGCGCCAAGTAGTATTTTGCTAACATTTCAATATAAAAATGCAGCTCACTTAAGATACACAAGGCTGGTTGCAAAGATCTACGTAGCAGCAATCCAAGACATTACTACTAGCGTAGCACAGGGGCGGACCGCCCCCAAGTCCATTGAAAGGGGTGACGGCATTCGGCTGACACCAGTTAACGCTTCGACGTCACAAACGCGTCATTATGATGTAACACGAACGCTATCAAACGCGGTTCAATTGACTTATTTTTCAAAATTGTTGAGCTATTGTGACAAGCATGGGATGTTGTTTTTTTATTTAGATCAGTTACAAATGTATGCAGTTCGAGATCACAGTCGTATTATTACGTCATCAAAAGGCACTGTATTAAGTATGTTCGTTTTAATGTGCATGAATATTTTAATACTGAGTTGGCATAATACAAATTGAATTACAAACTTTGTGAATTGCTGGAATAAGTATAAAATCTTATCAAATTACGAACAAAGTAGACACTGAAGTCGAATAGCTCCTTGATTTCGGTGCAGTTTCCCATGTTTTGGAATGTTGCAAGTGCGCGAGGATGAGCTTTCAGTCACTGCGCAAATCGTCAGGTGGCACTGCGCAGTTGCGCACCTTACTTTGAGAGAACATTGGTAGCCAGTTGGTGCCGTTGCCATTCAAAGCAACGGACCAGGGGATCGAACCCACGAACTTTGCGTTGCGGTTCACACTTGCAGCGGAGCGAGCTTGCATGACGGTGAAGCAACCAAAAAGCAATGTTGGAATGAGACTTAGAAATTAAATAAACTTGTTAAAGGCATCATGCAACAGGGCAGTGATCATTTAAAAACATGCAACAGAAATAAAGTCCACCGGCTCATGCTCAGTCATGCATGCAAATCTAACCTGCATTGGGAACGCATTAGGGGAAAACCGCTCATGCGAAACGGCGGCGGGCCGCGATTCGGCGGCTTTGGTCAAAGATCGCAAAATATCCTTTCGATAGAAAAAAAAAACAAGCAAGAAATCAACTCGGCGCCAGGCGTTCGCTGCTTAATGCTAATGGATAACAACGATCGGGAAAAGCCTGAAAAGGAACAGAAATCGCGGCGACGTAAGTCGTTCGTTGAAAGTCGGGTAGAAGCAAGAACTATTCGTAGTAGATCATTTCCAACATCAAGAGGCTTAATCACAGTTCGGCGAAACGGAACTCTGCCAATCAACCAACAGTTCCTACAAACACCTCCGAGACGGGTTCTTCTCCCGTTACTTCCAGTTATCTTGTGTAAAAGGGGGGGGGGTGAAGGCGCATAGCCGTGTACCCAGGGGTGTACAGAGGGAGGACAAGGGAGCACAACACCCCGGGCGCCGAAAAGTCTCAACAATGTCGCAATTACTTTCTTCAATACCCCTCAATTGCTCCGAAAGATCTTTGGTTCGGACATGGGAGCGCCAAACTTGTTTCTTGTCCCGGGCGCCATCCAACCTCGGTACCCCCCAGGGTGTACCCCTTCAGTGGACAGTGGTAGGCGTCACGTTTAAGAAATAGCGATTGTGTTCAAGGAAAGAAAGACTTGAAGCTTGTTGGAAGTCCACACGGTGCGCTCAATAAAGTTAGACGAGTGTTATGTCGCTGCTGGCAACCCGTGTGGAAACACCTAGAACTGACAATACGATGCAGGTTTTCATATCGAGAGCTGCAATTAACTTATTTTCAACGACGAAAACATCCGATTGACGAAATCGGTTGGGAAATCACACTGACAAGGGTAACAAACGCGCCAGAAATTACGGCTCACGACATTCTGATTTAGACTTCTATAACACTTTGGTCGTGTTCAAACATCAGTCGTTTTGTTCAAGTTAAACTTATCGCCAGTATGGAGATCATCACTAATGAAGAGCAGGTGAAAATCTATGGAACCATAGCGAGGCTGAGTTTCAAACAGCAGTAGTTTGTTGATGCACAAGGAGTAGAACGTGAAGGTTGAGATATGTGGTAAGAAACAGCAGCATTGCAGCTGCCAGGCAGCATGGTCATTCCACAGCTTTCGCCAACGCACGAAACACGCCAGGCTGACAAAGCCCACCAATCAAAACCCGTCACAGCAACGTGACCACCAATCAACAACCGTCACGGAATCATGACAAGGTCAACCTGGGGCGACGCGACTGACACGTCATCGTGGAGAATTTGTGCAGCGTTGAAAAACTAGCCATATGTCAACTTTATCAGCGAATATCTCCTGAGGAGAAACGGAGTCGCGAAAACTGAACGATTTTTGAAGTAAATCGAGTTTCAGCGCCAAGAACACGAAGCCCCATTGACTCACGCGTTCGTTACAGCAAAACAGTTGCAATATAGCAACGCTGCAATGCGATTTTAACGGTAGGTCAGACAGCTGGTTCCATAAAATGTATCGTTGTAAAAGGAACCCGCCCATCCTATCGTTGACCAATAAAGGCTTCCACTGTTGGAGTATCGAGTATTCTTGGCAAATGTCGAATTATCGTTTGGGTTAAAAACAACGCGAGTGGTTTTGAGCAGATTTATAAATTCAAAATAACAAAATCCTATTCGCAAAATGTCATTTACGCTACGAGCTACCCGATCTTCGCGAGGTAGTCGCGGTTCAAAAACAGCATCACCTTAAAATAAACAACTCTGCAAACACCGCTTCAGCTACACGAGCAACTTAAAAGAACAAAGAGAAATCGCTCAAAACAGAACACACAAAATCACAGCAGCCAAGCGGCAATCGATTGGTGGTAGGTGTTCACCCTCGACAGGCAGAATCATTTGGAAGGAAAAAACACCATGTACCGCTGTGTGTCAGTCGTTGTGGTCAATGTTTGTGAGCAGGTAGTAGTAGTAGTTGGAAGCAAACGGGCACTCTTCAAGCTGCACGCGCGAGTTGTAAGCAGATTGCTATCGCGTGTGACTACTGCGAAGTTTCCGAAATCTTGCCTACGGCGTGCAGTCGCTAGCGCAGATATGGAACAAGCACAATATTTCAAAACTCTATCAGCGCCGTCAGCTCTAAACGCGCGTTTCGTTCGATTGCTGCTTATCGCCATCGACAATACTGCAGCGTGTGGCAAATAAATACAAACGGGACGGGCGAAAATCAAAGACATGCGTTGAACACAATACCTGCACGTTGGTTGACGCGGTCGCTTTGGTTTTGTCAGCGTTGTTGTCCTCGATCGCTGTGAGCATAATCAAAATATTTTCGAAAAAGATTACTTTGAAAAAACAGATCTTTGGCAGATTTTCAAGTTTCTGCAACGTACATTACAAGCTTTGCAGCGAAAGCCAACAGAATATCTAACTCGGAATAATAATAAAAACTTTTTAAAGCCACACGAAGAAAGAAAATCACCGCACTTTCAGAACTATTAAGAACAATCGCCTTCGAGATCAAAGAAAATGGCCAGGTATTAATTCGCCGACAAAAACAATAGCTTTGACCAAAAGAGGGATGAAATCGAAGAACTAGCCGAGTCTGTATTCGTCAGGTAGCACCGGCGTCTATTTCCGCAAAGGTGTGATTAAGATGAAGCACTGCGCACAAGTGGCTCATCGGCTTCTTGTCCTAAAGACTATTTTTTATGACCTTCCAAGAAACGCAGACAAGACTTCCAAGACTGTGGCCTTCCAAGACTGTGGCCTTAGCAAACAGAACGTCAACAGACTGTAACAAACCATCGGCGTCGCCAACTCCGTTTTCGCCGGCGCTTGTTTCAAAAGACGCGTCGCCGTTGGTTACGGTTTCTACGGCAACGGTCGGCCTCGAAGCAACAGCTGTGTTTTTCGGAGCCGGCGTCGGAAAAGACGCCTCGTGACCTGGGGAGGAGCGTTAAATTGTAATGAAACAGGTTTGCGGGCTGTAACGAACTAATATAATGACGCGACAAATCTGTGCAAATGCAGACAAGCTTGATTTTCTAAGGTTTCGCAAAAACGAAAACGGAAGACTGCTGGCTCGTGCTCATGGTGGGCTCTTCGTGACATCACAATCTCATTGTTGTCTCACACGAGCTTTGGCCGCTCCACAAAAGCGAGGGTTGTATTTTTTCACGTGTGCATGCGATTCGTTTGTGCGTTTAATCCCTTGCTAGTTCCGAAACGCGTCTCGATTGCAATGATTTTTAATTGGATCAATCGTTTATTTGCCAAGAAAAATAACAGCATTGAAGGAAGTCTGAAAAAAGAGCACTGTTTTCGTTGCCAAGCGACCCGGCCGTAGCAACATGACGTGGCTAACCCCCCCGCCCCCCAACATATTCAAAAAGTGAGTTGGGAGCAATTTCCGTTCAATGAACACAACTATGGGCGTTGGAACGGGGGTGGCAGGAGGGGACCTTGGCCACACCCTGGATTTTGAAAATTTCAACAAAAAAGGTTGTTTTTTTAGTTTCGAGTGGGAAAAGCCAAATTTCACCACTTTTTGTTCCCCGAAAAAATTTTGGAAAAATCCCCTGGTGGCCCCCCCCCTGGAAATCCTTCCGACCCCGTGATCACAACCATCATCATCATCGCGGCCCAATGTCGCTTTTCTTCCGTAAGACAAACAGCGCCGCGATGTATTCATCCGCCCAACACGACACATCTCGCGTACGCAATAACTGCAAACACGCACCGGCCGACTTTTTCTTGGGCGACTTGCTTCTGGTCACAGTGGCCTGCTGCAGCTTCTTGTGGCTTTCCGGGTCCAGAATGTCCCGGTACTTGGACACCATCAGGACCGACACAAAGTAGACGATGGCCAGGGCCAGGTCCTGGGCGTGCTTGCTGTCGTCCTGCGAAGAAGACGGTTACAGCAACATCCGGGACTTTTTCCAAGGACCGACCCGTGTAATGGTGTCTTCAACTGGTTGCAACTGTTTTTGCAGCGCTAGACCATAATGAGAAATGCTTTCGACCAGTGGTTCTTAACCAGGGGGCACGTCTCCCCAGGGGGGGGCGTCCATACATTTCCAGAGGGGCGGGAGTCTTTACGCGCTCTACAACATGAAAAGTTTGAACAGTAAATTTTTTACCGATGAATACATTCGATTTCACAACTTACTTAATATCAGGGGGGGCTTGAAACTAAGGACAATTTCTCAAGGGAGGCGTGGTACAGAAAAGGTTAAGAACCACTACTTCAGACTGATTTTTTCATGAAAATGCAAGAAACCCAAACGCCGCGCTCGTTTAACACGCGCGCGCGCGCGAATTATCTCGCCCCATAGCTCAACGCCGCGAACTCACGATGTCGCGATAGATGATGGACCGCAGCCTGTTGATGTCCGACGTCTGCAGCAGACGGTGCTTGTCGGCGATCGGGTTCGCGTCGTTCGACATTTGCGCCAGGAGCATTTCGGCCGCGTCCTGGGCCGACATGTCTGCACTGGAGTCGTGGCTGTCCACTGAACCGGCGTCCTGCGGCGTTAAGACGAAACGCGCGATAAGTAGCAATAGCGACCCTTGCCGGGTTTTGAACCAGCGCTTATCAATCCATGGACTGTGAAACTGTTAGAAGTGGGCTGAGCACCTTTTTTGCTGAGCTATTCCAATAGGAATTATTTCTTCGCAAGAAATCATGGATTATTACGAAAAAGACAAAACTTTGAACTCTTCGTTCCAATAAGTAAGCTCAACTTGCGTATTAAAAGCAAAGTGCATGTGTTCATTGCGTTGACTTTTGCTGCCACACCTTATCGTGGGCCCTCAAACAAGTTCTTGATAACCACGGACCGCAAGGTTAAGAAAAGGTTGAGAAGCACTGTTCTAAACACTTTTGTCAGCGCAGCACTGGACTACAGAGAGCAGATGAATCCGGAGTTCAGTGGAAAAGCAAAGAACTAAACCTTGGTCTGCAGAGCTACCCCCTGCTGATTGGTCGGCGATAGGCTGCGACGCTCAAGAAGACCGACCCTGGTAATCAGGACTGTAGCTTAAGGTCTGCACTTACTTAATCAACATGCACTACCAGGGCAACAGCGTTTCTGTGGAAAAGCGATGTTGCATTCCATGGCGCATAGAGCTTAACTAGCAAAACACGGTAGAACTTGCGACAAAACTCACCCCGTCAGTGGCGACTCGGTCGATCGATCCGTCCGTCGAAGTGCCGTTCCCGATCACGTAGTTCGGTGTGGGGGGTGCGCTGGAGGGGGGCGGGCGCAGGTAGCGCGATTGGAGACAGTTCCTCACGGCGCATATGCACGCTGCACGAGGTGGAGTAAGATGATGATTGTGACGACATAAGCGTCAGGTTACAAGGGAGGAGCACTTCAGCAGGTGGGGCGAGAAATTATCCGATTGGTCAAGCGTGCGCTTGAGGCTATGCCTTGTAAAACAACCCTTTGTAGGTTGGTTGACTGTGGTTCTAGGGCTGTGCGATGATCTCATTCGAATGACGCTAGAAGCCTTTTTTGCGAAGGCGCAATTTGCATTGAGAGTTGAAAAACAACAAAGCCCAGCTTACGCGCGAATGGGGAGTGGGGGGTTGCAGCGGAACATCATTTGAAACGCGCTTTTTTAGAGGAGTTCCCACCCTGGGATATATTTACTCCTAGGGGTATATTTTCCTATCTGTAGAGGTACATTTAAGATTAGCAACAGAAGGGAAAGGTATGTCTATATATTACTTATTTCCAAATATTCTAATCTAAAATATAAAGTCCTATTAAAAATTCAGTGGAGTTTTGTTGTCTTGCTCAGCCTTTTCGTCATCAGAAATTTTAGAGGTACATGCTCATCTGTCGAAATGCTGAAGGGGTGCATGGTAAGAGAAAGGTTGGGAACTCCTGGTATAGAGCGACAAGATACTTTCAAAGTACCCGACGCTTAAATATTCCATAGTTCAACACAGCATTCTGCGAACTCGACAATACCCAGCAGTTCCATGATTGGGATCGAATTTATTAACTGCTGCTGTTGCAGAACCTGCAAAGCAGGCACCAAACGCCCGGAAAGTAACTACACCACAGCGAGGAGCGACCCGGTACTTTTTTCGCTCCACGTCACCGGCCAGCGCAAGCAATTACCTGTGCGCAGGCACTGACGTAGCACGCCGCCATTGGCCATGTTCTTCTCGTTCTCGATTTCGGCGAAGGTGATTGTCGACGCGTATGCGAGAACGTCGATAAACGAGCAGAGGCGGTTGAGGATCCGCCAGGCCGCGTCCATGCTCAGGCCCTGGCCGGGCTCGATGGTGTCCAGTTCGTACTGGCCGGAAAAGAAGACGCCGTAAAGATTTTAACGTTCGCATTTCGATTAGAGACGAAAGTAGAGAGGATTTAAATTATGGACACGGGCGTCGGAAGGATCTTTTCCAGGGGGAGCCGTTAGCGAATTTTTCTACGCAGGTAACCGTAATGATTTTTTCGGGGGGGGAGGGGATAAGTGATGAAATTTGATTTATCCTTCTCGAAACTAAGAAAAGGTCCTGCTTTTGCTGAAGATGCAATAGAAAAATGTCAAACTTCAAACTCAAGGGGGGGG
>Ga0210059_1010444_pt1 | contig 14347 bp, 11 predicted proteins | sample Ectturendosymbi2_FD_188042 | JGI IMG/M metagenome (GOLD analysis project Ga0210059, IMG submission 188042) | Ecteinascidia turbinata endosymbiont from Florida, USA - Sample 2 (SPAdes) (version 2) | ecosystem: Host-associated > Tunicates > Ascidians > Unclassified | place: Key West, Florida... | reverse complement strand
AAAAAAACAGATCTAACTTACGTTTCAGCTATTTTTCGCGTATTTGCTTGCTAGCGCATTTGTTACCTCAGAACTGGGTGATGCTCGCCCGAAGTGATTTTGATGTGGGGTTATGTGGTAATAGAGTGTGTCTTTTAAAATGGATGTGTTTCTTGCTTGTTTTTCAACAAGCGATTTTGCGAGCGAGATCTTACCTTTCTTGATGGCAAAGTTTCCGAAAGTTTTTCAATTTAGGGCACGTCGCATGTGTGAACTTCATCAGATCACATATCGCCAACATGAAATCTTTGAAAGACCTGCGGCCTGTCGTGCTAACAAAGTGCCACCTCTCTGTTTCAGCCATTATTCACGTTTTTGCGTTGCCAGACCGGCTAAATTCTCCCGAGTGCGTGATTTTTTGTCCTCTTTTTGGGTGACACGTTGATTGTGCAGAAGATTGTACCATGCTTTTATTAACTTCGCTAATTCCAAATGTAAGTGGAGCTCATAGTGACATCAAGAAAAAAGTTTCTAGGAGGCTTCACACCCATCAGCATAGTGCAGAACTTTGCGTGGAATAAAGTATGTGTTTCCAAAATACGAAAGTTTCGCCACTTCTATCATGCAAGCAGCGGGAATTGCCCATTCTCCAAACCAAGGCTGTTCTTCTCTTGGTCACTGATAACTAACCGAGTGACCGGGCAAACATACCATTGCAGTTTCGGGAGACTGCTCCAAACATTGTCTCACAGTCATGATGTGATTTCTGTCCTGACTGATCGTTGCCGGCCCCTGCGACCGTTAGTGTTATCCTGTACACCCCCCGTTTACCTCCTGTCCAGGAGGTGCTTCACTGTGAGTCTGGTTGAAGCGTTTCTGTCTGGAAACTCCGTCCGAAATTTTTATTGAGTTTGGACAACTGATTTTGTTGCGAAATAGGCCTCTACGTTCTTGATCATCTCCTGCACGGAATATCTTGCTGCTCGGTCCATTAAGCCTGAGAAATAAAACTTTTGATCTCTGCGTGTGATTCACATGGAAAACAGAAGACTGGGTTAATTTGGTATGAAATGATAGCCATAATAAAATGGGTACATCATTTTGGACCACCCAGCATAATGACTTTGCAAGTCTAGCCGTGTATTCATGTTATACGTGACAGACTGATTTTGGTACTGTCAACTGTACATCCCCTTAACTCTGCTTAAGGCTAAAAGAAACTGTGACACCGTTGGTAACAAAACCTCAATTAGGCAAATATTGTTCCCACCATTACTGAGGCTTACGGAAACGTTTTACAGCACATGCGTTTTTTTCAACAGCTCAGCATTTAATCTCCAGCTCATCTGATCGACCCGAAAAAACGAGGTTATATTTCGTAAATTTTAATAATTTCTCCCCAAAATGCTGGAGGTGGGCATACTACAGGCACCAAAACGGCAGGAAAAATGCGGGAATTCCGCCAGTAACCATTATTGGCGGTCGGTTGAAGATAATAATGGTGTTCTGCTCGAAGCTTGCGGTGGTACATGCAACAGAATAAATTTTGTTGTGACATGAAGATATGGTATATTCAAATGTATTTTGTATCTCACAGCCACCTTTAACGCTTACAAATGATATAATTATAATGACAAGACCGATCACAAACATGTGAAAGTGTGTGCAATACTGTTCGTATAGGTGCAGATTCTACTTTGAGCACTGTAGCCTTTTTATCAAACTTCCGGAAGATTTGCCCAGATTGGCCTTCTTGCTGCACGTCGGGTATACAAGGCCGGATTGCGCAATCCCCTCTCAAAAATAGAAAATCTATTCAATTTTCGAAAATATTGCTCGACAGAACGCATAAAATATCAGCTACTGGAAACATCAGCCCTAACGTTCGTTCTAAGTATGTTCACAATTTAGTTGAAAAAACGACTTGCCCAAACTGGGGAAGTACACCTGAACAGAGTTTTTGTATGTCATTTGTTGATGGACAAACAGGTGTTGTTTGTTTATCAAAAATGCCCTTTTCATTTTCTATGATGTTACAGATAGGTAGTCAATGAACAATCCAATCTTTTGCGAAAATCGTGCATTTATAAATATCTGTCTTATAGCAGTATATGTTTATGTGCTGTGTGAGTCAACATACTTTAAGCTGTCCATCCTCAATGTTTTTATTTAGATTATCTTTCGTAGTGCTGTGCTTCTTATTGCAATGGCTTGAAAGAATGTTAGCATTCCAGCGAGTAACATCAGAGTTCATTTGAAAATTGGGATATTTATTTCCACGTAATCATTACACGCTGTTTTTTGTATTAAGTTCAGAGAGCTTGTGACATTCCAACACCAAAAAACTTTGTAGACACGAGCACAAAATATTTTGTTCAAAAAAACTTGCTCTCAACATCTTTTGCTTGAGAGTTGAGCACGCTAAAATGTGTAAATTCAAGTATTTTAGTGCATTTGGAATAAAGCCGCAGCTGTAAAACAAAATGCTAGAAATGTTTCTGTTCCTACCGTATTTTTTCCTTGTTTCCAGTTAATTCTGGTCACGGTTAGAAACAAATCTTGAATCTGTCACGTCTTAATGGTGTCTGTCGTATTATTTCATACTTTTTTTCAAAATCTTCCCTTGGTGGAAGTGTTATTGTGAGACATTCAAGGTGTTGCTGGTATTTTATTTTAACTTCGTGTTGTAGTGCAACAAGCAGCTTTTTGTTTCAGGGAAACTGCTGGCTTGTCCCGGCGGCCTCTTCAGCTGACACAACGACTGCGCCTGCTTCACGAACTGAAGAAAGGAATGTCGGAACCGTGTCATATACATCATCTGTAGATTTAATATCAGCGGCTGCCCGTAGCGCCGGGGTGCTTGACGACCCTGTCAGGCCTAGTTATGATACACAGATTGTTGTACTCTCACCGAATAGCTCCTTGGTCACGTCGTCAATGTCTGCAGCTACTGCGGGATCCCAGCCCGGAGGGTCGAACCCAGACAAAGTCGGGAGCAACATTGACTTACTGTCTTCCATGCAGGATAGATCGATCGCTTCACTGTGCGAGGAAGCTGGCCTACATCTTGACCTTACCCAACCTCTCTCACCAGTCCACGGAGAAAGAAGAGATTGTGGAGCTCATACGGCTTGTTGCATGCGACAGCGCCAGAAGCTGCTGCTTTCAAACAGTTTTCCTCGACCACCTGATACACCACTACTACCCCAGGCAGTTGTCAGTGACAATTCTGAGGATTGCGCTGTACTGCATCAAAATGCTTTTTTTGGCGCAACTGCCAGCACATTATCAACAGATTGTTCTGTTCGCCATGTTGCGGGAAGCGATATCACTCCCTTGGAGTTGGTAACTTCCGATGCATCGTGCCTTGCACCGGCAGTTACTATGGACGACGACAACATTTTCGACATTCTTGGCAATCTCCTGTCAACAACAGATGGCGATCAAAAGGACCCTAGTCCAAGGTCACCTGATCAGGCCCTCGAAGTCTTGCTCTCTTCAACTGCAGCTGCAAACACAACTAATAAGGACCGAACTGCAGTGCCTTTTGACTGCGCAACTGCTGAGTTGAATGATTCCAGCGAAACGCCGGATATGGTAGTTGCTTCAGAGGCTGAAGATCGAGAGTTAGCGGCTGTTAGATCGGTCTGTGCAAACCCTGATTCAAATAATGTCCAGGAAACATTTGCAACAGCAAATTTCATGCAATCGGAAGAGCATCAACGACCAGCCAAAGAATCGGATTCGAGCAGCCGGCCTTGTTCTTCTCGCGTTCAAATTCGTGATTGCCTTGCGAATGATTTTGAAATTGCAGAACAGCCGAGCGGGGCAGGAGGCGATGACGTCATGGCAGTTGGCGCCAATTTGATTCCGTCAAACGCTGCGGTATCGAGAGAAGAGCGTGGAGGTGGCTGTGCTATCGATTGTGCGCTGTCTCTGATTGGTCGCCCGCTTCGTGACGCACAGGCTCAGGAAGCGTCACTAGGAATAAACGAAGAGAAGCAAGCTGCTGGTGTCGAAGGAAGTTGTGAAGAGAAGAATGGCGAAAGTCGCCTTATTTGTCCAGTCCATCACCGCTCAGGTGCGACCAATGAAAGCTGGAGTCAGGACGTTCAGACCGGTCTGTCTACTGCGGAAGCAAGCCGTGATCAGGACGCAATGTCTGACTGTCCAGCAACCTGTTATTCTGCACCACCTGGGTGTGTTAACAGACCAAGAACTCCAACCGGTTCCGCCTGTTTGGAACGTGATGAAAGCCCGCGCCGTCAATCACAGACACTTGCGAAGTTGGTTCGGCAGAAAGACTATTCGGTTCAGCGCAAGAACCCAACCCACGCTGCACACTCCTCATCCCCTTCTTGCATCTGTGCCACTGCAGATTCCTCTGCCCATGTTAATCATCATAAGGATACAGGGTTGTCCGAATCGTCTGCGTTCAGCTCTCCACGCCAAGCTTCGTGTTTCGAGCGCTTCTCTTCACCTAAGCCTCACGCAAACGGCGTCAGACGTTCCAGGCGCAACTCAGCCAAATTTAAGTCGCAAAGAAAAAAAGAGCATCGAATCAGGGCCCGAGACACTGTTTTGGTGAGGTTCGACGATTCTCCGCGTGTAATTCGCGGTTCGGAACAAAACCTCGTTGAAGTCAAAGAGTCGCCGCCGAGCAAACGAGTGCTGAGACTGGGAAGGCCGGTGTTGAGGCCAGCGACCGCGGCGGTGGCTTCGACACCTGATACTGTCCGCACTTCACCGTCACGCAGCTCGACTGTCGCTGCTGGTCTCGTTCAACGCGTAAATGGGCCGCGAGCGCTGTTCGCTGCCGAGGCACTTGTTGTTCCTTACGGATCGCAAGCTGCGGAAAGACTAACCTTGTCGGGCAACCGCGGCGAGAGTTCGTCGTCATTACGCGACGATCAGGACTTGACTGGTGAACCTGCTGGTCAAATGGTTGTTGTTATGTCAGAAGTAGCTGCTACAAACCAGGGAAGTGAGGCTGAACTGGTCTCTGCAATTTGTGATGCTGAGAACCAAGGGTTCGTTGTTATGTCAGCTGCTTGCAGTGGTGCGAACGCAGCAGCGCGCGCAACACATGCTGTCGACCAACGCCAAACAGACACTCCAGCTTCAGCAGCAGTGCGACTTGAGGTAACTCCGTTCAGTTTGGCGCAACAGCCCAATGATAGAAACACATCGTTGGCACTGACTGATGCCTGCCTGATCACCCGTCATGCCGTGGCCAGTGAGGTGGCAGTTGCATCTGGCCGTGAATCAACTGCACGTCAAGTTCACTCCAGTTCAGCTACTGTCGTAAGTTCCGGTGAAAATACGAAGTGCGTCAAAAGGCGCAAGTTATTTCACGGCCATCACTTGCTGGTGAAAAAGAAAGATACGCCGCGTGTTATTAAATGGACTCGCGACGCAGACGTCGCGACGACAGACCCGCGAAGGAGGCGTCCGCGACAAACGGAAGCACCCTCGCGACCTCTCGCCAGATGTGCTTGGACAGGTGCGCGTTCGTCAGCTACTCAAGGATGTTTATCAGAATCGAGTGAATGTTGCCGATCATCTGCGCATGCAGTTGCTGCTGCTGCATCGGCGCAGCTTCCTCCTCAGCGTCTGGTTTTGTCGTCGGAGACCAGAGTCGTTGCTTCCAACGTCACGCCGAAATGCGCCGTAGTTCCGATAGTCAAAAACTGCCCCGGAGAAGAATCGAGACAAAAGAAGTCCATTTGCTTGAAAGCAAAAGTGCCTGTTTTGGCTGCGCTTGCGTCTTGTGTCAATGAAATCAATGCTGCTGCCCCCACCACCGCGCTGACCGGAAAGTTACATGGCAATGAAGGAACCAGGAGTCTTTTGCAAAATAATATTCCGACCGCACTTGTCACGCTCACGAGTGGCGTTCGGGAAACAACAGCAGTCGATGTTCTCTCGTCTGTCCCCATCCCATCAACCGACGACGCATACGCGTTCCGCCTGAACCTTTTCCTCAGCAGGGCAGCGTCGCCGGCCTCCACCACGAGGAGACTGGACACTTCCCAGGAGTCAGTCGCAAGCGACGTCGACGACGAAATACCTTTCGGTTCCTCCCCAGTCGATTACTTTCCGTGCTACTTAACCGAAACTGCGAATCCCAGCTTTGAGGTCCCCAAGGACGTTTGCAAAGAGACGTCGCAGCAAGCAGCCGCTGCTGGCGCCGATGCGCTTAGAGATACGGAGAAGATGATGGGCTCGGATTCCCGCCCGATCACCAATTCCGGTGCTGCGGGTGGCAAAGGGCGAAAAACATTTTCCCATGTGCCGTGCGGGCGTTTGCTGCGAAAAAACTCTGGTTCGATCGAAGACAATTCCAGCACGCCGCCTAAATTTCGACGTTCCAACACGAATCGCCAGCCCGAGCATGATCCCGAGAAACAGTCGACAACGTTCGAGCTACAGAGAGAATCCGATCCAGCGAACGTTCACTGCACCGGCACTGCGCAATCGGCAAGCACACGTTCGGCCTCGCAAAATTTCGAGGCAAACCTGCCAAGCACATTTAATCGTTCGGATGAAGCCTTGAGGCTTCCTCCTCGTACTCTACGGCAGCCTAAGCAACTGCAGGCCACAAACATGAGTTGCTTGGCTTCGTGCGCTGGAAACTTACACGAAACGTCCGGAAAGAAGCGCACGATATTCGCAAGCGCTGTCACGAACTTAACTTGCCAAGCATCACGTCCACTGTCCTGTCCTCAGCCATCGGCCGGGGGGGAAATGAGTGGTCCGACTCCAAAGTCGTTGATGCCTGGTAACAGCAGCCGCTCGTCTTTCGCGCCACAGCCGCGCACAAAGGGACTTGCTGGCCTCTGTAATTCTTCCTTGCGTGTACCTCGCTCTGCCCATTGGCCATATTGACGTTGTTTAATTGTTCATGTGTTGTTCATTACGGTTCTGAAATTAGAGCAGCTTCCAGCAACATCGTTTGGAATGCAGAAGTTGTTTTTGTTGCGGCATTGTGCAAAAAATGACATCGTGTGAAAAAAATGGCATTGAGCCGAAGAAACGGTGAACTTGTGATTCGATATGAATTTTCGGCCTGCTCACATGTTGTATGCAAGCACTTAGCCAGAAAAAATGTGGGGCGAGAATTGTCTACCCCCGCAAACGATTGGTTTCACGAGTTCATGACAATTTCTACTCAACGGTTCAATAATTGACGTCCAGAGTTAAAGGGGAGCGGCCGCGCATTTCCCCCGCACTGGTCATGTGTGCTTGAATTTGTTTTGCAGAGCAGTGCGTTCTGGTTGCTGCTATTTTCTGCGTTACATTTTTGTGGTCTTATCAACGTGGTAAGCCTAAAGCCAAGAGCCTGCTGGTATAGCAGTGCTTAGCCTGTTTTTTACGAGCTGCTAGCTTGCTGCTATTCAGTTCGTTTTTTTTTTGTAATATTTTACCCAAATTTAGCCTTGGCGCATTGATCATTTGCTTTTGGCCTCCCGTTTGTGTGGCAGGCTTCTAAACTTTTTTGCAGGCAGCGCCGAAATATTTGATGAAATACCACCATCTGTGTTTCATCCGCACAATCGCGTGAATAAGGTTGCAGATGATGTTTGTGAAGGCCTAACCACTGTCGTAGACTTTCCAGCCTTCATAAGTTTTCGATGGTTATATCAAGCGAATCGCTGTGTGCTTCATCTTTACTCGCGTGAGCATCAGAAAGTTTCTGCTCAGAAAAATGTAGCCCTATCAAATTTTAGGAGCGGTAACCAAGGTTTGGACGTTCAACGTTTTGCGCTGCATTGTTTGGTAGTTGCGTTACAGCGTTGAACTTCCTCAGTTACGTCTGTATGAGACACTATGGGTCATTTTGCTGAAGTGAATCGCGACCACTTGCAAGTTGGCACTTGTTGCGGTCATGGTCGTTGCAGCAACCCGCTCATTCGCTGTTAGCGCGAAGCGTTTTGAACGTGTGGGAATTGTTGTCGTTGGTCAGACGAGTGCTGATATTGACAAGGTCATGCGAAAAAATTTTTTGCGTCGCGGTATAAATTTTCTTAAAAAGTTCGGCATACGATTTTTGACAACCGTAGTGAATGTAGTATACTCTTCGGAAGTCAGGCGAAGCTGATCCCCACATCGTACTGCACATTTGAGAAACAAGTGGACACAGGCTTGCGTGCGTTGCAGGCTTTTCCCGTTTCCTTTTTTGTGGCGCTTGTTTCTTCAACTTGCTGCGCAATGAATTCATGGCCGCGTTCTCCGCTTTGCTCCCGCAGGTTCGAAAGAATGTCTACCATGGGTTCTTTTTCCACATTTTTTGGATACAAGGTCGCCTGGTTTGTTTTCACAAAATTTAATGTTACGATTAAACTTTGCACCAGCTGATCGCTGTTACAAAGGAAATGCTTCCGCTCTCGCATAAGTGTTTAAATTAAGTTCACGTATCTCAAGGCCTGAATTTCCCTGGAAAACAGACAAACTTTTCAAGACCTGCCGGACAAGGATAGTGGAGTGCTGTTGGTAAATGTCTAATGGCTGTCTCACTTGTTGAGTGTGATGCATGTTGTTTCGGCGAAACTGTTACGATTACTTTTTTGCGATTTTTGCCAACGCAAGTCGCTACGTTTTTGCGTGTTGCATGTGTTCTGTGACAGTTCGTCATCCTTGTTCCGTTACTTCGCTTTCGTTCCTTCTACAAAAGAAGTTCCCATGAGGGGGTGTGCTTTTGGAGTGCAGTATTCGGGAAGGGTAGAGCAGTTGATTGCTTTGGTCAGCTGTAGTTATAGCGTCGGTGCTCTTGCTTAGTGACCACGAACGATGCGCTCTACATATTCTGTCGTAAAAGAGCAGCGTCTTGCAAGTGCCTTGTATTGTTGCAGCAATTGAACCGACGTACAGGTCCAATTCTTGCAGTTAGTTTCCGTCATAGTTTTACATTAAAACGGAGGTGATATTTACCAATCCACTTGGGGCTTGTTCAGAGTAACACAGTTGGTGTTGCTGACATACACAGCTTTAGCATTGAGCTCGTATGACACCTGCGGCACTGGCCCTATATTTTCTTATGCGATATAAGGCTTCCGGCAACATACACCTTCGTGTTTCCAGCAACGACTATTGCGTACTACAGACTGATTGGCAACTGCTACTCCACCGGATGTAGGTGGTAAAAAGCATCTGTGCGTTACTTCAAATAACCTTGCAAAAGCACGAAACTTCACGTCGTTTACGCAAACGTTATTAAAGTCTTACCAGCATTCTCTGAATCAGGAGATACCTCCGCAATGTTATGTGCAACGTCATTAAGGGGCATAGGCGTAGCCAGGGGGGCCACGCCCCCAAATTTTTGGACAACAGTCGTTTTGTGCTTTTAGAGGCGTTTTTCCAAACAAAATAGCGTTATTCGCCTAAAATCAAACATTTTGGCCCCCCAAAATTTTTGGGCTGGCTACGCCACTGTTAAGGGGCAGACAGAAAAATCCGCCCCAGAGGCAAACGGCTTGCTCAGTTTTTTGCTGCAAGATTAAGTTTCGATCAGGTGGTTCTGGTGAAGGCACTGAAGTCGAATTAATCCTAAAATGTTGTTTGTTTTATGAAGTACAGCTACTGGTAAAAACAAGTCCATCTGAGGTAACTGATCAACAAGCCAGTTACCGAAGGATACCGTGGCTCATAATACGGCAAACATTAGTTTATTCCCTTTGGCAAATTTCGTTTCAATGAAAAAATCACACCACTGATGTGAGATCCATCCGCCGATGGGCACTTGGTTACCCACTGTGTTTAACAAAAGTTTCAAGTGTCCCAATTGCAGTTGTGGAACATACTGTATAAACTTTGAAATGCAAACGGACTATTAAGTCAGTTATTTGGTTCACATACTAAAGATGTTTGCTTAAAATAATGATGCAACCCACCACGTGGGGTAGCCTACGTTGTCTTTCATTTTCAAACCCGTTCCTCTCGGTAGGGTCGCGTGGGCAGCAGGACTCGAAATAGCCAATCTGTTTTCAACGATCACATTTATGTTGGCCCCACTGAAAGCTGGGACCAAGCCAGGTCGGAGATGTAATGATACGACTTGGTCCTTGGTCGACGTCTGCCTCATTCCTGTAGCAGTAGCCAACAGGACTCCTCAATCCTTCGTGAGGCATTTGGGTCACGTGGCCGAACCATCGTAGGTGAGATCCCTCTATTTGGAAACGTGGCTCGATGTTCAGGAATTTCACAGCTGCGCATTTTGTCATGAAGTGTCGCACCGTGAACTCTCCGCACAATTTCCAAATTTGCTGCTTGTAAATAAGATAGCATTCTTTCAAGATTCATGACCGTAGTTGGCAGGCCCGTAACCAGGTTCTAAGACTTGGAGGCAAAATTTTTGTTTTATAATATGTTAAAAACAAAATTTTCTGGGCACTGTTAAAGCTTACACGGAGTTTGTACGACTGTGACTGGCATTTGAATTAAGCATTGAAAACGACTGACTGACAGTTCCAAATTTCTTGCACAAGCAGATTTCGTCTTCAATTTAGTATTGATTTATGGCATGCCAACAATAGTACTTGACCATAAAAACGACTGACTGACAGTTCCAAATTCCTTGCACAAGCAGATTTCGTCTTCAATTCAGTATTGATTTGTGGCATGACAACAATGGTAGCCTACTTGACAGTGGCGTAACTGACGGGGGTCAAGGGTGCGCGTCTCCCCCCCTGGCAAGCTCAATGTTAAAAATGGCCCCCCTTAGAGATTTCATGAACTGTGGAATATGAAAGTGCTTCTGCAAGTTTTGGAAATCCGTTGGTGTTGACATTTTAAATACTGCAGTGTTTAGCAAACCAACAGTGATCAAATGAATCGAAAATTCAAATTTGTTGCAGCGGTGTGCAATGTACAGTACATCAGCGTGAACGTGCATATTGTGTGTGATGTAATAATCGCCCGTAGTTGTGGAACGTTGGCGGCCATTATACTTCTACTTGGTTTGGACTGTGTGATGCAGTTGTGAATACGTCTATGTCTGAAAGCTGTCGTGTAGGCTACTTTTGCTTGACATTGGGCAGTAAGCTTGAGAGTAGAATGAAGAGAAAATTGTGTAGTGACACTACAATCTTTTTTTTTTACAAAGCCAAATGAACAAAGCTGTCTGCAATTCACCGCTGGAAATTGAACCAGAGATATTGATTTTAACATCTCGGCTGTAGGTGATAACTTTGTTTTCTGGCCATCCCAGCGGGGAACCGTGGCTTTCATCTGCGCAGCGCACTTTACACCTTGTTGAAGTGAAGTATGCGATTAAGTGATACAAATCTACAAATTAAAACAGGTTTATGTGTTAAGCCAGTGGTTCCGATAGTATGGATCGCGACCCAAACAAGGGTTGCGATTTCGCAAAGGGTCAGAAAATAGGTTGTGCCGAGGCGATCAAAACCTAAACCTGAGTTGTATTTTTTCAAACTTGTCTGTTTGTAGTGTAGCGTAGGTACTTGAGAAAAGAATAGAATGCTGACATTGAAAACGAACGTAGCAACCTACTGCCAAATACCATGCACACAATCAACATTTTTGTCATGTTAACATACGCTGTTTGAGGCTTGCTTTGCAAGATGTTCACCAAACTCGGATTTCAGTCACGCTCGAAAAAGTTTTGGAACCGCTGGTTACTGAGCAATATGCAATTATTGCAGGAGTCGTCTAATAAACATCCCACATCCGGATTCATTATCATTTCTCAATTTTTTCTGCGTACTGCGAACGCTGTACATGGCAGTTTGACACTAGTGTTATCAATCAAAAATTTTGGTGTGTATCCCATCTCTTTACTTAGTGATCTTTGTAATGTTGATTATACAGTGCAGATTGCAGTTTTGACAACGAAATACGAATACGTGGAACATAAGTAGTTGTCCGTGAATTGTTTCGGCAGTAGTTGTCCGTGAATTGTTTCGGAGTTTGCGTCTCACCAGTATTGCTTTTGTGTAGTAAAATATGTGGACACTGTGTACACACCAAGTATAAAAAAGTAAGAAGTGCTGGGAAAGGTCTTGCTCCTCTCAAGGCTGGACACGTACTAACACCGGTTGTGTAATGCCCTACTGTATGGTTACCTATTTTCTGTGCTTTTGCGAATGACGATACAGCTGTGGAGAGGATAAACTGCTTTGCTCCTCCCAGTGTTGGTCATGTGCTAACACCGTTTCTGTAATGTGCGCTGATGTACAGCTAAACACTTTTTGTGCTCTTGTGTCTGTGATATGGACCATGAGTCCGCAATAAAATATCATTATACATTATTATAAATATACAAAGTAGGAGTAAATATGAAATCTGGTGCTCAAAAACGTAAAGAGAATGCACAACAGCAACTTCAAAGTTCTGCTGTAAAGTTCAGGAAGCCGACAAATTTTTTTGCTGCTTGCCTGCTTCCATCACCCCTACCAACAACAATTTAGCTGAAACAGGTCAGCCTGAAAGGTTTTACTAATAATTATCCAACTTTAAAGACAAAGTTTTCTTGTCCTTGCTGCTGCAAATTTATTGAATATTTCTTCAAAAAACTGGTATAATTTAAAAGGCCACATGCATTAACATAGGAAATATCAAACGCCACAGACGCTGCGGGATAAGTTCTAGGTCAGCAATTTTATTATCTGAATTTCGACAATCATGTCCACGGAGATGTTCAGTTAATGGGCCAACTCAAATAAAAAGCACGCGTAGCAGTAACTGAAGAGTTCACATTTATGACTGGTAAACTCAACGCTATTGCACAGCTTCAATGAATATCTTGAAAAAGTAGACGGTGTTTAGTTGCATTTTCATGTGATTACTCTTTCACCCCCGTCATGTTGAGGATATGCGCAAGAAAATACGTAATGCCAACCGTCAAATCGTTCTTGAAATTAAATGAAAAAAATGGTTTACCCCCCTCAAGCTAAAAATATCTCACGAAAACATTTGATACTTTAATCAAAACAATTTACATGCTTTTGTACGCCAGTGAGCATCCCCATCCGACATTTCTGGCCATTTACTTCAGAACCTGATGCTAAAATGTCTTAATTTCTTCCCACTGCCGGATTAGTATTTGATCATTAGTGAAAGTAGGTATAGCTGCTGCGCTGTTTCAGTGTTTGGCATTGCCCTGTGTTCATGGGTGTCCGCAAGGGGAACAAAATGGGAATTTGCCACCACCTGGAAGTTGGCATCAAGAACCAAAAATTTCTAGAAAACCTGAAGTCAGCAGCTTAATTGACTTAATTCTTGCATGACAGTTTTATTTTCCGATATGACACTCACACTGCGCAAGAGCCGGGTTCACTATTGTGGTGTCATGCGCTTTTGAGCTTGCAGTTCATTCACTCATGTCTGTTACATGGCCTGCAAAGGCAGGTTGAGAAACTTGGGAGCGGATAGTTCTAAAATTGGCCTTTATTTCGTTGCAGTAACATAGCAACAAAGGTTCACTTCAAGTCACGGGAGTAAGCGTTTTGACGCATGTGACTGTTGAAAGAATACATCTGTGGCAGGTAATGCAGCGAGACAATGACTGCTGATAGCAGTAAGTCACGTACTTTCATACTATGTGAAAAGAAACATCTGCAAACGAAGCGCAATTTTGGGACTGTTGCCGTAACATGGGGTCATTTTCTTTGTGGTGCAGACAGGGTAAAGCACTATGTGAATGTCCATTTGCATTGCATCGTCAGCAGCCTGTATCGACTGCCTATCTGTGGAAAATTTTCCGCGGGCCCGCATGCCTGTGTTGTTTGTGTTTATAATGTAGCATCTGCTTTGTACTGCGCTATAAACAACCATTTTTGTGTTATTCGAGTACCCTTTGTTGCGGCCTTTCGGTTAGCTCGACGTTGAATGTGCGATTCACCACAACGGGGTGTGGGCGAAGATTTACGCCCACATATATGTGGCGCGAGCAAGCGAAGACTTAAGCCAGGGGTCGGGAAGCAATGGCTCGCGAGCCAGATGCGGCTCTTTTGATGACGACATCTGGCTCGCTGGATATTTTCTTGACAGGATTTTTACGGATGAAACTTCTGTAATTTTCCTACAAAGCCATCAGCAACACCATGCAGCACCAGAAGTCGCATTAACAGTAAGAAACATGTTATTAAAGAGAAAGTTCAGGCATTTACCATTGCTTAAAATTGTTGATTTTGCTTAAAAATGCACATGTTAGTTTAAGTAAGTTAGTTGCATTAAGTGTTGAAAAATATTGTATGGCTCTCACGAAAATACAATTAAAAATATGTAGGTTTCATGGCTCCGTTAGCCAAAAAGGTTCCCGACCCCTGACTTAAGCCCATATTTATGTAAGGTATGTGAGTTTTTGGGAACTAATTATTGCATTCCCAAACGTGGCCAATGGCCCCTTCAG
>Ga0210059_1010443_pt1 | contig 14347 bp, 10 predicted proteins | sample Ectturendosymbi2_FD_188042 | JGI IMG/M metagenome (GOLD analysis project Ga0210059, IMG submission 188042) | Ecteinascidia turbinata endosymbiont from Florida, USA - Sample 2 (SPAdes) (version 2) | ecosystem: Host-associated > Tunicates > Ascidians > Unclassified | place: Key West, Florida... | reverse complement strand
GTGTTGCTACGCCTGTGGTACTGCCAAAGAACATTTTGCAATGCACCTGATCTCGACTTACAGTACAATGTTGGTGAAAAACTAAGAAATAAACATCAATATTCTGATCGCTAAGGGGGGTGCTTGGGCCCCTTCAGTACCCCCCCTGGCTGCGCCTTTGATTTATTATATACTTAATAAAGTTTGCTATTCATTGAAAACTCCACTTACTCAGCCCTAAAATAATCATGCTCATTAAAACAAATATTTGCTCAGTTTAAAATTATCTTAGAGGGAACACTGATCGTCAGCAATTTGAAAATGATAAACCAAATGTTGACCTTGCACCCCTGGAAAAATTTCTGCGGACGCCCATGAATGATCGTGCTTTCTAGCTTTCGTTTTTCCGTTACTTTCGTGCTTTCACGCATTACAAATTGTTTGTTTCTTTCCGTTCTCTTAATTTCAGTTTCAAAAGAAACAGAATCAACCCGCTTTTATTATTTCATCAAAATTACCTGCAATAACAAATGTTATACACAAATTAGTACTATGGGTGCTGCAGACTATTCCAAACGGCGATTAAACACTGTAAGGTTCCCCATTTGAAGAGCACTGATCCAAACCGCATCTAAGTCACTACGCTCACTTGCTGCAATATACAAGTTAAACAGCGCTACTGAACTATGCTGCCTACTGCCACCGGTAATTGTGATGTAACAAACGTAACCTACAACGAGTTTAAGTATTATGTCGTCACATGAATTGTTTATCTCGAGTCATTTATCTACCTGCGCCAACGCCAGTGACTGCGTCATATGGTTGTTATGTGCCGCATTGCTTGTTGGTTCCGTAGCGGTGCAGTGTTAAAGTTTGACCAGTTTTATCACTCAAGCTTCTAAACCAAGCTTAGACTCTTTCCTCGTAAATGTACGTGTGCGGAAGTGATTTGCTTACGCAACATGGTCCTGCAAGGCATTGGGCTCACTGCAAATCGATGTCGCATCCCCCACACCAAATTTGCATGTGTCCGCTGCTGGTCACAAGTACTTTCTTCAATACACTACATGTGCTTCCGAAAGACCTCAATTTCGAACATGGGTGCGCCAGACTTGCTTCTTGCCCCGGGCGCCATCTAACCCCGTTACGCCCCTGGTTTGCTCTCAAGCATGCTCTCTCGTGATTTCAAATTACGAGAAGTCAATTTGCTTTTGGTTGTACAAAAAAAATGTGATATTTTGTTAGCATTTGGTGGAGAGACAGCTTTGCTACGTACTTAGCATTAAATCAACAAAAAACTGCATGTTTCAGGAAGTAACATAATCGTGCATATTGAGGCCATCAATGCGTTTACGGCAAAGTTCAACCTTTGGAGCTCACTTGCAATGAACGATGATTTTGCATCATTTCACCGCTTGATTAATATAAATAAAGATGACTTTGAATAGATTTTGAAGCAGGACATCATCATCCACCTATTACCAAACTTGCCAGAGGAGTTGGAACGATATTTTATAGTTTTGTATCCGACGACGACAAATGCTCGTGAACAGAGTTGCCATGTTGGCGAATTTATCGCCAGATTCCGAAAATCTGGCAAATTTTGAAAGCGTTTGGCTGCAAATATGTGGTTTGGCGAATTTCTGGCGATTTTTTGAAAGCATTTGGCTCCAATCTGCTTGGTTTGGCGAAATGTACGACCTGTATATTTGCACGTATTTGCTTACATATCGATATGTAGATTTACTATTTTTAAGGTTGCTGATGGTTTGAAAATTGATGACATCAAATGAAAGTGTGAAAGTTTTGAAAGTAGAAGCATAGTATTGAACACTTTTTATCAAATATGTTTGCAAAATGGTGAAAACCTATACGCTTTCTAGCAATATTCAAGGCGAAAGATGAAAGAGCTTCAAACGACTGATTTTCAGTGAAAAAATTAATATTTTGGCAAAGATGCAACAATTTCAAAACGTTTGGCGAATTTTTGTTGAGTTTGGCTATTTTTTGAAGTGAGTTTGGCGACAGTTTTTTATTTCCATCTGGCAACCCTGCTCGTGAAATATCTCCGGAATGGGCGCCGCTTTATGAATCATGCAGTGCGTTCCTTGAACTGCTGGATTTTTCTGCTTTGCAAGGGAAACCATTACAGATTTTGCACAAAGCCAGGCTGGGACACCATCGCTGCAAACCGCGACATGTTTACATCAAATCAACGATGCTTTGTTAAAAAAATAACCAACGTTTGGTAAACATCCGCTGCTTTTGATGTTGTTTCCGCTTCCAAAACTAGGCAGAAGAGAAATTCCTCATTAATCTCTTCATTTGCAACATGTCTGCTATACGGAAGTAGTTGTGAGATATTGGAAACATCGGCAGTTTCGTCCAGCTGAAGAGGAAAATCAGGACAGGAGTCAATCTTCGATACTACACCATGATCTTAATATTGTCAGACATTTCATGCATTCTGGATTGCACTGTGTCATTGGACAATGATATTTGTTTCATTGTCTGAGATATATTTTCTCAAAGCATCAAATTGCAAATTTCCAATATGCATGGGCTCAGACGGATTTCCCCAATCGTATGTGCTTTTTTATGCACAGCAGTGTCATATGACACATGTATGGGCGTCAGAAGGGGGGAAAGGAAGGGTTTTGCCCCCTGGATCTTGAAATTTAAAATTTTTATTTTTCATTCTTAGCAAAAAGGATTGTTCTCTTACTTTGGATAGGGAAAAATAAAAATTCACCACCTTATCCACCCCTGGAAAAATCTTTTTGGTTACCTCTAGAAAAATCCACTGTTTCCCCCCCTGGAAAAAATCTTTCTGACGACCATGGACGCAATTGCATGAGTTCTGTTAGCCTGGCAAAAAGTTACGCTTCGTTCCGGCTTTTATTTTTAGACAGGACAGTTTTAACTCAAAAAAGAACCAGTTATACTGATCGGGCTTGGATGAGCATTTGCAAGGAAACTTTTTAGCAGAGCAGGTTTCACGTAACTGTTAGAAAAGGTTTTCATGCCCAGAGTGCACTGACGAATTTGAAGACTATCCTGGGCAAGATATGTAAACTTGAAATCCAAATAACTTTCCTGACACTTTTTTTATTTTGTGAGATTTTATTTTAGTGACTTAAACTCTATGCTATGTTTTTGAACCATGTTTGTGCTGCAAATACATGCAAAGCTTGTAAAGACATACGTAATCTACTGTTGCGATCGGAAATCCCGAGCGGCATGTGCGCAAAGCTACACACCGTGGCAGCAAGCAACAATAGAGATCACCCGACGAGATCACTCTCGTCGAAGGCTGAACTCCGCACGACCTCCACATCCTGGTCACAGCACCATTTTGTTGTGTTCGGAAATCCCGAGCGGCACATGCGCAAAGCTTCGCACCGTGGCAGCAAGCAACAATAGAGTTCACATGCCATGATCACTCTATTATTGCTTGTTCGCGCCACATACATATATTTTTGTTCTTCGCGCACATCCCGTTCGTGGTGAATCACACAATCAACGCAACACCAATGGAGAGGTTGCAACACTACAATAACGTCGCCTTCATAAACACTTGCCCAATGTTTAAACTAAAACAAAGCATTCCACATCATAGAGACATTGGCTTACCTAGGCAGCTGTTGGCAGTGTTGCCTCGCGCGTGTTTTCTTATGAACTTGTGGGTTTTTGAAAACTTGCGGGTTGCTTGTTTTTGAGCTTGTTTGGTTTACTTGTTGCTTGTTTTTACATGTTTATGTTTAACGGATTGCTCATTTTCCAAATTTTGTAGAACTTATGCCGTTTAATTTTACTGTAAAACTCAATTAGGATGTGGGCTTTGTGTGAATTGGCATATTTTTGACATGTTTTTTCGGATTTGTCTGCTTGTTTTGTTCAATTTGCTTGTGAAACGCATTTTGAGCTTGTTTTTCTGTTAAATTGCTTAATTTCAACTTGATTTTTCAGAATTATACTTGTTTGTTTTTTTAATAATCTGACATCACTGCCCTCTGACTACCACACTATCAGTGATCTAAATTCAAAAGATGCATCCCTCTAGTGTAGCCTAGGCAGCAAGCATTTTAATCAGCACTAAATTAACTTAGTATCCAGCGTCGCAATTGTCAAGTTTATGGATTTCCCCGATTAGCAAAAAGTATTTTAGAGAATGTATATGAACTTCGCATCTTTGCATTTGTTGCAAAGAAAAAATAAAATGATTTAGGTGAAAATCCTAAAATGATGAAAAAATGAAAATGGGCAAAAACGCTTTTTCCTATGTGAGTGACGATAATGAATTTGCCACCAAGAATGAAGAAATTTACCCCAGATTAAGAAATGTTGATTTATCCATTTCACATCGAACAGAATGGCAGAAATTGAAAAAGATCGCGCAGATTCTCGTCATCAGTAGATTTCTCGTCAAGTTCGCAATTTCGTGACCCCGCTCCAAAAAAACATCACGTTATCAACAGAGTTGATTGCACAAAAAAACAACGGAAATGAAAACGAAGAAGGAAACAGCATCAATTTATTTTGGTCAAACAGAACATACTCTCGTTATAAGCGGCTGGAGTATATAGTCTTTGTTAGCGTGTTCTCGATTTCGTGTGATGATAGGTGCAAAAGTGTTTGCACAATGTCGTTTCACACCGCATCGATGACATGTTTTTATGTCACGTTTTGGTCTAGTTGGAGTATCAACATGTCGTATTTCCATCCGGCCTAAGCGATCTTATATTGTTTGTTTTAGGTGAATTGAACTTCATTCGTATCCCATGACAAGCAATGGAAAGTTCTCGCTTCTTGCCAGGCTAGAATATGCGATGTATCTTGCAAGGGCATGCGAAACCATTGCTAGATTGTTTGCTTAACTTAAGTGTTCTGGGATTGATGAAAACAACACACTGGCAAAGATATCACATGTGCGGATGTTAGAAACGTTTAATGTGCTGTCAACCACCATTTACATTGCAGGTGTTAGGTACATTGATAGTAGATTCACTAGTCAGATTAGAAATAGGATACTAGATGTAGTATAGGTGTATCCTCCCTGTCATGACGGGGTAGTCAATCCAATGACATTCTTGCAGTCAAGAAGTCTCTTTATTTGGGACCATTCCGGCAACGTTTTATGATTTAATAATGAGTAAAATTAATTTATCTAGATTTCTGCAGTCGAGAATTGATTTCAGGATTTAACCAGTAAATGTCAAGAACCAGTTCAGGCAATATTTTTGTCACAATCACCAATCGACACAATCACAAGTCTTCACTTGGTGCAGTTATATTAGGACACAAGTGAAAGCAAGAAAACATTCCATGTTTATTCAAGCGAATATTGTTGTCTCTTTCTTACGTATCTGTCGCCATAAAGTTTCAACAACCCTTAAAATGGGATTGCACTCCGCGATTAGCATAAAATAAGATTCAGAACAAACATTCATTCAAAAAACCACCACTGGAGTTAAGTTATTTTTAACTACATTTCTGGCATGTGTTTTGCAATAACTACTGCCTTTCTCCAACTCTATCACTCCAATATCGCAAAGAGAAGCACTGTTCCAATTTTGGTCCACAACCAGTGGCTTTTACTTTATGCGCGAAAAGCGGTCAGCAGGAAAATATTTTGTCCAAATGTCGACAACAGTGAAAGAATCGAACATCCGTAAGGTTTACCGTATGCAGTTCAGTAAGAAACAGGTTTGCGTTTATTTCTTGAATTATGTTGTTTGACGAATACGAGCAATTCTCATCAAGTGGTATAACTATAGCAGAAAAGCGAAGTTGCTTACGTCGTGCATTATTTGATTAATTATTATCATAACCTTATAAGGAGGTGAAATTTGCTTTGCAGTTGTGACACAACTGAATAATATACTACAATGGAGGGATTGATGGAGAAGACCTACTTTGGAACGGCCGACCTTATAGTATTTATAGGTGAAGTATGTTGTGTCACAGAAATATAGCAACATTTTGATGACCTATATTTGAAACAAAATTAACAACACTCCACTTATCTTGATGGAAAGCAGTTGCAATTTACAAATAGGTGGCATAGCTGTATCATATAACTAATCGTGCTTACCTCGTGTTTAACTTCATCAATATGGCATATCTTTCGCATTGACAAAGAAGATTCAGCTTAGCGTAAGATACAAAAAGTTCAGTGACTTTGCAAAAATCTCTTAATTTTAATTGGTGAAACAAAAAATATAAACAATGTTTTTAGTGAAAAAAAGGTGATTTTGATGTCAGTTTTCAAATTTTGGTGCCCAGTTCAAGACCTGGCTCAAAATCGCTGGCACAGGCAAGTTGCGTTTGACGATAAAATGGCTTTCATCGTTGTCCTGCGCGAGTTGAAATTTTTGCCCGCTCCCACCACGGGCCCGCACCCGCAAAATTTAAACACGTTCCGCACCCGCAGGAATTTAAGATGTCTTTCCCGCTCCCGCTCCGCACACGCAGGCTTCTAACCCGCTCCCGTCCAGCGCACCCTCCCAACCTGTGCGCGCACCACTCCGCACTGGCCCCGTCACAAACCCGCACTTACTACTGTGCACCTGAAAACCACTAAAAACTCATGTGACCTGCTTCATCGCTAGTGGCAACTTATTCAATGGTTCATTTCAAAGCCACCAGAAGCTTTAAAAAAAACACTGTAAAATAAAACTGTGAAACCTATTGGTCAACCTTGAGCGCTTCTTTCTTAGCTTTAAGAACACTGTTCAAAAAGAGTGCGTCATTCATTGACGAATTATTTAATTGCGTTTGAGCTGTTCACGACATACCCAGCCATACTAAATACTCGTCCACTAGCAGCGCTAGTTGCCATCACGCAGACCGCACTTCTTGCAAGATCACTGAGAGCTGGAAACTCCAATCTGTGGTGTCGCCATCACTGAAGAATGTCGCTACCTGCACCCTTGTACCACAAACTCTATGTAGCATTGACTTTCTAGCTCATATCACATTCACATGCTTTGGTCAACATTCAGTTACCCGCCCAAAGAATTTTTTATCTCGAGCCCACACCGCACATGCACGCATAGTTCGCGATTACCCGCTCCGCAAATGCGGGTACCCACAGCTCGTGGGAGTTAACCCGCCCTGCACAGGACTCTAGTAGAAATTGGTCAGTCCTGATGAAAATTACACAGTGTTTATCAAACCAAATCGAAAAGGTTTTGTGAATATTCCAATTCATTTTTAGCTTTGCGTGATACAAAAACGACTTGTGTTGTGGGAAATAACGTCTAGCACAAGGATTGCCAACCTGGGGTACATATATTCCTAGGGGTACATTTGCCTATCTGAAGGGGTACATTTAAGGTTAGCAACAGAAGGAAAAAATATATTCATATATAATTTATTTCCAATTATTCCAAAATAAAAAATTCTATTAAAGATTCAGTTTCAAATTCAGTTTCAATTCAAAAATTCAAATTCAGTAGATTTTTGTTATTTTACTCAGCCTTGTTGTCATAAGAAATTTTAGGGGTATATCTCACCTATCAAATTGCTGAAGAGGTACATGGTCAGACAAAGGTTGGGAACCTCTGGCCAAGCGCCCTCATTAAAAACATTCTATTACTTGCGCAGTTATTTGTGCAACGTCATGTTTGTGGCTCCATGTGTGCTGAACACATGACGCAGTTTCTAACAATTTCCACAGCTTCCTGCATAAGTCTTATCCATTTGAATGTGGTAATTATGTGATGGAGCATATTGTGCAATTATTTTATATGCTCGACACACCGAAGTCCACTTTCATTTTCTTTTATGCTACGTTTGATAAATATTATGTAACTATTGCTAGTGTGCGTTGGAATCGTACAGAAATATTTTTCGCAGTTTTTCAAATGCAAGACGTGAGTATTTTAACAAAGAATAGGAAATAAATATGACCGCACTTAGAAACTTTGTCAAAATTGAAGAATACTTGAAATGCGGAAAAGTGTTTTTCGCGGTTTATCAAGGCCTTCCAAAAACAAATTTAACTTGTTTTATTTTCGTATGTCATAAGCTACAAAAATTAGTTGTTTCGAAAGAAATGTGTGGCAGTTTTGTAGTTACGATGTCATGTTAACCTCGAATGACTTGCTTACAAAAGCAACAACCGTGAAACATGAAATTCGCACAAAACCTGTGGAATGTAGCGTAAAAACTCAATGGAAAGGAAAGGCAGTCTTACAAAACACTTTTGGCCACAAATAAAATTTCAAACCCGATTTTTCCAATTTCCGAAGAAAACGGCTTTGTGCAAAACGTATGTGATTCCATTTTAACCCTGTGGAAGCCTACAATTATGCGGCATTATGTTTCATTTCATGCTTGCTGAAGTTTCCATATTTGCACATGTCGTTCACTAAAGTTGTAATTAGAAAACTGTGGGATTTACATCAGTTTTTAATTGCTTTCAAGGTTTGTCGGCTCTTTCTCTTCTTGTTGGAGCATACTACGCCATCAAAGACAGGCAAGAAACTGACAAAGAAAATTATTACTTTGGTAAACGCTCCATGTCTCCGGTAAGTTAAACAAACAGATATATAACATGTCATTTTTGCAGCATGGTTCCAAGCCTAGCTATGTAAAACTGTTTTTATCAAAATGTTAATCAAAGGATTTAGAATCGATATAAATGTCTTGGTTGTCAGAATATACTCTTTTTATCATCCACAACAAAGCACAAAAATGTGGTGAAGAAACTCACAGTCATTCATTCATTTTCATACCCGCTTTCCTTTGAGGAGGGTCGCGGGGTCAGGGAATCGAAACACGTCACGGCCAACAGCAATCTCAAGCAATTCTGCTGACTGACCCCGTACCGAGACGTGACCAAACGAAGTCGGAGATGCAGTCACACTGCCTGATCTTTACACGACCTCTGGGTCGTTCTTATCGCTTTCTCATGGGTTTAGCAAACACGACTTGCCTCGCTCATCTTTCCAGGGACATTCTGTTCACATGGTCGAATCAATGCAATTGCAATCTCCGCAGCGACGCCGGAGCAGCGGTATGGCTGGAAGGGAAGTAAATGAGTTGAGGGCAATGGAAGCTTATAAAAAACAAATAAATCGTTACCAATTATGCTTGTTTCTATTCAGCAACAATGTTGACTTCAAAAACAATAACATAAACTATAGGAAACCTTTCTCAAATTTCTGGGTGCGCGAATAGCTGCCATAAATTTATTTCAAGTTGATCTTGACAAATCAAGGTGTGATGCCGTTATGAAAAGGCACCCCCGCCCCCGTTCACCCCTTTTGGAATGGCAGGAGGAAAATGCCTCCTTCATGCCTCCGTTCTCCAGTGTCCCTGCATCTGTCTATTCGGAGGATAAATGGCTCGACAGTCATGGATTTATGAATTTAACAGCTGCGCACTTTGTCACGACGTGTCACACCGTGAACTCTATGCGAATATCCCATCTCTGCCGTTTGCACTTGGGGTAGTATTCTTTCGGTCATTACCCAAGATTCATGACGAGGTGAGAGATCGGAAAACAGACCGATTTGAACCTGACAGCTTTGCGGTGCTTGAAAGCTCCAGTTTTGTTATCACAGAGCAAAAAAACTCACGCAGAATTGCGTTTGCAGTACTTGAACTTCTCCAGCTGCTGCGGTGTATTGCCGCTCACTTGCAGCGCACCCTGCCTTGGGTTTCTGGAGAGACACAATACCTCTGTCTTTTCACAGCTGATTTTCATTCAAGCTTGGTGGCACTTAGCAGAAAAGCGATAAAGCTTATATTGAAGTTTTTTTTCAGAAGATTATAGCAGTACCAAACCCAGAGCCGTGTGAAAGGCTGCTGGCCCCCCCAAAAAATCCAGATGGGGCCCTTTAATATCAGCAAGCATTTAGGCAGATGCGTGCTTTTTTGATCCAGTTGCAAATTAGCCCCTTGAGCAGAGCTATTTCAAAACCTAACCAAGCTAAACTAATAATGTACAACTTAGGGGAAAATAACCTTAATGAACTGCCAATGCAAAATAAGTGAAAACTAACTTTATCACTTGTTAGTTGTTATCATCAATAAAGCGAAACAAATATCTCTTCTTGTGATGTGATAGGAAAATGCTTATGATGTAATTTACCTGTTTGATGTAGTTGCCGTACTTGCATCAACTATAGTATACGACAGGGGTGGGCAACCTGCGAACCGCGGGCCAAATGCAATACAAAGTGGATTTTTATGCCGGTCACTAGTACTAGACAGCCTGTGTGAAACGAAGGCGCGGCCCGCGGTCTAATCTGTTTAATTGCGTTTGGCCCTTCAGTAATAAAGGTTGCACACCCCTGGTATACAACAATATGTGAAACCGGCAGTCTCATTAATGCTTGAGATTTGCATCCCGACGATCACAGAGCACCTGGTGGTCGCTGCACAGCTTCATCATTTTAATAACCGTAGTGTTTTGTCACGTTAATACTTACGTCGTGTGTGCATGACCCGGTTTTCAAAAATAAAAAAATACACTTTCCTTCAACTGCAGTTTATCACAAAAACTACACTGAAAATATAAGTCTCACTGAGCAATTTGAGCACTTACAAAGTTACTTTACTCTAATATCATACGATTTTTTATGAAAAGTAAGTAGACCAAATATAGCGAAGGTGACAGGCATGCCTAAAATTCAATTGCTCATAAAAAAAAACTATGGGCGTAAACAACTTCTCCTTTCATATACTGCTAACACGACCATAGAAACATGCCCTGAGTGAGTTTCAGCTTTTTACAGGCTCTGCGCCCATAAACCATATAGTGGGGTTATGCGTACCCCACCATCTCACACTAACCATTACGTCGGGTCAGCGTGAACCGAACTCGTGACGAACTCGCTCCCTTGCGAAATCTAGAAGAGCGTGGATGACTGTAATCGCACCTATTACTAGTCACACAAAAAATGAAGCTACTGAAGAGTTGAAAGCTCTCCGACCTCAGCTCACGTAGTTTCGCGTGAATGACCTCATTTGACCCGGGTTTGCCTGACCCGCGTAAGTATTCCAGGTTAATAGCCAGTCTCAATGTAATCAACTTGATGCTTTCACCAAAAGCTGATAGGTGGAAGCAGTGCGTAGAACTAACTGCTTCCCAACACCCACTCTGCCTTCACTTATAATAAGAACGAATTTATTGGAATCTGACACCATCCATCTTCATCATGACATATAGCAAGTGAGATTAAATCTGAAGTGGCTTTTAAGATCGAGCAAGCGAGCGTCAAGCTTACCGAGATTATCTCCGATTTTTCTGGTCAAAACTTTAAATGAGACTGTCTTAACACAGTCTGATCAGACATATGTATAATGAACTGACACACCTGCGCTATCCTTGTTTGTCATTTGTATTTGTCCTTATTTGACTAGGTTATTTGTCTTATTTGTCATTTTATTGTCACTTATTTGTCATATTTTTCCTTATTTGTCATTTATTTGTTGTTCTTATTTGTCATTATTATCCTTATTTGTCTTATTTGTCAGCCTTATTTGTCATCCTTATTTGTCACCTGTCACCTTCGCTATATTTGGTCTACCTTCCTTCGTTTCAACTTTACATAATCTGTCGCAGCTTTCACGAAAACGTTTTTAACGCTGAACTAGAAACCTAGTCTCTCTATCTGTACGCAACTACAAAACGATTGAACAACACTCCACAGCACATTGATTATGACGTAAATTTCACCGACAATTTCAACACCCAAAGGCGAAGCCAGCGAAGTTAAGCGGTGAAGGTCAAGACTTTATTAACAATTAACAATTGGCCTTGTTCTGACGTAACCACAACTTTACAAAAACTGCTATAGTGTCCGAACGTCCGCAATTCTTTTTCGAAATTAACGAATCATGATATCACATCTTTAATCTACCGGCTCTGCATTGAGGGCAAAAACCAGAAGAGTAAAAGTCAAGGGTAGAGAAACGGCTCTAACTTACTAATACAATATATACTGCGGGACCCCTACGAATGGTCGGGTCCCCCCTGACCGGGGGTACGGGGCTGCCTTGCCACGGCACTGACCAAACCGTCTGCAAAATGCAAACGGTTCTTCCCGCAGCTTCCACCAGTGACACCCTTACCGACTCGGCTGTTACTGTCTATCAGGTGCGGCCAGCTTTTTGCACACCATACGCCAAATTTTTTTCAAACTCCAGTGCCGATGCGCCATACCATCGACTATTTTTGTAACGACTTCATTGTACCACGTGATGTTAAATGCAAAAGAAATATCTGGTAAAGCTTCAAATAAACTTCACATTTACTTGCTTTATAATGAGACGTATGAATTTGTTTTTATTTCAGCAGTTTTTCGACGTTTGGAGTTAGATTTGTTACTAAATGCTTGCGCGCATGTGTACGTCATTCGAAAGCGACACATGCAAGCAAATGATTTTTCTTAGTCCTGGAAAACTGTCACAGGGTAAGGATCACCAGGAACAGGAATTTCAGGAACACAAGGGACTGAAACAAGCTCAAATTTTGTTTTCAGTATTGGATTTGTTTTCAAGTCAATGGCTTCTATTTGTATGTTACCTGGCATTTTCATTATCTTTTGTTCACAAAGTGAGAATGGGTTTATAAATGCGAAAATGAAGTATTCTTTAGCAAACTCACAAAAGCGACTTTTAAATACGTCTTGCAATAACTTCATTTCTTCAATGCATTTTCTCAACTTGCCATTATCAACAGCACATTCAACCTGCTCCTTTAAATTCGGAAACTGGATCATTTCCTCATTTTCTGATTGTGAAATGAACAGCTTCAATCTTTATCTTGAAAGCAATAATATCATTTACTTAAACTTTGGAAACAATTTGTTCATGCCCTGCAATTTTATATTCAGACCATTGTGATGGTCAGTAACATCAACTAAAATTGCCAGATCAAATAGCCAGTTGTTTTCACATAAAAGAGTTCTTCCCTCAAGCAGCTCGTTTTTCTCTTCCAGAAAATTTTGAACAGTTTGTTTCAAGATGATTGCTGGTAACTCATAGGAATTTGTACGAAACAAAAAATCGATAAAAATATTGGAGAGGTTTACTATCGTGCTTTATTACGATTACAGTGATGCAGTGCTCTACTTCAAATCATCCAATGCGCCATAAGTTGGCAACCCCTATATCCAATGGTCTTCAACAGGAACCATTTCAGTTTCCACTAGGGTGATTTCTGCCAGTTAAAACATGCTAACATTTTGAATTAATTCAAAAAAATAAAAACCAAACATACTTTGGAACCAAATCGATCGATGCACCTACAACTCATTGTTCGTAACAAAGGTTATAAAACACATGACATCGGACTGGTGACGTAACGATCAAACTAACCCAAGGGCACTGATTGGGAGTCGAGTGCTGCGGTTCTGACGAGGATTTAGAATTTGCAGGTATTTTGTTGAGTCTAATGATTAAATAAGATAAAAGAGTAGAGAAACTGTTGCATTGTGTAGTTTGCTAGGTTTTTTCACCCAGTCGTTGCATGAGCAGCCTAAAAAAGGGAAGTCAAGCAAGAACATTTACCAGCTTGTATACATCAGCAGTGCCAGCACGAGCGGAATTTTGGACATTTTTCGTATAATATGAGTTAAATAGTTTTATTATACTTATATTGGTGGAAAGCGACCAATATAGGCATCTGATTGATATAGCTATTGAAAAATGCCCAATCGGTCAAACTCCATTTTTTGAAGAGGAAAAACTTCAGCTTTTTTGAAGATACTAAAAATGGCCAAAAGGCAACAATCATAACATTGATAGCACCAAATCATCGCATCGACTTTCGCGGGAATTGGGAATATTGATCACAAGTTGCTATTAAGTTTAGCTTAAGTATTTTTCGCCGTTAACCGTCACAAATCCCTCCACCTGTATGTGCTATTATAACAAAATTGTCTTTAAAACAAGACTTCCGTGTCTTCGACAGAGCATTGCCAAAACATTGTTTTGTAGGAAAAAAGTCACAGTCCGCTATCATGTGTTTTATAATCCCTGCTCCGTAACTTGAGTAAAATAATGTAGCCAAGCGTTTTCTATCATAAAAAATGCTGGAAATATGACTGTTGCGAGACGACTTACGCAGTGGCGTAGCCAGCACAAAATTTTGGGGGGGCCAAATCTTTTGAGTTTTTTAACGACCACCAGAGCCACTATAGTGGCTCATGCATTTTTGGTTATAACTCGGCACCTGCTGCAGCTAGAGAGGTGTTCAAACCCTCTACGGATTCAGCAAGCCTAGTAGTTTCGAGTCAAAAAAAAATGTTCAGTTTGAGGTTAGGGGTTCTCTTGGGGGGGCGTCACAAGTTGGGGTGTTTTCGCGTTTTTATGGCCTACTTTGCCCGGCCCTAGACGCCAATCAAATGGG
>Ga0210059_1010442_pt1 | contig 14347 bp, 6 predicted proteins | sample Ectturendosymbi2_FD_188042 | JGI IMG/M metagenome (GOLD analysis project Ga0210059, IMG submission 188042) | Ecteinascidia turbinata endosymbiont from Florida, USA - Sample 2 (SPAdes) (version 2) | ecosystem: Host-associated > Tunicates > Ascidians > Unclassified | place: Key West, Florida... | reverse complement strand
ATTGATTTGGTTTTTGTTTTGTCTGTTTTCGTGATAGTTGCACTTCCCGGTCAGCACGCACACGCTGACTGGAGGTAAGTCTGAAGAGACTCCTCTCCTTAAAGCTGACTTTTCATAGGGACAGAACCTCCTCGTTCAATTAAATCCAGGCGCGCAACCAGGGGGGTCATTTGGGGCATTTCCCCCCCCCCGAGATTTTCAAAACATTGCATAGCAATTTTGACATTTTTGCAGAAACTTTCAAAGAACAAAGATGTATTCTAATCATTTTAAAGAACAGTCTTATTTGAATTTTTCTTTGTACTACTGGTTAATTATCTCCTTACGCGATTTATCTTGAGACGGGCTATTTAATCGAAACTCTCGTAAATGATTGGTATTTCAACCAAAAATATGCTGAAATTGTCAAAATGCTGGAGATAGTTTAAAATATTGGTATTTCTATTCTGAGGCATTTTTTATCCTTTTGTTAGTGTACGACTTTTTCTGAGGCAGTTCTCTATTTGTCTTAATGAAACTTTATAACATCAGGGCACTGTTGAACTGTGCAAACTGCTGAAACTTTCAAAGTGATCAGAGAAATCTTGACATGTTGGTTTTTATTAGAAGTTTGTGGTCACGTCAAACCGCTTGTTCTTCTACGACCTTTTGATTAATATTGTTAAAGCCAAAACGGATATTAACGTGGCACATTTCTTTAAAAATGTTGTTTAGTTGCAATTTCGGTGTTACAAGTACCACGCCTTGGGAAAAAAGGTTTAGTAAAGTGTAATATGAGTGCCAGTCAAATGTTGAACGCACCTACCTACTACACCACTTTGGCTCCAAATGACGCGTTACCAGACCCTAACTTTTGCAACCAGTGAAAGCCGTGAAAGCTCATAACCTTAACCTTGCTTCTAAAAACTTTCACACAACTCATGGATGCCAGATAAGGCCTTATTCGCCCCAAACACACCTGATCCATTTTCCCGAAATAGTAGCATTCAAAGATTCCGTCACCCTTGACATAGGCTATCCCTGAAGTTTGGGATCTTCGTTTGTGATAAAAGTTCAAACACATGCTAGAAGAATAGGGCTAGAACGAATTTTCTAAAGCAAGACGATAAGTTAGGCAGGTTTACTAATACATGTGCCACACTAAAGCCATGACTGCACTAGTTAAGTACGGAACCAGGTAGTGTTCCATTTCGGTACAAAATTTCAAAACCCGGGTTTCAGGTAGCTGAGGAAAAAAGTTTTTTCGGGTTTTGAAATGAATGTGATTTTGAGCGATTAAAGCTCAACATCAGTTAGATCAGGGGTCTCAAATTCAAATTGCTCCGTGGGCCAAATTGGACCTACAAAGTAACCCGAGGGTCGCATTATGACACTGACGCAAAAATGGCGGTACCTTAACCTTACTAGAAACAGCTTTCACATCTTATTTGCTGCGAGTTGCAGGCAAATAATTTCTAGCCGTTTCTACACTCGTGTAATAATCAAAGTTCGTTCAAAAAGGAACTTGTTCACTCGATGGCCAAGAACTTTAAAACACCGGTGAATAAACTAAATAACTTAGGTGTTGTTTGTATGAAATTTCCCAAACGCATCGCGGACCGCTCAAAATGCCATGGTGGGCCGCGTGTTTGAGACCCCTGATTTAGATAGCACTACTGTTGGTCACTGCGCAGTTTATTAGCGAATTATTAATTAAGTTAAGCACAGTGTTTTAATGATGTTTGTAATACTGACGCATGACAATCAAAGCATACTCTCATCATTCAGTGAGTTTCTGAGTTTTGTGACAAATAGTCCTGTGGCTGAGGACACTGGTGTAGGAGGCGGGGTTGCAACCCCTGAAACTTTAGATTTGGAGAAAATCCGGTCAAAACCTGTGGAATTCTGGGCAAAATCTGTGAAAACCTTCGCAAAATTGCTGTATGTGCTTTTGCTTTTGCAAAAATGACACGAAAATATATGGGCAGAAATGGTGCTTGAAGTGATTTGATTTGCAATGAAATGAAATACAGTCGTTTTTTTTGGAGATCATTTCCGGGCAAGTTTGGGGAAATTTGTGCAAAATTCCTTCGCACCCTCAAAAATTTGCCTGCTCCTACACCTATGGCTGAGGAAGCCCTCTCTGGGTCCACTGATGTGGGTTTGTTTGTAAGACGGCATGGTACAGTTTTTCAAGGTTATTTGACCTCTTCTTTGTAGCCTCAAAAAGACTCATTTCCTTTATCACAATTTTTGATCGGGTCTCTTCTTGTGCTGGGATAGTGTTGTGGTCTTCACTCTCAAGGATTACCTGAATTATGTGCTTTCATTTCTAATGGTTGATTAAACTTTTGGTGCTTGAAGCAAGTCCTTTTGTACAACGGAGCACAAATTGCACTTTGGTGTTTGCTGAGCCTTATTGTATGAGAAGTGGCTGAAAGTTTCTGAATTTCTTTGACTACTAACTTATTTAAACTGAATGCGTATAATTAAGGAAATATCGCGTAGACACTTAGACACTTATTACGAGCAAAAGGATCGCGTAGGCACTTATTACAAGCTTATTACGACCATAAATTAAACATCGCGTAGACACTTTTACGAGCAAAATGATGTCACGATCCGTCTAAATAGGTCAATTGAACTAAGTTATGAACGGACCAACAATGAACGTACGGTAGTCAGTGAGCAAAACCCGCACACTCGCGCTTCTACGTAACAGCTGAAGGTTCAAACCTGCTACTTTTGGCCGTTGCACGCGCCACTCTTCAACTTCAGTGTTATCAGAATTACTAATATTTGAATGCAACTGCAATTCTAGGCTTTTTAAAATACGGGTTTCGGGTAGTAGAAAACAGCCAAAAATACGGGTTTCGGGTAGTAGAAAATAGCCAAAAAAACGGGTTTCGGTTATGGGTAAACGCGGGTTGGAAACACTAGAACCAGGTGTTTGTATCAGGCTTCTGATTTTTGCTTTGTCCTGATGGTTCGGTCAGCATCTTGATTAAAACTGAAAAGTTCCCATTTTCGGCAATGTTGCGAAGAGAACTTTATCTGTGACCGTTTGCGAAAAAGTTGCACCACGGTTGGATAAGCATGATGACATCATCAAATGAAATTTCATGAAAATTGTCCCCCCCCGAAATGAAGAGCTGGTTGCGCCCCTGATTAGATCGAAATGTTTGTCTCGCAGAAGCTGAGCTAAAACTGGCTCTAGACTGTAGTATTAACTTTTCATTGCGAGTGTTAGCCAGGTATTTAGCGTGACGTTAACTGCTTTAATTGTTGATATTCAGGAAATGCCTGTCATCTCAGCTATCTCAACACCCGGAGAAGGTTCTATTGTGTATCAGGAGGATGGACATATTGATGTGGAGGGGTATGCTTGGAGCGGTGGCGGACGTGACATTATCAGAGTTGAAGTGTCTCCAAATGGAGGCAAAACGTGGAAGGTGATTTTACGACCGTCACAGCGTTGTTTTTCGGAGGGTTATATTTACAGAGCGGGAACCGCCGACACCGTTTTTTTCACTGGCCGTGCTCGTTTTTTTTGTGGGTTAGTTTTCAGTGCTTTCTTTGTTGTTGTTTATCTACTTTTGTGCAATGCTTTTGCTTGCAATATGTGCGAATATTAGTGACTACCATATTCTTCGCATATCCATAGAATCTGAATTAAGATAGCTTGCGCTACTTCTTTACTGATTTGCGAAAAAAATTAGCTCTACAGCAACTTTCAAGTCATCATGGAAGAATCTCGCATCGGTCCTTTTCATTTCCTGGATTGTGGTTAGGTTTTGTGCAGTTTTGTGACAGGGATATTATGAGAAATTGTTCCAAATAGTAGAAACGCTGCATGTTGCCCTTCTCCTCAAAAACATGTTTTTTGAGACCTACCAAGTTTAATTTTTTTACCTGTCACAACTCATTTAAAAGTTATGCAATGGCTGCGGTGAAAAAGCTGCAAAACGCAAGTGATAGCCACTGTGCATTTTAAAGATTTACTCGTTGCTTTTTTGTTGGTTGCTTGCGCCACAAGAGTTCATGAAGGGCGTATGTGCGTGTCGTGCGACCTTATCTTTTAACTTTGTTCTGTTAGATCATAGCGCTATGGGCAATATGTTGCTTATATTTATCTCAGGAAGCAACGCTAACTCGAGACCAAGCTGATGCGGACGATTCCTCGCACAACTGGGCCTGGACTTTGTGGCATGTGGAGCTGCCTGCGAACGAAGGAGAGGAGCTTGAACTTGTTTGCAGGGTCAGCGACGCTTGAGATGTGAAATAAAAAGTATTGCGTGCAAGGACATTTGTGTGTTTGTGCACACAGCATGTGTGTTTGTGTGTGTGTGCACACAGCACTGCCGCTTTGGAAGCTTCGGCGCACTTCAATGAGCAAAGCGCTAACATGTTTCTGGCATGTTTGTTTGAAGCCACATATCGATTAGTTCCTCGTAACCCCGGCAAAAGTGCTGGGCGCCATTACTTCCACCGAAACGTCTGTCGTTTGAAAGTCAACAAACTTATACTTACTCTTAATGCCATCATCGTCTATTTGCTGTGGTCCAGTCATGTGTCTAGGCAACGCTGATTTTACTGGTAGTATTTGGTGCCCATTTCGTTGTGCAACGAAAATTTAGAAACGAAGTTAACACTTCACGACGTTGCATTACATTGTCGCGACAGTAAAAAAGTGAAACAGCGTTCAATTTAAACTTGGCCTGATAAGACAGGAACAGCAAAACAAACAAACTTATAACTGAAAATGTGGCAAGTAGTATCGTTTGATAGTTAAGAGACTGGTAGCGTCGTGTATGCCTTGAGTATTTTACGCCATACTTAATGTTCCTGTTTCCTGCTTTCAACTTCATTGATTTTGTGATTACAAGGCGACTGATTCGGCAAACAACTGTCAGCCCGAGTCCGTGGGTTCTGTGTGGAATCTTCGTGGCTTCATGTCGTAAGTACAGTTTTTAAGCTTTGTTGCACTTTTTGTTGGTTTAAAGGTGATAGTTTTCGATGTGTCCAGGAGTTCATGCGTGCCCAAAGTTGTACGCCGTAGTTTTGTAAATGGCGTCCGAGCGATTAGGTTCAGGCAATTTCTCTATTTGGTGTAAATCACATTAATTCGTCTTTATGTTGTATTAATTTAAATGAGCAAGTTTATGCACATCCGGCTGACTGCTGTCAGAAACTAGAAACAAATCAACTAGTTTATTGTAGTGTTGCTCTTTGATTTGACGACAAGGAATTTCGTTCACAGTGCCAGCAATTATTTGAGCATGGTATGACTCGGATTTTAACTATCCTATATGAAAAACATCGGCACACTGCCCCAGCAGTGTCTTAACTGTGACCTTTCTGGTGGGGCATTCACTGATGGTTCAATAAGTGGCATGAAGTCATTTTTACGTAGTGTGCGGAGTTTGATGGCACAACATGTATAATGTCCTATACGCATTATAACATTTTAGCAGATCGTTTTGTACAGAAAAACATAAAATAGATCTACATTTTAAAGGTTTGAAACAACCACGATGTTGTTGAATCATGGATTAACATAAATCATTGATAAAATTTCATTTTAATTATTCTGTAAGATATAGCTCAAGAGTGATCCATCGCGTTAACCATACACGTTTGTTGTGGAGCTGCAATGTTTCAACTTAACTCACGTTGCAACTCAACGTACCTTACCATCCCCTGTTACCTACAGCAAGCCAGCAGCTAAACTCTTTAATGCATCACTGGCAACAAATAAAGTAGCCATTTCTCTGCTCTCCGCTAACGTAGATCAATGATTCTTAACGTGGTCAAGGGGGACCACCTGGAATATCTAGTGGTCAATTCCTTAATGTGCAGTACAATTTTTATCGCCTGAAAAAGAACTTGGCGTCGTTTACAAAATATTTAGATCGGTTTCTCGGGGTCCTGAGTATTTATGAACTGAATTAGCGATGCGGGAGCTGTTGCGGTGTCCAACATGGCGTTTGCTCGGACGCTGCAAACACTTACACGATGTTAGTGGAAGTTGTTGACCTGGCAAACATGCTCCAAGCTCAAAACCGGCGTCCGGTAAATCAATTTTCCTCGTAGCGCGCATCAAAATGACGCGCAAGCTGCGAACATAGCGTGTCCGCTATTTTTATCGACCTCTTGTATTTAATCAACCCGTAAGTCAACCCTGAACTTGCCTCTGCTTCATATTCGTGGCCGTAGTTGTGTGTTTTCTGCGACAGTTGAAATTCTCTGCGACAGTTAAAACGTTAATCAGTTACGTTTTCGTGTCGCAAACAAGTTTTAGTTGCGCAGGGCTCATGTGGTATTTTGGCATTTTGTCTGATGGCAGTAAGTCTTTTTGTAAAGGCGCACATCAATTTTTTCGTACTCTTCAAAGTCATCCGCTCAGGACGCACTTTACAGGAAACGTGGAATGACATCTTTTTAAACGATTTGCGAATATATCGCCAATACAGATGAAATTTATGACCAGAGGGAGAAATAGTGGATTGACGCTTGGAAAACAACACACTTGCTCTGGTGTGGTTTATCTTTCATCGTCTTTATTGCTCCACATGCTTCTGATTGAGTTAACTGATAAACAACTTGATGTTGCTAAAAGTTGAGTAGATTGTTTCTGGATAGGTTACGTCACAAGGCATTTTGTTTCACATCTTTTTCGCTTTCCAAGTTTATGTTCATTGTTTCACGCACGTGCGCGACTGTTTTCTGTCAATGTCAATCTGAAATATGGTCGACTTCTGGGTCAGAATTGATTTGCTTGGTTAACTTTTGCGCAGAAATGCGTGGCATCGCGTTCCTGTGAAAGTCGCTCGTGACGAAGACTGACCGCTGTGGACAAGTCGTTCCAAATGTGCTGAAAACCGTGATTGCATCTAATTTGCCGCCAAAGCCAACATTGTGGAAGGACGCCAGGTTTGCCGTTATCATCGCTCTTATTGCTTCAGCTTCGCACAGCGTCATCTTCAGTGACTCTCTTGCGAAGAAAATGCGGTCACACCAAAAATGTGTGAATGAAAGATTTCAGAATTTTTGTGGAGACAGTGCGTTACCAAACACGTTTTAGATTATAGTAGAAAGACGAGTTTTACGGTGGTTAAATTGGTTTACATGAGCAATTTGCTGACAGGGCCCGTGTTTTGCTTGCGCATTGTATATTGTGCGAAATAACCTTTTGCTTGACCTGATGTAACACTCTTCCAGTACCTTCGTAAGTTTAGCAGTCGCAGAAATCACTTTTAAAGTGTTGCCTGACCAATCATTGATGCCTTGTCCGGAAATTGATAGTGCGAAGCACACCTAACGCTTTTGATTCGGCTAAATTTTTTCTTCAGTGAAGACGTTGACGCACTACTGTACTTGTAGCTCAAAAGCATCGTGGCGCTTACATTTATGATGTTGCCTAACTTTTAGGCAAAAACACTACAAGCGTTACACATTATGTCCTCCAGCAGGAAATACTGCTTTGTGGTCTGCTGATTACACAAGCTGTATTTTTTCTGTTTGTATTGACTATCGTTTTTCAAGCAGTAACCCTTTTCATTTGGACGCCTTGCTTGTGTGCCTTTCGTATTTCTCTTTTCCAGCAATCTACGTATGTTTGGTTGCGCAAATCGTTTCCTTTCGTGTCTTTTTGTTTTCAACAACATTGCCAACACCGCCGTGTAATTTCCGCTGAAACTTTAACTTTTTCTCATCAAAAGGTATCCTGTTCCTTTGACACTTTTCGCTGGTAAATCTTTTATCTTTTATGTGTCTTGTACTGCATCATGGAAGGTAGGGATGCATTTTTGCGAGTTGATGCTTTCAAAATGAGTAGTTTGCAGGCTCTGGTGTTGTCGTCTTTCTTGGCTGGTGATAGTCCAATATCATGATGTTGCATCTCATCGTTTTTTCACTTGACTTGTGACCAATATACTTTGCTTGCGTTTCGGAAGAATTAGCTGCAAGCAAACGTAATCATGCTTTGATCAATCGCCACGTCGTGCGATAAATGAAAGCTGTTCCTATTTGATCTATTTGCTTGAAAAAAAAACAACCTCGCTCGTCGCTGAACAACCAGTGTGGTGTATGCACGTTAAATCAACCATGTCGGTTTTTCGTCATGTTGTTTAGCTTTGTCCGCAATCGCATGTCACGAAAGCTTCGCGCTGGCGATTCATTTTCTTCGACATTAAATCGGGCTGCGTTGACAAATTGATCGCTTACAATGACACGCACAAGCCTAGTTGAACCATTGATGCAGACATTTGTAGTAATGGATGCCCGCGAAGCAGAGACAACTGGAAGTGCAAATCCAACAGCTTTAAAGTTTTGTTTCCCTGCTGGAACTGTCACAGACTTTACGGACGATTCTCAGCAGGTTCGGAAACCACTCCTGAAGCGTTTAACACTGACCTGAATTAACTTTGGCTGACCAGTGATGCAGTCCCGTCGCCACCGGGCGGCTTTGCTGGGGTTACCCCCCAAACAATGTTCTAAGCACCCCCAAAATTGAAATATGAAGCACTGTAAATCAGTGGAATGTTGTCAGTTTTTCGAACCTCAAGTCCCCTTGCACAAACGTAAAGCACCCCTATTGAAGTCTGCCTGGCGACGGTTCTGCAGTGATGCCGGCCTTGGTGTGATGCAGCTGTCAGTCGTTGCGGGAACATTTGTCGTCGCAACCGAAGTTTCAGCAAACAGTTTCAAAATATGTCCGAATAAGAAAAGTTACTAAAGTAAAACCAACATGTTGCGAACAAAATTCTCTTCAGAAGGTGACTGCGGAAGACCGCAGGAGAAAGCGTCATTTGAAAGCCACAGGCTACGCGATTTGACTTCGAACGGAATGTCTGAATCTTTGACTGCCAGTAACAGTGGTTTATTCTGTATGACTCTTGGGTTGTCAAGACACGGCAATGCTGCCTCTTCATGCGTTCGCCGTATAACTGCAGTATTTCAGAGCAAGCTGTTTTCGTCAACGAAACGGTCCTTCTGAGTCTTGTGGAATGCTGAAAAATTACTGTAGGGTCGAGTGAGCTGCTCACAAGGTATTCTGAGAAAAGCTCCACTTGCGACAATGGTAAACTACACTTGCGGGGTGACTCGTGTCTGAATGTGCCACTAAATACAAGTTTTTGAAAAGTGGACATTGACGCGGCAAAACTCATTTTGGCAATACGTTTTTTATGGCGAACATACAAACTTCTTTCTTTCATGAAAACTAATAGCTTAAACGTGCGCATAACTTAAATGCAACGCTTGCATCCAGAATCTGCAGGTCAGTATTTTTCAAATCGGCCGTCTCACCGCCGGTTTAAAAATGCTACTACTCGCATTGTTGCAAATGCAAGATAAAATTATATATAAATTCACTACTGACGAATTAATAGCGTACATTCGAGGCCAACAGATTTACGCATTTGGCGTTGAGATGGCCGATTTGTTCAACCGGTGGGCTGACAAAAGAAAATTTAATTATGCAGCAGCGCATGCTGAGTTAACGTTACCGATTTAGGGAGAAGTCGGTGCAAAAATTTTTCAAAAACTGAATGTTTTACTTTTTGAAACATACTAGTTAAAGTTGTAAAGTTTAAAGGTGCATAAAATTACACAGAATGCAAAAAAACAGGTCGTAACGTCGATTCTTCATTCATGCTCAGGCGTAATAGGTTTTTTGTTGCTGAACGGCAATTGTGTGCGTTTCCTGTGGGCCAGTATTAGTAGTCCATATCACTTGCTGTTGTGTGTGTGGTTGCACCTGCACGAAAAAAATAGCAAATACAAACATGAATAGATGACTTCATAGTTCAACTCAAGCATGGTAATTCCTGACTTAGAATTAAGGCAGAAGAGATACGAAGCTTGAGGTAAGCGACGTTCCCACAATGCGCAAACCATTACTTTGCGAATCGTTTGCGATGATTTCTCCAATCGTGTTGCGGTTGCGGTACTGCCCCCGGTCTGTTAAACAGTTGATGCCGTCAGGCCTTATCATTCGCTTTTCATACCTGCTTTTACTCTCGGGCAGTGTTGCCATTTTAGCTGATTTGCTGTTAGATCTAGCAGGTTGTTCTCACTGTTAGTTGCAAAATTTTCAATCTAGCACTTAGCTGATTTTCTAACTGGATTTTAAAAACCGTTTGGCAGGTTTAGCAGGTAACAGCTTCCTGACAAAACATTTGTTCCAATTCCAACAATTTTTGGAGATACCAAAAACTATTTCATCTTCTTCCTAACGCTTAATATTGTGTAACACCAGGACCAGTCATAACCAGCTGTCTTTAAAATAATTTGAAATTTTTATTATGACACAGCCAAGCTGCTTCAAGCGTAATTGCATCATAATAACAAGTGACTAGATGGTTGGTCAAGCCTACATAATTTGCTGCTGTGCAAAGTGAGCACGTTACGTTTTTATCCCACGACACACATGATATTTCCAGGCGGTTCAGTTATGCCAGGAAGTAGTTATATCTGGTAAAAAACTCTGGTAAATCAAAGCAATGATGTCAAAAGTTTCAACAGAAATGGTTGCAGAATTTAGAAGTTGGCTCGGTGCCTGTCCTGCTGATTCAAGAAACGCTTGTTGCGAAGTTTGCCATAATGTAATACAATCATTTCTTCGATATCGATTTTCTTCGCTGCAATATGTCGTGCGATTTTTTTGTAAGATTTACAATTTTGTCAGCCCAGTCTAAAACCCACCGTGAACGGTTATGATTTTACTCCGCTGACGTGGACACAAACTTTTGAGCAGAATTACAAGATTTGACGGCCAGTAACAGGCGGCCACGAACATCGTAGTGCTGCAATACTCACTACCGCTCTTCTTGATGGACCCGGCCATGTGCATTTTCGATGTCGACAAAAGAAGCGAAGACATCTTTGGCACACTTCAAAGATTTCTCGAAAATTTGTTGGTTAGTAAAATTCGGTCTGCATTTCTGCGGCCAGGACGAACAGTAGTATCCTCCAGTTTAGGTTCAATTATTTCGAGACATCTTTTTGCAATGGATTTGGCATACATGACATGGTAGTTAGTGCATTCCCATTGTCTCCTTTCTTGTGTTTAGAGATGATCACACCAGTTTTGCGATCCTTCGGTACCCTTCAAGAACGCCAAGCCACTTGACACATACGAATTGTCCAAAAACTATTTTCTCTGCACTAGACTTTATACCTTTCAGATCGCATTTCATCACAGCGTATAGCTTTCCCACAATTTAATGTCTTGACATTCAGCTTGGAAGACTTCGGTTGCAGTGACGGAATTTTCCTCCCCCAAATGCACCTCCTGTGAGTTTGATGTTATGAAAGTGACTGGGTTCAAAAGATCTTTGAAGAACTCTCACATTATGCCAAGGAATAATTCCTATTCATTACTGAGTAAGATACTTTTGATTTTAGCTGATCTAACACATTGATTTCCAACGTAGTGCGCACGAACCACAGTTGGACAATTCGATATTCATGGGGAGTAATTTGACAATGAACTTTAACGGATTTTTTGTGACCGGTAAAAATTTCTGCAGGAAAAAGTCATCATTTTGGCCAATAAAAGATTACAAAGTATTGTCCTAGGGGTGACATCATGGATTTAAAGATGATTTTGTGGGTCGTGTTCAAAACAAGATTGGGAAACGCTGATCAAATACAGTAGTATCAAATCTTTTGCCACCGAGATGCCGGATGGGTTCCAATACTGTAATATTTTGTTGACTTGCCAGTAATTGTAATTGGAATCTGATTTATGTCCGAAATTAACCATTTGCGTTTCAGACCTTTTTATTACATTCGATGTGATTACTGAATCCCCAAAACTTCCGTACGCTGCTGGCAAATACTGTAAACACGCACGCAAGTTGAAGATACCAAATCAACAATCTAATCTCTTATAACAATTGGATTATTAATTTAATATAAGCACTGGTTTTTCTATCAAGAATATCATAAAAAAAACAACAAATCTCATTTTTGCCAATCAAAGCATGGTTTTTAATGTTTTGGATAGGCAGCTGACCCTCAATTGTTATGACTATGAGAACGAGCGATCCAGATATGATTTACCCTGCTAAAGAGGGAAAAAACTTTTATTTTTATTTGATTTGAAGGACATCAAATATACAGTAAACATTTCACATCTTCATTATTTCATATTTAATCCATAAAGATGATAGTACTATCAGTAAAAATGTCAGTTAAAAATCCCTAATGCAAACAGGCAGAAGCACATCACAGATTCTTGGCTTTACTTGATTAAGTAAGTCACAATTGTGTTTTCCCGGGTACATATTTAATGAATAAGTATGATCTGTTGTATGCGTTTATTACATGTTACTGCAAGCTTTATCTGATACCTTCCAGAGTATTATTGGCTAAATGTTTCTGGAAAGAGGGATCAAAGGCCTTGACGTCAGCCACGCCAATTTATAAGGATGTCCCCCTTGTGCCAATTTCAATCGTTCTTTATTTTGCATATGCTAACTCAGCGTGGTCCAAACACTGGCACGCGGGCCGCATGCGGCCGGCGGACAGTTATTGTGCGGCCCGCGAACGCTTTCTGCATGCCGTATATTGCACAAAGTCATAAATACATTGTATTAGCCACACAGCCCTTGCAAGTAACACATCATTGAAGTGCGGTTCATTATGTTACTATTAGGGGGTAACAATATCTTTTAGCAATTTATGACGTTACAATAGCTAACCTCTAGGCTAGGTTACCGCTGCAGTACTCTTCAGTGGTCTAGGGAGCGGGGGTGCAGGGGGTGCAAGCGCATCCCCAAAAGTTTTGATTTGTTGAAAATGTGGGCAAAATCTCTAAAAATTTGGGCAAAATCCCTGAAAATCCGAACAAAATCCCCAAATATCTAGGCAAAATCCGTGAAAATCTGGGCAAAAATGGCACCCAACGTTGTGTGACTTTAAATATGGCGCCCAACGTTTGCAGAAAAACAAGTAAATACCATTTTTTTGGAGGCCACACCAAAAAATGGTCGGCAACATTTGCACGACAACTTTTTGGGCAAGTTTGGGAAAATTTGGACAAAAATCCTTTGCACCCCCAAAATTCGCTTGCTTCAACACCTATGGTACTCTTTGACGACAAGGTGTGCGTTTAGTTTTTATTTTTGTTGCAAGCATAGACTCCGTAGGCTAATTAATTTTCGAGTCAGTTTAGAAGATGTGCATTGTGGAAGTAATGAAGTAATATTTAGTCAAGTATAGCAATTTAACAAAAAATGAATGTCAAAAGAGAAGTGTCAGTGAAAAACAGAAAGTTCAATTCTAACTGGGAGCAAACCACAGTGTCCAGTGTCTTGTGAGGTTGCAAGTAATATCCGTTCCGAAAGTGTTTTTATTTAAAAAGGCATTACAGCACCAAACACGAAAAAACATACGGAAAATACCACGGGAATTCTAGATAAGTATTTTGGAATAATTGAAGAGTAACCAGGCCCGCAACCAGGGGGGACACCGGGCAATTGCCCTCGCTTAAGAGACTTTTCACCAGGGCTGTGAAGTCGGAAGTCCCGTCATCCGACTCCGACTCCTGGCAATTTCAATTATCCGACTCCGACCTTCAGCTGTATTAGTTACTTAAAGTGATAATTCTTTTCAGATGAATTCATTAACCCTACTGGCACTTTCCAGGAACACGGAAACTTGTTTACAATCGATGTAAATGCACGTTCATCTCTCACTTTTGCAAAATATGATCAAGCAGAAGTTAGTCTTTTAATTTTACAGGAAAATGTACTCATCTAAAAAAAGACAATAAAAATTATTAGAAAAGGCTGATAAATAATCGATTTTAAAGCAGATACCTTACAAACGATATCAGTAAACAAGTAAAATTGAAAAATGTATGCATTCTACCAGTGAGCATGTGCACATATTGCGCAACGTCGTTGATAAACTCGCTCGGGCATACTCTCTCAAATGATTTCATTGAAACAACTTTTTACGGTCGAACGCTGTCAAGCTTCAGCTCTGTTGAACGTACATGTGTCGCTATATTTTTCCTTAGATGGCCAAATGAACATGTTACAAGTAAGCTCCTATACAGGTCAAAATCCACAAACTACCAACCAAGAAAGTAAAACAAATTAGTTTAAGTTTTAGCTTAACCGCTTGGGAGCATTCACTTTTCTCTTCGTTATCTAAACACTTCATACTACCTTGCAAGGTTTGAGAATTAGTCAACATGGATTTTTTAACACAAAAATGTTGCGATAGAACTTCCAAGCGAATATGATTGGAATTGTACGACAAAAGAACCGAAATTCATTTGCGCGTTTTAAGGAATATTTGTTTATTTTAAGAAACTTATTTGTCTGTTTAACGTTTTAAAGAAGTTTGCTAC
>Ga0210059_1010441_pt1 | contig 14348 bp, 5 predicted proteins | sample Ectturendosymbi2_FD_188042 | JGI IMG/M metagenome (GOLD analysis project Ga0210059, IMG submission 188042) | Ecteinascidia turbinata endosymbiont from Florida, USA - Sample 2 (SPAdes) (version 2) | ecosystem: Host-associated > Tunicates > Ascidians > Unclassified | place: Key West, Florida... | reverse complement strand
TAAAGTGGAGGCGATGCCAATATACTATTGCTTAACTTTTATGTGTTGCCAGCCTTGTCTTCCCAACTTTCAGTGATTTCAAAGTTGTGTATCATGAACACCCTTTTGCATTTCCTCCTTCTGCTGTTTCAGTCATGCCATTGTCTCAGGAGCGAATGCTTCGGTGGTCGTATCTTAGGCTTGATCAAAGTGCTTATCACGGTTGGCTGAGTATGATGACGTCATCAGAGGGGCCCCTTTTTTAGTCTTGCCTCGGGCCCCCCCAACCTTAAATCCACCACTGATCAGAGTCAACAATTTTAAATTTTCGGATACGGATTGGATTTTGAGTTTATGAAAAAATTTCGGATCCAATCCGACTCCAAAATTTCCATATCCCTACGCCACTGGTTTGTAGCAAAGAGTCCACATAGACTGAATGCCCTTTCCACTTACACAGAAACGGGCTGAATAGAGAGCTATATAATGAATTTGAAGATTTGCAGGACATTGAAAGGTAAAATTATTAGTAACGTTACTTTCTTAACCGACAAAAATATATCCGGTTATCGGATGCAAAAAACTCTCGGTTCCGCAGGCGTGATCCAGATAATACAATCCTGATATTGACACATTATCGTGGTTTAATGTACTAGGGCACTCCTCACTCTTGCAGTGCACCGCATATGTTCTATTTGAAGAAGACAGGCGATAGTGTTGTAACAGTGTGTGTAATAACCTAACTTAATACTGTATCAATCAATTTGCAACTTACTGCTGATTACTGATCTATTAATACTGGGTATAAGGAATCCAAACATGATGAATGAGGCTACATGGGGAAAATCAAGTTCGAAAGAAGAAAAATTCAATATCAAAATAAATTTAATCAGCTTTAAGAAAAATAACAACTACGCGATGAGATGATTCAGAAAACAAATCTGCTTGTCTTCCAACTTGACAGACAAGAACAATACATAAGAAAAGAAAACATTCTTATTTATGGAGTAGAAGAAAATAAAGAAGACAAAGATGATGGGGAAAAGGTCTTGTTCAAAATAGCAGATGAGCTCGAAATCGATCTCGAAGATAATGAAATACAGAGAGTACATCGACTAGGACAAAAAAGAAGAAACCATGAGAATCCACGCCCAATCATTGCAAGATTTATGTCATACAAAAAAAGAAACGAGTTTCTTACTAACAAGCGGGAACTCAAAACTATCGAAGGAAGACAGCACATATTCGTTTGTGAAGATCTCGCACCCCTACGGTACAAGCTACTGAAGTACATACAAAAATCCTGTTCTGATACGTTTACCTCTTGGCTCTTGCTACACTCGAAGTGGCAACATACAAGCCCAAGCTAAAAAAAAACTGAAAAATGGGTCACCGTCACCTCACCTGATGATCTCTTCAAACGCGGAATTGATGCTGATTATAAACAGATGGGCTGCGGCAAAATACTTAACAACTAACTCTACCGCAAATATATTACCATCCGTGTATTCTGAAACACGTTCAGTGCAAGCGACTACTTATACTTGAATAAACTGCCAGAAACAAAATGCATACCTGTATTAATTTTATATGTTGGAATGCTTTTTCTGTTCTGAATATATGGCTGCTGGCGCAGCAGTACAAAGTGTGCTTCCCACCTAAACCTGGATGAATGGAATGTAAACAATGCAACGCTGAATTGTTTCTTGACTCTGAATGCTTAAGTAGCAACAACCACTCTGATAACGATCTATCACTGCCTCTCTCACAGTATGCCCCACGGACATGGCGTCGGAAGGATTTTTTCAGGGGGGGGCACTAGGGGATTTTCCTGAATTTTCCCAGGGGTGGAGCAAAAACGGTGAAATTTGATTTTTACTACTCGTAACTAAGAAAATAACCTTTTTTTGAAAATTTCGAAATCCAGGGAGGGCCCAAGCTCCCCCCTTCCGACGCCCATGCCCACTGGGGGGAACACAAGCGTCTGCGAGTGCACTTCCAAATGCGCTTTTGCTGTATATTCATCTTTTAGTCGTGTTAGCCAATACCATTTGCGCAAGATGCTATAGCAACTCAGTGTACTCCATGATCGCATGAAGCCATGCATTCCAATCGTAATTCCAAGACAAACGTGGAAGTCTTGACGACAAGCGTGCATTGCGTACGAAGCAGCTTTGTACGATCTAGTCGACTATATTTAAAATAGTCTACAAAAAAGTTTTGCATTGAACTGCGGTTTGGACGCCACGGCAGAACCTGAGCAACTTCGCTTTTCCTTACGATCAGAGAGTTAAAACCCGGAAGCGTGATGTAAGTGCGACAGACACATCTTGCAAATCCATACTTCCGCTCGCAAAGTTTTTAAATCACTTGCCTTCAGGTTTGAACAAACACACAGCAGGATCTCGGTCCAAACCTTTTATTCTGTGAGAATTCTACGCGATTTCCTTGTCGCACGCCAAGACGCATCAAAGGCTTCCGGCCTCGTAAGGTTTGAGGAAGCCTTGTCATAAACTTGGCATGAAAAGAGCAAGCTCTTGGAAATGATTCAACCGGCAGTCGAGCCCCCGATCGACCGCCAGAAGAAAAGCGCGATGAATTAGCGACAGCGAAGGTGGGACGCTCAGAGAACTTACAAGCGAAAATAATGTCCGAGAGACAAAAGAGCACAGCTAACATCAGCTGGAAATAACAAAGCCTATGTTTGTGTCCACACGCAAGCCCGTCGTCGACATAAATTTGTGGCACTTAAACCAGCAACATAATTGCACTGTACACCAGAAACTTGCTGGAATAACACAACCGTAGCTGCAGTTGTGGACAGGTGGTCCAATAGGCGAAAGCTGCCCACACATAAACGCAAAAAATATTCGAGGAAACTGAAGGTAAACTTGTTTTTATCGAAAAAACAAATTGGATGCAAACAAAATAGTAACTGCGTTTCATGAAAGAAACACAACATTCGATAAGGATTCCCAAATAGCAAATGATTTTCAGAGGACTTAAGAAAGCAAGTTACTCATCCACTAAAGACTTGAAGCGACAATGAAATTGGACTTCTGAACAGTTGGTGCAGATATTTGAAGCAGAATGGCGAACTGCGAAAGACTAGCAGCGAAATATCATACATGATGAGTTTTTTTTGCATAAACAAAGTTGCTCTAGATTGTAGAAAAGAACCGCTGTAAAGAAGTAGCATTTCTTCAGCACTTTACAACGTCAGCTAGAGCACGAGCTTCTCGTTGAGGAACTCTTCGACACTGTCTGTGTTCCAGTTGTTGATGCTGAGCGTTTCCTGGACTTCTTGCTGTTCATTGAGCAGCTTTATGATTGGATCTTGACCGCGAACGTACTGCAGAAACACACAGAAGCGGTGGCACAAAGCGCTTCATTGTTTAAAATCACATGTTATTCAATACAAAAAAATAATTGCAAGATCGTCGAGACTGGACCCATAGACGTGTGAGGATTTTTCAGCGTAAATTTCAAACCTGTGAACATACTTTACCTGTCACGCAGCCGTTACAAGTTCGCTAGTGTTAAGGCCAGCCCTACGCAATAGTTACCAGATGTTTCCTTTAAACCAGGGGTTCTCAACCGGGGGTAGATTTTACCTATCCTGGAGGCAAATTTAATGATGCTGAAGTTATAATACTGTTTTTTTCTACAGCGCTAGTGAGTAAACAAAAAAACAGGGGGTAAATTTTATGTTTGGAAGCTGGAAAGGGGTAAACGGGAGAAAAAAGGTTCAGAACCCCTGCTTTAAACAGTTGTAGTCTTAGCGAAGTGGTGCATTTTTCCTGATTTGAAAAGGTTCACCCACTATTTTTCGTGCCATAAATTTCAAAAAGGCAACAAAATCAACATATCCTTTTCGCAAGATTTACGAGCGGGACATTTTCAGTGAATCTATTGCAGTATGACAACTGGTAGCCACCTGAGGCGTTGGAATTTTTCAGGGGCATAAAAGCTTTAATTACAAAGCTGCGAGTTCCACTGATTCTATAGAGAATGGCCGCTGCGATTCGGAAAGAGGCCACAGTTTAAAAACGCTTTAGAACGTTTAACACAATTAAGGATCAAATCACCCTATAATTACAACAAAAGGACAATTTTTTTTTAACTTTACTAAAAAGAATTCGCAGATTATGAAGATAAACGGAACAATAGCAGTATCGACCAACAAGCACGCCATGGTCAACACAAAAGCCATATTCCACTAAAGGAAAGAATCTCTTTAGAAAGGCATACCTTGATTTTCAAATTCGGAAAAGCTTTCGATTTGTTGCCTTTCACAAAAGCTGCGAACAGAACAACAGCGAATTGCTGAGTAAATATCCTATCGCAAAAGATCTTCGTCTGCAGCGCATCGTTGTTAAGTGGTCGATTAGAAACGACAGACGTGCGCCACAAAGCAGGGGAGGATCCAGGTGGGGCTTTCACCCCCCCCTAAAACCTACGAAAGTAACTTTATTCACCGTGATTTTGTACAATTCGGAAAACAGTATTCGCGATGTGAGGCCATTTTGCCGTCCATTGTTTTGTCACAGCAGTGTTGTGAAGTATACTTCATCTCTCTTACAGTAGTGAAATCTTAATGAGACTTGACTATCAAATATTAGTGAAATCGCCCCCCTTGTAACTTTACTGGCTGGATGTGGATCCGCCCCTGTCACGAAGAAGATATTTTAATTAAGCATCTTTTTGGTTTGATAAAGCAAACCAGACGTAATTTATCTCAGTTTATGCTTTTAACGGGAAGACGTATCGGTCACCTTCGTTGCAATACGTTCTTTCAAATAACTGTGTTTTGCTTTTCTCCGTATGCTACAGCGTGAGCCGCTGTGAGAAAAATCGATCAACAAATTAAGTCGGAATCGTTCCAAAGTACGCCGCACTCAGGGAAATATTTATCGCACTTTTTCTTCAAGACCTTATTGTTTGCACAAACAAGAAACTGATTTTCATGCACGAGTACGTTTTCAGCTTTAAACAAAGTGGTTGCAATAAATTAATCCAATCTAAAATCGAGTGCGTTGGTTTTCTTTCTCTATCACAAACTTTAACGTAAGAGCCAGAATGGAATGATTGCGAATTTGACTATGAGGCTAAGTTGATGTAGAATGAAAAGACTGGCGGATGAAGATTGCGCTTGAATATGTAAAAACAACAGTTATGTCGGACTAATGAATAGACTCATGCTTCTAACAAAACTGACAGCACCAACCTTGGACTTGGGGGTAGCGTCCAATTTTTCATCCACACACCTCTAACACCGCACTAGGGAATCTCTGTATAAGCACCAGTTTGTAATTCCGCACCCACAAGTTACAACCAGTAGTACTAAAGCAGTGTTTCTCAACCCCTGGGTCACCGTAACATTATTACAGTATTCATTTTCGTAGAATTTTACCAAGTGCTTCTGACATTAAGCACTCTTTTGCATAATTTTGGTTCTCCGACGCCGAGAAGTCTTACAGCAACCAATTGGTTGTGTAACTAACGTCATTGCGACATAATGAATACACTTGTTGGTCTAGCTTGGCCGGCGATTTAGCTAGCGGTTGTGATACCTGTTTTGGATAAGTAGTTTTGGCAAGGTGGGTCGCAGAAGCTATGCGTATCATTTGGCGCTAAATATTTGTGTCGTCGCAAAAACAGGTTGAGAAACACTGCACTAAATCACACATCTATACGTAGCTACGTGCAAAACACCACTCTACAACTACCATATGACCTTAGACTTTAGCAAAACTTAAACAGTCGTGTGCGGCTGCTAGATTTTTTCCAAAAGAAATGTTGACAATCGATATATGCACTATGCGCACAAGCTAGCGCAGAAACCTCTCTGTCGCTGTGAGTTTTGTGATGCAATAGAACAGTGTTTCAAAAACTGTTGACTTTTTTCCCAAATGAATGGCGTATTATGTAGGTTAACAGGTGTAAAGTTATGAGGTCAACTTAACTTATTCAGTTCCCTGTGAAAGCGGGAAAGGAAGGGGAATTTAACGCAGTCAGTGCATTCGATTGAATTTCTTGTGATTAAAATTTTTGCCATGCATTTGAGTGATAACAACGACATTAGGCCAACTCATATGTTGCAGCAAAATGTGTTCCATCCAGCTTTGCCACACTGACCAGTGGAATGAAAAGACTGGTGAAAGTATTAAATTGACCTTTCAAACTGTTGCTGTGTAGTGCAGTTGTATCAGCTGAAGACCCAATATATGAGAAAATGTGACTTAACATAAACTTTCACATGTATACGCTTATTAACTGACCACACAACAGGCACCAATCAAATTTTGGTTAAATTAATGTGTGTTTATGATGGGTCAAGAAATTGTGGTTGGGGTTACCCATGCATCGTCTTTCAGCTTTAAGCAACAAAACTGGAACAGGGCATGAAGTTGAGGGTGAACACTAAGACTTCTGACGTTTGGACTGCATAACAGACAAAAAATGTTTTTCTAAGTTTAGAAAATAAAGTCTGAATTTACTCTAACTATCCATTTAACATTTTCTTCCATGAGACAGATCAGTAAAAACAAAGAAAAAAGCTTTTGAAGTTAGAAGACTAAAATAGCAAATGTGAATGCAAACTGCTAGCATTTTTTTGACATTTTGTTTGGTCGTAATGTCAATGCTTGCCAATAGCAAACTAGCTGACATGTGGTGATACTAAGTCCCTCCACCACCAAACCAACTAAAATACCTTCTATTTGGGGAAAATGCAGTAATGTTCACTTGCACACTTGCAAAATAGCAGAATGGTACTGCAATAAAACAAAAAAGTATTCTCACTGCTGTTAGAAACCTGTGGAAAATAAATAAATGGTATGTAGCGTGATAGACATCCTTTAAAAAATGTCAGGGCTTGTAAGAACGTGACTGGTATTGTTGCAACCTCTCCGGTGGTGTTGCGTTGGTTGTGTGATTCACCATGAACGGGATGTGCGCGAAGAACAAAAATATATGCATGTGGCGCAAACAAGCAATAATAGAGTGATCCCGATGGAGTGATCTTGGTGAGTGACCTCTAATAATGCTTGTGAACCTGGTGAACAGTTGATTGTGCTTGCTAACGGTGACGGCAAGAGTGATCTCGTCGGGTGATCTCTATTGTTGCTTGCTGCCACGGTGCGAAGCTTTGCGCACATGCCGCTCAGGATTTCCGATCACAACAGTATATAAAAGGCACATTGGTGCAAGCAACAAATTACAGCATGGTGCATAGAAGGCCATAAGCCCATGTGGGATTTCACAAAGTTTATAGTGATGGGTGGTTACAAGGTAACAATTGTTATCATCATTATAATGCATACATAAATTCTAATCATAATGCATAACTGAACTATTTGGTAAAAACATTTAAGTCAAGATGATTTGCATTTGTTGGTAAGAGAAGCGATGGGTTGGTTTCATCACAAGCAAAGACAGGACAGTGAAAATTCTTACTAATATGAACAACGCCCAAACAAAAAATATTCTGGGAATCATACATGAATTGATGAAAAAGAAAAGTACAAAAACCAAAAGTAACCTACCAATATTATGAAACATTAGTTGCAGTGGGAAAAAAAATTCAAACAATTTTCAAACCAACTCAAACCTTTGCCGCATTGTCCTCAGCTTCATGCTGACAACACTGCAAACATGATTCCTCCAACAAACCGAGATTGAAATCCTTCAGTGTAGAACAAGAACCACACATAAGTTGAGAACTAAACCCAAGTCCCGCACATTGCTCCTGATTTGGACTAGCACTTGAGTGCTCTTGAACCTAAAATGCAGAAAACCAGCACTTCATTGCAAAAGAGGCATTTCAGTCTTATAACTTAAATATTGTAAGCAGGTACACAGGAACTTGAACTGAAGCAGAAGCATTTTTCGTCACTAAAAAATGATTGAGAAATTGCATTAAGGGCACGTACTGCCCATTTTCACCGGGGCCATCAAGAAATACAACAATACTTTAGATGCTAGTTTTGTATGATTTGGTGGACGGCAAGCTTAGACTTGACCTGTGCACATTGTGCAAGTGATTGTAAAAATTTAAAAATTCTTGAAGAATTTACCAAAACTATTTTATGCCCAGAAACAGGATTATTTCTGGTTTCAGTTGAAAATGGGTTAAACCTGGAAAACTTCAAAATTGTTCTTACGTCATTATTTAAGTTTTTTTTCTATTGTCGGACTTTTGGTAATGTGAAATAATGTTTTGCAGAATATTTTTTTGTAACAAGATAAATTTAAGACTTTGGTGTCAAGTAATATCCAGTACTGCTTAACACCTTCACTGCTTGTGTACGATATATTCATACTTTGAGCTCCCACATGAACTGTTATTTTCACGCCAATTTGCAATTCCATAACTCATCAGTTGATGGTGCTAGAGAGCTGTTCAAACCCTTGAAAGAGTGGCAAGTCTTATAGATTACTGTGAAAAAAAATTTTTAGTTGTTTTTTTTGTGGGTGACGTCATAAGTGGGAGTTTTTTTGCCCTTTTGGCTCAGGCTACGTGGCCTGGGGCGCAACCGATAGATGGAAGTATTTCGCTCAATTTCCTATTAGAAACTATGCTAGAATCTTGAGTCTTTTGAGCCTTTGATCAGGTTTCTAGCGTTTCTAGTCCAAAAGTTATGGCCCTAAAAAAAACAAAATAATCATCTAATTAGTGGATTAATTAGCACCTTGGCTGTCAGTGTACGATTAATCGCACCTGGAGATCGAGCTAAAATCAAGCATATTTCGGTTGATTACCAACTGCATAGCTCTTCAGCTGATTGTGCTAGAGAGTTGTCCAAACCCTCAAAAGACTCGGGAAGTCTTTCGAGTTTGCAATGAAAAAATTTTTTCGGTTTTGGGCATTCTGTGAGTGACATCATAAGTGAGGTAAGTTTCTGGCCATTTTGGCTCATGTTACCTTACCAAGGGCCCAACTGCTAGATGGAAGTATTTCGCTCAAGTTTTTAATGGAAACTAGGCTAGAATCTGCGTCATTTGAGCCTTTGATCGACTTTCTAGCATTTCTGGTTCAAAAGTTAGGATCTAAAATAAACAAAATAACTAACTAGTCAATTAGTGGGATAATTACTAAGTTGGTTGTTTTTAGATCCTAACTTTTGAACCTGAAACCTCAGCAAGTCATGCGAAGTATCAAAAGACTTGGATTTTAGCCTAGTTTCTAATAAAAACTTGAGCGAAATACTACTATCTGGCGGTTTGGGTCTGGGGCCAGATGACGTGGGCCAAAAAGACCTAAAACTACTCCACTTACGACGTCACTCACAAAAAAACCTGAAACCCCAAAATTTTTATTCATTGCAGACCCAGAGCTGCTGAGTCTTCTGAGGGTTTGAACAGCTCTCTAGCGATTTCGACACCAGAGATATTCCCACGCAAAGACATGTGCACACTGCTGGTTTAAGCTAAAAACATACCAGAAGCTAAGGTGTTAATTGTTTTGTTGTTTTTAGGCCATATCTTTTGAACCCAGAACCCTAGGAAGTCAATCAAAGGCTCTTGTATAAGAAAGTAAAGCATTGTGCTGGATGAAGCATCAAGATTCAAGATCGTGGTTGCAAAATTTTTTGCATGTATTTCAAAAGCCTTTGGTGCATCAGTGGTGTAACTCTGGTGTGCAAAATTGCAAATTCTAAATCGTGATTTGCAGTAGATCTGATTGTTATCAAGTCAGGTGAGGGACATGGCACTGCTTTTCCAGGCAAGATTGTGTATGTGCATGTCATGGCCCTTAAAACATAAATATATGTCTTCACTAACTACTTGATTCATTTGCCATACGATAAAAGTTCTTTTGTACTAATTTAGTAAACCAATAAAGCATGCAATGTTCTTACCAGCAAAAATGCTATGAACTGCAAAAACTTTGCAAGGAATGCTTGACTTTTCTCAGATGTCAGATTCATCTTGACATCTCATAAGCAATGCTGTATGCAACAGCTAGAATTGTTGGGATCTTTTCCAGGAACTGCAAGATTTCTTGCTTTGGCTCAGGTGCACCTCTACCACAGAATGAAATCCACAAACAACTTCTGCTATTTACACCAAGTTAAAAAACTCTGAAACAATACTTACACAGTAAGCATTGTTAGTTAAGCAAGAGCAAGCAGAAAAGGACCAGAAATTTTATCACTGGCCATGACCTGTTATATAGGTCACTTCACCATTTAACAGTTTTACGCATTTGTGCTTTTTCTTCAAATAACTATAGTATTGTGTTGTATCTCTCTGCTCATTCCACGATTACTTGTTATTAGAAACAGACCGATATATTGGGCTATATTTGGGTTTTACTAATATATCAGTATCGGCCAAAATGGCATCAGTAGGTGTTGACAAAATGCTGTTATGTATATTCCTCACACATGCAGACAACTTGCGCAAGAAAGCACAACAAAACAACTCAAGACAGTTATCTTGCAGCAATGTTAGCAGGTGCGTTTCCATAAACAAGTAGACAAGGTAAAGCATGGAGCACACGTCAGCCAGCGCAGGCAAAACAAAAGCATCATCATTAATCAGATTAATTAAAAATCATAACAAACTATTGAAATTGCTGCAATTTGAAATATTTTAGCTCATAAATCCTGATTTCTGAAATTTTTAAAAAAGGTACGGCATAGAATTCATTATGTTTTTGATAATGAAGCAGAAAACAAGATTTAAAAATTTTGGAAATATCAGTATCAATCCATGCATGGCCGATATATCAGTATCGGCCCCAAAAAAGCCATATCGGTCAATCTCAACTTGTGATACAGGCATGAATGTCATTTCGGATTGCCATATATGCAATAACTTAATTGCCTATTGAGATTACTTAGATTAATTGAAACAGGATGGTCCATATCCTAGCTTTCCTGCATATAGGATCATTTTTGCGTACCCACAGTACTTGTGGTAATCCCATACTAAGAGGCTCATCAGACACATTCGCCATGAGTATGAGATACCATATCCTTTGAGAGAAATCTTGGTCCAAACATAAGCTGCCACAATTATTATTAATTTTAGGGAGAAAACTACCACTGTTTGACAATAATTAGTATTCCAGCAATAACGAACAACTGGAGCAAGGATGCCAGGGCATTGAAGGCACCGGAAAGTTATCGGGTCAATGCCCCACATTGAAACAGGAAATGGGAAACCAGTGATGCATCAAAAAGTCTACTAAATCAAGCAAGTTGAAAAAGGACAGTTTTGAAATTTGGCTCAGAAACTCAATTAAACATTCATAATTAACTTTCAATCCTTTTTTGTAATTTTCTCTTGATGACACAATCTGGAAAAATTCAAGTCACTATCAGTTTGTAAGGTGTGTGCTGTACAGCTAAAGTACAGGTCACTGGTATAGAATGTGAGAATCACGGAAATTTCAATACATGGAAACTAGTGTTGACCAAAAAACAGGTTTTGAAAAATGAAATCCATGCAGCATGTGTTAGCAGCATTACAATAGGAAAAAACATCTAGTTAAAGCATTTTAATTTTTGTAATTTCATTCTTTGTGTGTCCCCCTGCCTTGGATGGCTGTCATCCTGTTCGCTCTCCCCTCTGCACACCACTGCTGAAAGGTGCCAGTACGGAGATGCCAAATAGGTTTCTGAATGTAAAAAATCAGGGAAAAGCCAGGGATATTTCGGGATGAGACTTACCAACCGCATAGCTCCTCAGCCAATTGCGCTAGAAAGCTGTTCAACCCCTCAAAAGACATGGCAAGTCTTCAAATCTACAATGAAAGAAAATTTTTTGATTTTGGGCTTCATTTTTTTGTGAGTGACATCATAATAAGGTAGGTTTTTAGGCATTTTCGGCTGCTGGTACCTGACCTGGGTCCAACCGCTAGACAGAACTATTTTGCTCAAGTTTTCAATGGAAACTAGGCTAAAAGCCACATCTTTTGAGACTATGATCAACTTTCTGACGTTTCTGGTTCAAAAGTTATGATCTAAAATATACAAAGTAATTATCTAATTATGAGATTAATCACTTTGTTTGCTTATTTTAGATCCAAACTTTTGAACCCGAAACCTCAGCAAATCATCCAAAGTATCAAAAGACTTGGATTTTAGTTTAGTTTCCAATAAATATTTGAGCAAAGCTTGGGCATAGGGCCAGATGAAGTGAGCCAAAAAGACCTAAACAACTCCACTTATGACGTCACTCACAAAAAGCCTGAAACCCAAAACCAAAATATTTTTTGCATTGCAGACACGAAGGCTTGCCAAATCTTTTGAGGGTTTGAATCAGCTCTCTAGCGCAATCGTCGGAAGAGATATTCCCACGTAAAACACATGCAAACTGCTGGATTTTAGCCTTAGCCTACCGGAATGGAACGTGTTAAGGAAATTGACAAATATAAAAATAGCTGAGGGGAAACGCCGAAAGAAGTGTTTGTTTCAGAATACAGCATTCTGACAAATCTTCACTGTCACATGCCAAAAAGAATGATAATCTCTTAATGTTTGTGTTTTTGGAACCTCTTAATGGTTTATGGTTAATTCATGCATTATGTGACTCAAATCACTAAATAACATGAATGCAGCAAAGGGCAATTACAATAACAGAGGACTGATCGGCAGCATCAGCACCACCAGCGTAGGGTTTAAATTGGAAAGCAACTGTTTGTTTGTAGGGAGTTGACTTAGAAAGAAACTGATTGTACCACCGACGTAGGGGATGGCTTTAGAAAGCAATTGTTTGTATCTCCAGCGTAGGAGTGGCTTTATAAAGCAACTGTTTATACTTCCAGTGTAGGGGTTGATTTAGAAAGCAACAGTTGTACCTTGAGCGTAGGGAGTTGATGTAGAAAGCAACTGTTTATACCTCCAGCTTAGGGAGTTTGTTAGAAAGCAACAGTTGTATGTCAAGGATAGGGAGTTGATTTATAAAGCGACTGTTTGTACCTCCAGCATATGGGGATGCCTTTTTAGAAAGTGACTGTTGGTAAACCAGCGTAGGGGTTGATTTAGAAAACAGCTGTTTGTACCTGCAACGTAGGGAGTTACTTTATAATGCAACTGTTTGTACTAGCGTAGGGGTTGATTTAGAAAGCAACTTTTGTACCACTAGTGTAGGGGTTGATTTAGAAAACAACTGTTTGTACCTCCAGCATACGGTGTTGATTTAAAAAGCAACTGTTTGCACCTCCAGCGTAAGAATGGTTTAAACGTTTATACCTCTGCCGTGGAGTTTATTTACAAAGCAACTGTTTTTACCACGAGGGTATAGCTTTCAAGTTCTATTATTTAATCAAAGAACACTATCCAGCCTAATTATTCCAGATACAGTAATGTTGCTAATTTAAGAATTTAATTTCAAATTAAATACGTGAATTGCTATTTCTGCTTCACGCTGCAGTTACCACACTCAAGACGGCTGGTGATGCATTTGGAAGCGCATTGTGACGCCTGAGGTACAAACAGTTAAACAGTTGCTTTCTAAATCCATCCCCTATGCTGGTGGTACAAACAGCTGCTTTCTCAATCAACTCCCTATGCGACGCTGGAGGTGGGCCTAGTAGGCCTGAGGTACAAGCAGTTGCTTTCTAAATCAATTCCCTACGCTGGAGGTACAAGGAGTTGCCTTTTAGATGAACTCCCTATGCTGATGGTGCATCCCTACACTACACTGGTGGTGATACGCCGCTGACCCTTACTCCAAACATCAAAGATCACGAAATTGATTTCATGTTGATGAAAATACAAAAACATCAGGAGTTAGGTTTACCTTTTGCGTTACTATGTTTCTACCAAGCCTACTGCATTCTCGTCGTGCATTACTGTCACGTTACAAGTGGTCGATTAATTAAGGTGTCAGAAAAGAACCATCATGGGCGGTTCTGAAGCCATTGCCTTTATTTTACAGTATGAGTATCCTACTTCCAAACACCGCTGCACAGTTAATATACAAACCTAGACGTGCGGAAGAAAAACCTAGAACCCTAAGGCAGTGAAAGCCTCACATTTGGAGGAAATTGGCAGCTTTCAGTTTTGTTTATAGTCATCTGCAATTTGCTATTGGTGCTTGGGGTGGTGTAGGCATAACAACCTTAAACCAATTAAATGTATTACACAACAAGATAATTAGAGCAATGACATACAGCTCTTTTAGGACAAAGATAACACCACTGTATAAAAAGCATAACCTTCTTAAGCTGTATGACATTTATAGCCTTGAATTAGGTAAAATCATGCACAAATTTCACTCTGGAAATCTTCCTGACAACTTCAACCACCTTTTCACCCCTGTAAATCAAGTACACTGTCATGCAACGCGCAGTGCAACTAGGGGTGCATATTTTTGGCAAATGGCCCACACCAAATACGGAAAAAGGTCTTTGA
>Ga0210059_1010439_pt1 | contig 14353 bp, 7 predicted proteins | sample Ectturendosymbi2_FD_188042 | JGI IMG/M metagenome (GOLD analysis project Ga0210059, IMG submission 188042) | Ecteinascidia turbinata endosymbiont from Florida, USA - Sample 2 (SPAdes) (version 2) | ecosystem: Host-associated > Tunicates > Ascidians > Unclassified | place: Key West, Florida... | reverse complement strand
GAGGGGAGGCAGGGGGGGGGGATGCCCCCCTGGCATTCTATATGTGAAAACCGGACCGCCATCTTAAGTGATATTTCGGTTTTAGTATTCGTTTTGTTTTCAGTAGGTTGTTGTTTTTTGCGTTTTTTGGATTTTTTTTGGTGATTTAAGGTTATAGCTATCCACATCCGGATTCACCATCATTTCTCAAGTTTTTTTTCCGAGTGTTGGCTAGTGGGCCCTATACACTGGCCAGTGCGCCCCTTTTAGCTAAGTTTCCGCCCGGGCTCAAAGCTCTAGTTACGCCACTGATTGTAGCTATGTAAAATAAGAATGCAAAAAGGAGAACATTTTCGAATGTCCTCAGAGAATATTTCATTTCTCATGAGAAAAGTGGACATGTACTTCAAAACGAGGGCCTATGGTAGCTATATCTAGCAATGCTACTCATATGTGACCTGTGCAAATCTGAGTAAAGTAGACGCAAAATCTTCCAGAAACGAGTAGAGACGTAAGCTAACGTGTTCTACGTGGCTTGGCCTTGCATTCACCAGATTCAGATACCTGATCAACTTTCAGGAAACCAATAAGTGTAATAGTTGTTTCGTCACAATATCAAATATTCTTCAAGTAAAATACTGCTGTTTGGCCGACCGATTAATAGCGTCTACAAAAAACTTTTCTCGCTAAAAACGCCCATGTGGCACGCACATGTCGTGCATATGGCTAAACACATGAACATGGTGGGGAGCCCTCTTTGGTGGGGGCCCTGGGCCCCTTGCCCCCCCTAAATCCCGCGCTGACACTTTACGTTTACGTCACAACATATGCAGCGATTCATTGCAAGGGCAAGATCTTATGGCGCGCCCCTCCCGATGAAATCCTTCTGCGTTGCTGATTGCAGTTTTGTCATGTTCGTAATTATGCAACAGGAAAAAGGTAGTCCGATAAGTACTGTAAGTACACCACCATCATGAACTCAATGCAGAAGATAATGCAACAAAATTTTTACGTCATTCGCGCCAGCCACGATTTTACCTATCTCCGTTGCAGTACACAATCTGTAAAGTGCTATGTTTTGACTCTGTTCTTGCACTTCACCTTTATTCATATTGGATTTGTTGTGTGTAACGAAAAAAGTCAATTTGTATAAAACCCTTGATCTGCGTTTAGTTTAAAAAAGATGGACGAGCGTTTCCATCACGCGTTCACGTGCGTCGTGGCAGGTCCAAACAGTTGCGGAAAAACCGAGTTTGTGGCAAAATTCATCCAGCATGTGAAACAAATGATGACACCTGCGCCGCAAAGAATCGTTTGGTGTTACGGCGAGCGGCAACGTTGCTTTGATTCCATTCCAAACGTGGAGTTTATTGAAGGGCTTCCCCAGCGAGAAACCTCGCAAATCATTCATTTGGCAAAACAAGCTTATCCGGGATAGGTCAAAGCTGTTCAAGAGGCATTTAAAGACGCAACATCCTCTCCTTTCGATTATTTGCTGTTGGACTTCAAGCAGTGCACACCTGACAAGCTCCGTCTTCGTACAAAAAGTTTTTCCAGACGAGATGACAGTGGTATACCAGATTCAGATACCTGATCGACTTTCAGGAAACCAACAAGACAGTGGTATACGTATACCTTGTTGAGAGTAACGACGTCGCGGTTGGATCGTCACGCATCGACGCTCAAACTTCTTTCCCGGTGTCAAGCGAAATTTCTGACTTCACGCCATGTACGCATGCACAGGGTAATATTATACATATCAAAGACGCTGAAAAAAACTGATGATTAGGGCTTAGGGTTTCGTGTTTATGTAAGTGTGTCGGGTTGGGTTTGGGTGAAAAAAAGAACAATAATTGAGGTCTAAGACTAAGTCCAAAAATTTTCAGTGGTTAGCGTTATTCCTGTACTATAGAAATTGCACTACTGCGTGATTAACAATTTTTTGTGCACTTGTGTCTATGATCGTGTCTGTATGGACCACAAATCTGAAATAAACTGATTATATTATTATTATACACACAAGAACAAGTCACTGAAAGTTACCAATTACCGCATCAGTGAATGCGCCCTATCTGTTGAAATACAAAATGCAATTCAATGCTGATAGTACACTTTTCATTCAAATTTGTTTTAGTACGTTTTATTCAGCTTCTGTCTCATAAGGCAAAATAAACCTTAACATATTTTTGGATCTCTTTCAAAGTTGGATACATATTGACTCATGATGCAAAAGCTATGTGGGGCTTTTTTACCTTCAGATTAACATCTACCATATTAGTGGCGTAAATGTATTTGAGGGCAATATGCTTTTAGGCCCAGTGCAAATCAATCATGCGATTATTAGATAGTTCTTCACGACAGCCTGCGGAGGTACCTGAAATGGGAGTAATGTGGTAGCAAATGCTTTTCATTCATATTTTGTTTTTGAATTGTCGCTTCAGCAATAAGTATGTTTTCCATGTACATGTAACTGCACAAACTTTGTCTGGAAACGTGATCGTCATTTCGGTACTGCATTTATCGCGGGACTTGATTGGTCATTTCTAAGTCTAAGAAGAAACGTTCTACTTCTAAGCAGGTCGGGAATACGTTTCAGACATTGTTTTTTTACTACGGGCAGCCAAAACAGTGTCAAACACTAGTGCGCAGCATACATTTAAAGCAGTGGTTCTTAACCGGGGCTTCAGGCCTCCCCAGGGGGGCGTCAATAAATTTATAGGAGCGCGCGAGCCCTTACGCGCTCTACAACATGGAAAGTTTCTGAACGATGAAGTGTTCCGTCCAATTCACTTGCTTAAAGTCAGGGGACTTGAAACAGGACAATTACGGGAGGCGTGGTAGAGACGAGGACTGTCGTAAAAGAAGCGTGCAAACAATCCATGAATTTGATTGCATGATCTGCGTCATTACGTGTTACATTTTAAAAAATGCCATTTCGAAAACGATAAATATTGAAACACCAGATATTTCACTGGCTGGTCACAGTTTGTTTCAACATTCTCAACCCACAGCAGCTTCTGAGTATTGCGAAAACTCTTAGCTAAGGACAGAAACTCCAAGGTTAAAAATATTAAACACATACATGATTTTACAAGTTAATTCCTGCACCTGATGAGTGTTGTTATGGATTGTACAGTCGGCTGCTTACGTAAATGAGGGCGTATATATCCTGTGTTGAGGTTATTTGCCTTTTCGTTGTTTCAGTGTTCGTTTTAATACCAATAAAGCTCAAGAAACATTGAACTATTTGGTCAATTTTTTGTGAGGTCATTAAAGTCAATATTTTGAATTTTGGGGACACATTTTGAGTTTCAAGCCAAACAAATTTTAATTAGTTATCAACATTCAAAGTAACTACTTTCTGATGGATCAACTGCTAGACTTTCAATAGTCAGTCATGCTACAAACTTTGAAGCATTTGCTTTTTTTGCCAACAACACAAAAATAGCTGAGTTTATAAAATCCAAGAAGCACTTTGTCATCCCGTCCTCATCATCACCTAGTAACAGACCAACATCATATCTACTGACAGTGTTGTTCCTCACGGTGTGCAAAGGTGTAGAATTAAACTTTAATGCGAAAGAACTGTAAGTTAAATGTAAATCTGGATCGAACTCTATCTTGAGATTTGACATTGAACCATTGACGTTTTGCCCAGCATTTTATTGACAAACAATTTTTATTTGCAGGCGAGTGAAACCAACATATCGGAGGCACAGACTCTGACGTTTCAATCCGGTGCTGACCTGTAAAGAAGTTTACAATATATTCAAGCAAAGTTTCATAGCCACTTGAAATCACAGCGTCATCTAGCACATGTTTTCGCAACAGTCGCTAATTTGATATCAAATATATCGATGCGCACGCTTCATTCGGTACATTACGTTAGAAATCAACTTTTTTGTGTCCATGCCTCTGCCTCGAGATCATCATCATTTTTAACATTATGTTTGAATTTTTTAAAAAACATATACGTGGCCAAAACGCAGTTTACATTTCATAAAGTCTTATGACGATTTGCCACTTCAGGAATGGAAAAATATTGCCGCGAAAAATAATGCCGTGTTGTAAGTCAGTGCTTCTTAACTTCTTTCGGTTTCGTTCGCCCCTGCAATCGATTGCCGCATTCTCGTTCACCCTATACTACAAATGCATGTCGTATGTGACAGTGCTAACCTAACTATATGCAATGTTATTGCTGAGTTTGAATTTTGCACAAGATCTACTTCAGCTAAGTAACTCATTTAAAGACAGCCGAATCCGCATCAACTGTCAGGAAATGGGAAGCTACGAAAGCAACAAATGCAGTCATCCAATACACAGACTCTGAAAACTACGGGCTCGGTGAAAATCAAACTCCAGACCTCTGCTACTGCAGACACAATAAAAAAACCACAAAAAGCAATAGAAGACTGTAAATATTTTAAACAGAAAACCGTTTACTAATTACTGTCCTGCTCCCGAACCTTCATGATCCAGTTTTCGAATTGCGTTTTAGTTTTCAGCTCGACCATGGGCGCAATTTTGTTGTAAAATGTGGGGGGACAGCTTGTTGTAAAACCAATATAGTCATCGGGTCGATGCAGAAGTGACATTTTATATATACAGATTCCCAATCTTATTTGTAGAGCTGTTTTAAGAACAACACTAATCACGCTTTGTTCTTGCAGATGATTTACATGCTGTGTTAATATACTTAAATTTGTTGCTGGACACGGTACTGTAATTCAGCCTGCTTCCATTAATATCGTATTTGGATACAAACAAGCACAGCAATATAGTAGAACACATCAATTGGGCTTTATCAGAGCTGTCAGTTGCAGTGCACAAAATGCTGAATCGCATCGGTCGCACGTGCATATCATTCCTACAGTAGAAAGCTTCAGTTTTCATGCATTTTATAAGAAGTGTGGGTTACAGCGCGATTTGATGTCTTGTTCAAGTCGCTTAACGTTAAAAAGACGATAAATATTTTTCTTGCACATTTCCATTTTTTGAAAAAGCTACAAATCTTTTTAATGCTACTGGGCATCATGCATGCAGCCCCACCCCTACCAAAATCTCCATTGATATCCTATCCTCCATTGAGGTTAAGACATCAAATCGCGCTGTAACCCACACTTCCAAAGTCTCCAACAACAAAAGCATTTGGCCTAAAATTAGCGCAGCCTACTTCACAAAGTGATTTCAATATATTTTTAGTGCTGGTGGGCGGAGGATGTATCCTTTCAATCCCTCATTGTTGCTCCCTGCATACATACCACACAGAGTTGTAAAAGGGCCTCGTTTTGAAGCCTGAACCCGGTCCGAGCTCGAAATAACAAGTCCGAACCCGGCTCAAGCCCGACATTTATTTTTGAACACCAATTTAAGCTCGAAGGCCAAATTTACCGAGGGTGTTAAGATATGCGCAACTGCGGAGTAGCAAAAAACGTTGTGTGCAGGTGTAGTTGCAGGTACACGGTTTATCACACCGAAAAAAACAACCACCTTGACCAAACCATTGGCATAATCTGGCACAAACGTAGCATGTTAGTCAACGATAATACTGTGGAATATAATGTTTCTCAAGAAAAAAAGAAACTATCACGAAACTATCTACGATGGCCCTATAGGCATAAACTTTCTAGGATAGCGTTACAGACATGAAAAGCCGGCTTGTAGGCTTCTTAAAACAAGCCAAGAATCGCGTGAGTGATTGATCTTTTCGACGCAACTCCATTGCGTGCTAATTTTCTCAGCGCTGTCGCCTTCTCAAAAAGAGTGTGAGACTAATCCAAGCAGACGATAAAAGAACGCAGCTGTGTTTGCAAATAGAATTAGCTGAAAAAAATCACAATCACTACACTCACAGAAGTTACCGCGGTGTGCACAACAAATCTACGTCACGAAAGACAAAAATCATGACTCTTAATGTTCTAAAAACGTTTTGTATGCAGGCCCGAAATATTTTGACAAACTTAAGCCCGAGCCCGAGCCCGTGCCCGGCCCGACCCGACCCGAAAAAAACGCCCAGACCTATAACTCTGCACCATGTCAAAAGTTTCATTCTAAGAGTTTTACTTGCATAACGACACAAATATATTTGAGATTAAATCAAAATGCATAACTGTGAATTGGCAAAAAAGTCCCAAGTTTCACTTTTAACACGAAAAGAATGTCCAACAAAACTACCGTAGATGCAGTGGCCTACGCAAAAAAATTTAATGGGGGGGTGTTTATATCAGTGGCCTATGGTGGTCATCTGCATATTGTGTTCTCTGTTTGTGACGTCACAGTTTGACGTCATATTCATGTTTCCAAACTAACGTTTTGGCAAAGTTTGTTGACATGATATGCATATTCTTTTACACGCACTCTTAATTTATAGGTCATGGCACTGAATATAAACCATCAGCTCTCCAGGTTAGGATATCGGAGGAAATAAAATCAATCCTACTACACAGCAGTTCCTAACTGAAAAAATATCAGGCATCGCGTTAAAACAGGGGAATAAAACCCACTCATCACTACGTCTGAGCAATTTACAACTGCAAAATGAGGCTCGCTAATGTCTCGTCAAATAAGAGCAGTGGAGCATAGAACGTGTGCGACTGGGTTGTTTGACGCACACCACTGTTTGCAAGATCGAATCTTGCTAAACTACACAAGAATTGAGAATGCGCATAAAGTACGCAAGAAAACTTTCGTTTTTTGTTATGTATAGAAGTCCAGCAAATTTTTAGTTGTCCTTTTTCCCTGCTGAAACATTATCAAATCAAATGCCTGAGTGCTTCTATGTTAACAACTGTTATTTTTGAGCTCGTGCAACAGTTTTATCATGATACAGAAATTGGTAATGCAGCCAATATGGTCAGCGCATGCGTTGATCAGACATAGCAGATAAAATAAACACAACTGTTTTGGATAAAGTGAACTATTGTGGAACACAATCTTAAAACATGCGTAGTGGACGAAAGGTCTGCAAAATGTGGTGAGAAGATTTCTGGATACAGAAGATAACCTAGATTCCCATCAAAACCTAATTATCACTTTTTGGCCCATTTACAATGTTCCCTGAAATTTGCATGCAAATTAATTCCGTGGTATTTCAATAACTCGACAAATTAGCAAGCAAAATGTATGCGAAAACAATTAATATCTTTTGCGCAGACAAAAACGTTTTTGTAAAATATCAAGCTCAAGGGGGGGTAACCCCAATCCCCCCTTGCGGAGATGTGATGTATCTGTAAAGCAAATATTTCGCACTTGGATGAAAACATTGCTGCATTGTGGGTTTGGTTAAACTCAAGTAAATCAGATGACTTACGAACCAATGAATTCAGCACAAGCACAAAGTGGAAGAAGCACGGAAAAAATAACGTTTGGATTTGTTGATCACCATTGTCGCGACATTACAAGAAGTGGGGATAAATGTATATTTCATCCTTAATTCCGAGCCAAGTCCCTACGTTTTGAGATATAGGTCAATACGCAGCTAGGTAAATACTGTAGGCTACTTCTACAATGTTTTGATTGAAATCCTGTTCACTAATGTTTGAAAACAGTCCTTTGCGAAATTCCCCATCCCCAAACTAAGTCTCCACAAAAGTGCCTCTTTTTGTCTTCATCAAAAGCTTCGCAGAGATTTGCCTGAAAATCTATCTTTCTAACATTATTTACACTAGCATCATTAAATTATACGTTGTCTGTTTCTGAATACGTCACAACCAACGTTACAGCAAAGCCAGATGCATTTCTGCACGGAACAAATAATGGCTGTACTGTGGCCTCTCACATGTGCAGCTGAAACACTCACTGTTAAAAGAAAATAACCTTTCTAACAGTATACCACAGGGTATAATGTCGGACAAAAGCAGTTAAACATCTTTCACGGTCTCTAGAAACTTCAAAAGTGCTAAAAATTATTTATCGAAGCTAAAAATTCATAAACTAACAGAATCAGTGATACCAAACTCTGTTTCAACATCAACTTGGCTATGTGTGACCTACCATCTAACATGAATAGCTCTTCACACAAAACATGACAAACAATTTCATTTTTGAACCCTCTCCAAATCCAAAACCTAAAGAAAAAAAAGTGGGGGGACATGGCATATTATGTCCCCCGTGTCCCCTACCAAATTGCGCCCATGAGCTCGACCATGGGCGTCCGAAGGAGTTTTTCCAGGGGGAGAGCAACCAAGGTGGAATTTCATTTTACCTCATCAAAACTAATAAAAAAACATTTTTCTACACAAAATGAATAGCAAAATATCAAATTTCAAAGTCCAAGGCCTCCCCTGCCCCAATTCCCACGCCATGAGCTCGACGAAATACAAAAATTCTTTCTTTGATATGTCGTGGTAGTCATGAGCACCAGTTGTTGCAAGGCTTTTAATACAATTTCCTTATACTATGAGGATGCAAACAAACAAAGCAAACCTTATCTACTTTATCATAGAGATATGTTTTGAAAGACGTTCTAATAAAAATCTTGCTGAAGAAAACTTATTCTCGACGCTTGGCTTCCTTTAAAAATATGGTTCTGTAAACTTCGTAGCTGATGAAGCTGGCGTGTCCTGATTTCATCTACAGATTTACATTTACTTTCATCAAAACAAAGTGTTTTTGTACGAGATCTGCGGGTATCATCTGAGAATTAGATATAAACGCAAATTACTTTTGATGTTGGAATTGATACCAAAGTGGCAACAACTAAATATCGCAGATAGGCTATTCCTTTACTTCCACTGGTAAGGTTACTCTGCTAAGTGTTCGTGTGTCTGGTTTCACTCGAGATTGAGAATGAAACTTTCGAAAGCGATTCTGCAGTGGCGTGCAGAGGGGGGCGACGGGCACCCAAGGCAGGGAGGCATCCAAAGTGTGAAATTACAAAAAAGAAATGGTGTAGCTAGATGATTTTTCCTATTGTATGGCTATTAAAACATGCTGCATGGATTTACTTTTTCGAAACTTGTTTTTTTTGTCAACGCCAGTTTTTACCTATTCAAATGCCAGTAATTTTCACATTCTTCAATACCAGGGACCTACAACCTAGGTGTGCGGCGCACAGGCAATCAAACTGATAGTGACGTGACTTTTTCCAGACCGTGCGATCAAGGGAAAATCACAAAAAAGGATTGAAAGACAATTGTGGACGCTTAATTGACTTTCTGAGCCAAATTTCAAAACTTTCCTATTTCAACTTGCTTGATTTAACTAAAAATTTGATGCATCACTAGTTTCCTGTTTCGTTTTTTGGTGTGGCAACTCTGGGTGTGGGCTGACACAGCCACACACCTGTGATAGCAATATACTGTATCTATCATTTCGAGTTTCGTCATCAATTGGCAGTTGGTTTTGTTCCCCAGTAGTTGTACATATAACACCCACATAATAAAAAGCGAAAATGTTCTTGCGTACTTTATGCGCGTTCTCAATTCTTTTATAGTTCAGAAAGTTTCGAACTGTCAATCCTGGATGTCCGTCATACCAGCCGCGCATACCTTCTCTGCTCGGCTGCTATTCGACGAGACAGTAGCGTAGCCTGATGTTTTTACAGTTATGAACTGCCCTGTCGTAGCACTGAGTGTGTTCTACTTCTCGGTTTTAACGCATTGCCGGATATTTTTGCAGTTATGAACTGCTCTGTGTTAGCGTTGAGTGCTGTGTTTTGCTCCTGTCTCCTAACGTGTAGTTTATGTTCAACACAGCGACATTTTTTCTTCTATTGAGACAGTTCTTCTAACCACTGCTTGGCCGCACTAGATCTCGGGGTAGGTGTTGAGCAGTCATTTGATTGTCTTATCGTCCAGAACCGTCAGGCCGTGCAATACATGAGGAGGTCGATGGATTGGATATTGGAGGACATGGTCGACGGTTTGTCCACTCTCACAGACCGCAGGGGAGGCCATACCCATATGTACAAGCAGGAGCGGAAACGCCTGACACCGGTGCGGAGGCGGTTACTTTGAGAGCCAGCGTACGATATATTCGTACTTCGATTTTGGCCTAAAAAAACAGCAGTTTTCGGTTGCCTTACCAACGCCCTAGCTCCACCGCCGATTGCGCTAGAGAGCTATTCAAGGGCTCAAACGGATCGGCCAGTTTTCTAGATTGCACTCGAAAAAAATTTTTTTGGTTGGCGGGTGCGGATTTTTTGTGAGTGACGTCATAAGTGAAGTAGTTTTGGGGTCATTTCGGCTCATGCTGCTTGGCCATTTCTTTCTACAGTGGCCACATAGTACAGTGCTTTTTAACCGGGTGAATGTTTCACCCCAGGGTGAATGAGTCGACTCCGGCAGGAAACTGCGTAGTTTTCATATATAATATCTCTTAAGTAAAAGAAAGCACTGCTGAATTTCGGTTGCATCGATGCATCGACTTTAAAAAGGTGACGCAGTCGCATTCGTTATTACAAAATGTTCCTCGCAGGGACGCCGGAGCAGCGGCAGAGAGGGGACAGAAAAACGTTGAGGGCAATATAAACTTATAAAATATAGTTATCAATTATGCTTGTTTCTATTGAGAACAATGTTGAATTAAAAAATAATTAATAACAGAAAATATAGGAAACCATCCTGAATTTTCTTGGTGAGCGAATAGTTGCGATAGATTTGTTTCAAATAGTTTTTGATAAATTATGAAATTACCAATGCTACTGTCATGAAGCACCACTCTTCCTGCTGCCTCCCTTTTTGAAGGGCAGGAGCAATGCTCTCATCATGCCCCCGCTTTCCGGCGTCCCGGGTTCCTCGTGTGTAACACTTGAAAATCAGGATAAGCAAAGATTGTTCACTCAAAATTTAATTTGCGTCTTACAAGAAAACGTTTAGGTTTGTTGCTGAAAATACAGACAGATTGATTTTGAAAAATTATTTAGCATAGACAAAGAGATTAAAATGGGATAAGACATCAAAATCGTTTAATGATTCTATAGGAGCGAATATGCAATACACAATAGCTCCTTAAAGAAGCTCTTTACACTGTAAAAGCACCAGTTCAACGGAAATGTTTCGTCTACTGAAATCTGCCAGCAGTAACTTTTAGTCATGGAACTACAGTACATGCTCCTACTTGACCGGTAATTAAACCCCCTGTGGTTCTCAACCTACGGTACCCGAAACCAGTCCAGGTCCTACGTTGGCACCTTCTGACTCATATGCAAAGTTAGTGTCGGAAAAACAAATAACTGGTAAAGCTCTCCTATAAATTTCCGGGTAAGCATGCCCACCACGTTACCAACGGTGTTCGTCAGCTACTGGTCTACTCCTCTACATAGGAGTGTGAGCAGTGGTTCTTGGCTATGATTGCCTACAAGTGACCAAACTGGAGTTTTTTTCCTTTATACGCCTGAACACGATTACCGATGCATTTCTTCTATACGCATGGACATGATTACCGGTTCTGCCCCTGCATGGAACATCTTGTGGTAAAGAAACTGTTGCCGGCTTCGCATTGAACTGTTTTTGTTAAGTCGTTTATGTGTTTTAGTAATCATAGTTAAAATTTTCTGGAACAGGTCGTACGCAACGACAATAAAAAACACCTGGTGGTGCGCGATGAGAAAAAGGTTGAGAGCCAGTGCGGCCTGCACGCAACAGCAACTGCGAAACGTTTTTGATTGATACTTATCACGCATACAAGGGGTTGTACTGCTGTCAACATCTTTCGAAAATTTGCACTTTTTAACTACGAGGTTCGCTCAGACGTTTAACGCATGCATTCTCCACAGGATATTTGGTCGCTCTTGTGACTTTGGGCCAGAATTTCATCTTTGCTTTTTAACCACACACTCAAGACAACAAAAACGTCAGTTTGCCACCGTAGACACAAACAAGCAATATTCCTTTGTGCTATTTCTACGAGCTCACCAAAATTCTAGCCACCGATGTTATGGCATCTTGCTTTAACACTAGTGCCAGTGTTGCGGCATGTACATCGCCAACGGCCTGATGCGCGCTTTTCGATGAAGGAATATCCATCGGGGTGATAACGTTGAGCGTCTCCATCAAAGCATTTTTGTACTTGACGTCTTGACCCAGATATGCGTCTTGGGAAATATCGATCTTGTCTTGGCCCAGTTATGCGGTGTCTTCGGAAATATTGATTTGAAATACGAGAATAAGTATTCGTATCACCTGCCAAAAACAAAAACAGCAGTCGCACAGGAATCTTAATTTTTAAACGCGTTTTAAAATATATATACAGAAAGCACATACCACGTTCAAGATATTTTCGAGTTATTTTTGTGTTGTTATTCTCACTCTTGACATTCACAACCTGACTTTTCCCAACATTCTTTGTGGTTAAAGCCATTACGATAAACAATTTCAAAAAATGTTCATGATAGATATGAAAATGTTCTCCACCGTAAGATATTTTTGCCAAAAATTCCGAAAAATTTGACAAACCTGCCTATGCGTCATCTGTAAAAACATCTTCGTATTCTTTCTGCAGGCTATATACTTGTTGAAAGTATAAATTTTGCAAAATGTTAAGCTAATAAAGCGTTTAGTCACAAAAAGGCTTGCTTTTGCAAAGTATGTTTGTCTAGAATTTACCCAGTTTGTTCAGTTTCCTTTTCTTTGCGACAATGCGTACGATTCAGCTCAATTTTTTCTTGGATTAATACAAGAAATTACATTCCCCAAAATTACAAACAATTTTGTCGCTCTATAACTCATTAGAAAACCTAAGCACAATCTTTGAATACCCAAAATCAAGACTCGCTTAGGTGTGATATCTGTATGCATTTAAGGCTAAAATGTAAAATCAGAGTATCAGAGTGTCTCTAGCAAATAGATATACTGCACAATGGAGCGTATGTTGGTTTACATTAGTTTGCTAAACCTAGCGCAACTATTTTGAATCGCTTAATCACCTACAAAAGTGGCTTCTCGATTTCTGTTCAAAAGCTTTACAAGTTTGCAAACCTCAAAAGAAGATTTCCAAAATTATCTGTTACCGCTTTTGTCTACTCACGGACTGCAATAACTGAGTCTTTCTCGTGAAAAACAATAGAGAAATTTGTAAACGAACGAAACGCAGTTAGTATGAAACAGACGAGGAAGTAAAGTTAAGAGATTGCTACCGATCACAAAGCAGTCATGCTTGGAGTAAGTTTGCTGTGCACAAACAAGTTGATTTAGGCGCCATAGAGCAAAGGAAAAAATTTGTCGTTGCCCTGACAGCAGTCCGTCGCAAAGTTACATACAGAGATGACAGCAGTACAACCAAAAACAACCCCACTGTATTATCATTTGCATCGTTAATCTTGTTGCACTATTCCTTCAACCCACTACGAGAGTTTGGCTTCAGTCGCACAAAACCAACGCGTTTTCACCGGAAAATTAAAGTTAGTTTTTTACTTATTTATAAATTTTATTGAACTATATAGCAGTATACCGAGTCTTTATTATCATGAATTGAATTAAAAATATAAAAGGTAAGATGCGAAGAATGCCACACGTTGTTCTATACTGCGGGAATCCAAGCCTTAGTCAACAATATAGAAACAAAGACCGTTCTTTCATGATAGTTACCATTTTCTGATAATGGATTACTTGCTAGCAAAACATTTTTCAACATATTCAGGAAATATTGCAAACGCATTTCTCAAACACGCCTCGTGGAATTAAACGAGTTATTTTACAAAACAACGTTGTGGCCAATGGTAAACACTTCGCCGGGCAAAACCTCAGATCGCGAAAAACTACAACTGCAGATCTCGGACAAATCATGCCTGCCTGCTGGTGTCGCAGCTGAGCATTTTTCAATTAAGCAACCACGAACGCATGGAGAGTGGAAACAGTCCATACCTGCGCAATTTTTCCAATTACCCGCAATAAAGGAAATTTATTTTTGTCGAAGAACAAAGTGAGAAAACAAACATGGCATGAAAATATGGCTGTAATCTTTATTCTCAGTTGTGCATATTACCAAAGACAACTTGCGCCGACGTGACATGTCAACAAATATAATTTACACTGAAATACTTTCATGAAACTGGTGCATTGCATCCTTCATGATAAAAAGAAACATTTTAGTAATAGACCGGCCCAGATGATATGGCGGGTTTGACACGGAGATTTTACGAGAATTGTTTTTCAGCATCCAACCTTTATTTGCTTGGGTAGCATCCAACTTTTTAATTTCGTTTTCTATCAGTCTTGTATTTTTGACTTTTAGAAATCTTCTTGAATATCTTTCGGTAAATTCGTATTTGTCTTTTAAATCGAAATGAAAACCAGCTTCGCTACTGCTTAATTGAATTGAATTGAATTTATTGACAAACAGCCAATGAAGGCAGGCCAAGGCCTGAAGAGCTCATTGGCAACGCAAAAACACAGAAAAAAAATGACACACATACACACAAATGAAACAGTAAAAA
>Ga0210059_1010438_pt1 | contig 14353 bp, 8 predicted proteins | sample Ectturendosymbi2_FD_188042 | JGI IMG/M metagenome (GOLD analysis project Ga0210059, IMG submission 188042) | Ecteinascidia turbinata endosymbiont from Florida, USA - Sample 2 (SPAdes) (version 2) | ecosystem: Host-associated > Tunicates > Ascidians > Unclassified | place: Key West, Florida... | reverse complement strand
CTGGGCACCAACCTGACGAGCCAATTTTTGGTTCATGTCTATATTGGACACTATAGTCCAGTGATGGTGAACCTTTGTGCAGACCGAGTGCCCAAACGGCAACCCTAAACTCACTAATGTATTCCAAAGCGCCAACACGGCAATTTAACCCGAATCGGCCAACTGAGGTTTTGAGTTAGAAAAAATAATGTATGAATAAACATCTTTTGTCTTAAAAGAAATGCACAGTAACAAAGTCCAACACTTTCGGTACATAGAATACATAATGCTTTCCCACTGTGTTCAATCACTCCAAATCACTCTGTACAGACCTCTTGGAATGGTCTTCAATTATCTTTTTTTGCTTTTTTCGCTACGCTCATTTTTTGGTGTTTAAAACTTGGAGTCTACAAAAACACATATAATTTTAAAAAATGAAGCAACCAGTTTAAAGCTATTCCCATGCAAAAATAGCTAACACTAAAAGTTAGATATTCCTTGAATTAACAGTCTACTGCAGTGATTCTCAAAAAATTGTCCAATTCCCGCTTAAAAGGCATCTAGACAAGATGCCATCACCGCATCCTCTGACGAGGAGTTCTGCAGGTTAATTACATGCTGGAAAATTGTGCTCACTGTGTACATGCTGGACAGTCGGTAGAAAACTGGAAATTGTACGCATAACCACCACATAAATTTAAAATACGTTTGTTTAATCAGCAGATTTGAAGAGATACATTCTTACGTGTTTACTTTAAGTTTCACTCATCAGCAACAAACAAGTCTGAAGTTACTATTCTCTCCAATGCTACAGTTCGGAAACTTCATCTTTGTTTGATACTTATCAATAATCACCAAATATAATTGGTTATTGTGATGTAATAATGTGAAAATGTCCTTGCTTGCCTCTTCCACAGTTTAGATTAGCAGTGTTGCCAACTGGTATACATATATATATTACATTTTTCAAATTTGGTATATTTTCAAAGTGCTTGGCATATAAATTTTTAATTTGGTATATATGAAAAATTTGGTACTGTATATATTTGGTGTATGTTTGTCAGAGGCTTGAGTTCAGATTTTAAAACAATTATTTGGTTCATTGCAAAGCGAAAACAGAGGATCCGATAGTGATGTTGGAGCTGTATAAAAAAGTTTAGTGATTTTGCTTAAGTGTAAGGGGAAAGCGAGATTGGAAGAGAGCTAAGAAGTTCTGAAAATAGTGAACTTAGCTTTGGGTATGAGCTTTTAATCAGCCAAAATGCATCCAAATATGGGAAAGTAGTGTACAGGTGTGGAAGACGATATAGCAAAGAGTGACTAATAGATCTTGCGCGACTTGCAAAGCAGTATATTCTGCGGGTGTTGTGTATTCCTTCTGCTAACCGTGCAAAAAGAAAATCACCAGCTATTATATAGAATAATCATGCGCTGGACCACAAAAGAAATGAAAATGTATTTGCACGTGTTGGAAGAATGGTTTTTGCAGTGGATAAATCTGTCACTGCTAAAGTTAAGAAAGTAGAGATTGAGCTTGCAGCATCTCTATGATGGCACTGCTCAAAATCAACTGTCAATCATCTACGTGAAACAATAAAAAGACATTGAAAAAATAGCATTTGTTATTTTTTGTTACATATTTAAATTTGGTATATATTTGGTATATTTTTAGACTAGATTTGGTATATTTCTTGTAAGAAGAGTTGGCAACACTGTAGATTAGTAGGTAGTAGGCTTTACCATTGATTGAAAATGCTTTGAGAGTAAAGCGAAACATTTGGTACAATAGCTTGCCAGTGTTTTGGCTGTATTCTACGTTCGTAGAAACACAGAAGGTCCATAGTAACTACTTTCCCGTCCAAAACCAAAATAGTGTTATAACTAGCGGTAATGTTACCAAAGGGGAAAATCTCTGAAGTTACATGCTGGGTAAGTGGGTGTTCCCGATTGAGCACTGGGACATTAACTACTTCTCGGTGCCTTAGTAGTGTAATTTCAGGTGGCTGTCCCGACCTTGGGAGCAGCCTGGCCATGCGTGCCTTTGCCTTTCTGATAACGAACTCTATACTGGAACGACGGTGTGCGTGCCCACAGAGAGAGCTATGAGTGCCACCTCTTACATGCGTGCCACAGGTTCGCCACCACTGCTATAGTCTATACTACGAATTTAGATGGATTCACTGGCCTTCTATCGTTTGTGGTTCAAACGTTACGGCCTAAAAACAACAGGGGATAAGTTAATTAATTTGTGGTTTTTACGCTATAACTTGTGAACCACAGAGGCTAGAAGCCTAATCATTGGCTGTAAATGCGTGGATATTGCATAGATTTTAAAAAAGAAACACAAAATTTCCCCTTGCGATTGGAGCGAGGGCCCGATGGCGTCATACGAAATCCCCAAACCTACTCCAATGATGACGTCACCCACAAAAATAAAAATCAAAAATTTATAATTTTTTAAAATCTAAACTAGGAGACTTTATGAGTCTTTAGAGGGTCTCAATCGGCTGGCGAGTTATGGCCTTTAGCCAAAATGGTAAAGGTTAACTTTTGCAGGATTTGTTTTTTTACCAAAACTGTGTTTTTTGAGATATACTTTTGAATACAGAAACACTAGAAAGCACATCAACTCCTCTGAAACTCGGATGATAGTGTAGTATCCAAAAATTATTTGGACCAAAAAATTGGCTCGTTGGGTTGGCGCCCAGGCCTGGTGACCTCTGCCAAAAATGTGAAAACTTTTCCCAATTATGACGTCATCGACATAAAACACAAAATCCATCACTATACATTTTTTATTTTTCTAAACTAAAAGCCTTTCTGTATCTTTAGAGGGGTTGAACAGCTCTCTTGCTCAATTGGCTGGCGGATTATGGCGTTGCAAAGTTCAACAAGAAACGTGGCGCACGGGAGACCTAAAGGGTGTATCCAATTTGAATTTTGTGGTTATCACTAACCTCCATCTTGACCTCCTGGCTTGCAACGTTCATTTATTGACCTTACCAATTTCTATAAATGTGCATAATTAGGCAAACCAGTAGCTTATATAATGAATTTGAACCTTCGTTTGATATTTGATCATTTGTAAGGTTAATAGTCAAATATGTTTTCCTTCTATTTTTCTGGAAATCGAGATATATTTTTGCACTTGGTTTTGTTTTGTTAAAGTATGACGTTATTAACTGACAAAATTTTTGTGAGGGCATCATTTCGATGAGTTTTCTTGTATCATTGATTTATATTTAATTTTTTTGCAGAAAATGTCATGACAAAGCGAAACCAAAGAAAAGTTGGAATGAAAATTCACGTTAGAGTCTTTTTCGGGATTTGTGAAGTTTATACACTTTTTTTGAAGTTTATATTAATGCGGTTTATGCAGAATAAGTTGTTGTTTTAAGATATGTGAAATTTCTTTAGAGTTGGATTTTGGAAAATGTCGATAATTTCTAACAGAAAAACCTTCAAATCCAAAACTTGACTAACTTAATGAAATAACAACATCAATCGTTTTCGCTCTTTAAAACATTTTTTTCAGAAAACCTTGGTGCATCCAACCTGTCGATTGCTGCAGAGGCCCAAGATTCGAATGTAAGTGAAACACAGAACTTTTTCCTTACTTCGGAGTTACTCGTGCTACACGAATGTATAAAGAAGGAAAAAGCGTTTTGCTTTGTAAAGGTTTTGAAAGGTCTTGTGTGGATTCCGTTGCGTCCATTCGCAAATTGAGGACGTTCGGCATTTTGAAAATCTGTTAACAAATGTTTCTTCCAAAGTGTCTGGAACAGTTTATTGGCTATCTCATAAACCTCAAACAACCTTATTTAGATTGGATATACTCCAGGATAAACTGCGAGATTTCTGAAACAACTGTTTTTCTTCACCATAACTACAAGAATTACTGTGTATTTGTGTTTCCGAACAACAGAACCCAAACTCTTTGGTACTGAGATGTCTCCGTTGTTAGGAAATATGACCGAAACGTGCATTTTGCTGAACATGCTTATTCGTTTACCAATGAAACACAAGAGAATAAAGCAATCGAGATAAATACGTCCGTAGGGTTCAAAGTTTCTTAGTGGTTGGTGTTTTCAATTTGTTTCAAAATACATAGATTCATTTTTTAGGACAGCATTTAAAAATTTACGAAGTTTCTCCTTCGTACACAACTTTCATACTTAACTTCCTGAACGTAAGTTTTTCAGTGAACGTGACTCACATTGCTTCTGGAACATTCGTTTTTCGAACTTTATTTCACTGCGTAAAACCCAAACAGGTGTTTGTCAACAATCGAAACTCATTCCATGTCCATTTCCAGTAAAACGTCGAACTGTTTGATTCATAACACATGGAGCTGTTGTGAGTAGTAACGAGATCTAGTCGTTTGTCCAACCGTTACCAATACACTCCATGTACAGCTGTACACGAGTACAATCCCAGTTGAAGGGAACAAACAGAACTTTCGAGAATGAGCTTCCTAGTCTTTTGCTTCAACGCATTTTTCAGGCTAAGTTTTTCCTGAACATTCCAGCTACCAGTCATACAAGCCTTTCCACTTGCATGTCGCAGTCTGCTAATAGTTCCTTCTTTTGTGGAACTAAGTTTCACTGGGAACTAACGGTTAAACCGCATCATCAGCGTGTTTCCCTGTGCTCGACCTTTATATTTATCCGCTCATTTGTGGTGACCGTCTCACGTGTTATAATAAAAAAAAAACGTTCTTCAGATGTTGCGGAATTCCCGATGGTTTCTCAATTAGGCTGCTAAACCTGGTTGGAGTAATTTCCAGTTGTAGACTGTTATCTCTGAAAACCTGGGGCTTCACGAAGCACCTGTGTCTAGAAAATTCCTTTACATGTTCTGGAGAATTCTGTTTTCTCTTTGCCCTTCATCAGCTGGTTTCTATTGAGAATGAAAGCTGTTGTTTCGGAAACGCTAAAAACAATTTTGATTGGATCTGCGTTTTTTGCATTACTGTCTTTTAATAAATGTATGCAAACATCCTAGTTTCAATGTGTTCAAAGTCATATTGTAGTTACTGTGTAAGTGAAAATGAAATACCCGACTAGTTGAGTTGCCCTTGTAGTGATATATCAACATCATAAACGGAAATTTCATTTTACGAAAGTGTATCCGCAATTTCATTAAAACCTCCCCCTCATCAATTTACTTAAATACAAAGAAAACACAACTCTTCAAAACGTTTGATGCCAAATAGTTGTAGAAAACTAGGTTTCATTATTCTGGAGCATTTTCTTTTTTAAATAAATTTGTCTAATTATGGCAACCACGCACTTGCTTGAAACCTAATATACAAAGTATCGTGGGAGTAGTGGTGCAAAAGCATCATCTGCCGCACCTGGTTTTCTCCGAAAATGTCGCCCTTCATAACAAACTACAACATGTGATATCAGTTGAATATAAGAGCAATATTCTCAACCAAAAACTATTTTGCCTTAGCCCCTATTGCCTGTTGCAATATTTGCAATTTACGAAGAACACATAAAAATAATTTTTTTAAAGAATTTTTGGGTGTTCATTCAAATGTCAGCAGAAGCGTTCCTAAGCCATAAGTAGAAGTGCCACAGAAGGTGTTTCACTGTAAGCCAACAAATCATTTCACAGGCAAACTACTAATCAGAGCGTTTGAGTACAGCAGCGTACTCACGATCTGTATCTGAACAAAAAATTAAGCGCGATGTTCTAATTTTTAAACAATTTCGGATATGCATTAAAACGATAAGCATCAAATCCTTACCAGCGCAGTGATATCATCCCCTGACCAGTTCGAACAGCACAGATAAGAAGCAACTCGGCAAATGCATCTCGTGGTCGGGGCGTTTAACACGCAACTCGTGACTCTGCCGTTAATCGAGCAGTACCACAGAGTAAATATTATTGAGCGCTACTTAGACTTCAATCTTCAAAGCGATTTAAGATGTTCTGCATTTACAAATGACATTAGAAGTATCTTTACTCTGGTTTCCTGATAATGTGAGTTTCCTGAATGACCTCGAATGACCTCGCATTCAGAGCCGCAGAAAGCAACATAAATAAATTTGGTCTACGTGGAATGTTCCGTGTTCTCACACACCAAGCTAGTGCATTCAAACAGTGAAGTTGAATTATTTCCAACTGCACGGTATTTCAGTGCACTTGTTCACAAAAAAATAAACCGAACATAAAAATGAAAAATAAAAGTTCTGTTAATATGCAGCTTTGTGCTGTAACAAAGAGTTTTGATCCAAAATCAAAACTTCCTTTTTTCTTTCAGGGGAATATCGAACTGCACGGCTGTGATCCCAGAGTAACATACGAAACATATGGTAAACAGTGGTTTGAGATTATGAATTTATGGTTAAAAAAAAACAAATATGGATGAATGCAAACTTCTAATTCTGTTTGGAAATGTAGGCGGAAGATTGGTAGTGAACTCGTTTCGTGCAACGCAATAGCAAACTTGAAACATTCTGTAGTGCTGCAGTATAACAAAAAGTTATAGATCTAAACACAAGCAACGGTTTCATTATGGCTTAATTACATTTTATAAAAAATAATTGTTTTGCAGAAAATTGCGTTGACTCAACATATGAAAATCTGCAACAAAGGGCCTGTTCCAGCGAATTTGAACTTGTGGAAATGTACATCAAAAAATTTGCCCAAAATGGAGCAAAATTTAAAAAGGAATTCAATGTAAGTAGTAGAAACGCTACTAAAATTTGATTTAAAACTCATAATTTTTTTAATTAAAACATAAAGTAGACAAGAGTCGTCTGACACCTTCAATACCTAAAGCACTAACCTTTTTAGCTGAACGAAAATATATTTGAAGCAGTGATGGCGTCTCGAGAAGTAGTCTTGAGATTGGTCTTGAGACCATTTGTGCGTCTTGGTCTCGAAGGCTGCATATCATGACCTCAAGCCTATTGTCTCGAGACTTTGACTACTCCAACGATATGGCTTAGTAAAGCTTCTGAAATTCTAGCTGTTCAATGTCAGTCGAATCTACAAGAAGGAAACGACAAAAATGTCGGAAAAATGCGGTAAAATCGGGTAAACACAAAGTTTGGAAGTGGTGATGATATTAATTTAAAATATTATATAACAATTTCAGCTAATTTGAGGAATTTACAGCTAATTTGAGGAATTTACAAGACTCCAGTCTCGGTCTCGAAGTTTTAACCAGGACTTCATCACGGAGGTTAGGGTCTGTACTAACTCAATGATTTATGATTTACAGAGGTAAAAATGAAAAGGGTAATTTTTTGGCGCATGATCAAAGTAAAGTATTCAAACTTGTAAAAAGTACATGTGTTTTTGCAACTGGTCTCCACGCAGGAGAAGAGTTTGAATCAGTCAGTGAATTTTTGGTAGGAAATCGATTACGCATGGTCAGCCTACAACCTTATTCAATTTGCACGTTTGCAAAACGCTTCACACTTATATCGCTGAGTTCCACTTAAAGTCACAAGTAAAGTCACATGATATTGTTGATGTGCATGTATCCACATGTTTTGCTGCAACGCAAATTTCCTATTTTGAACAGCATTGTTTGACAAATGTTTTCTCTTCATCCCAGAGATTCTCTTTAATCTTTTTCTCTTCCTTTGTTTCTACAATCAATCAGTTCTTTAAAAGTGTAAAGAAAAAATGCTTTACAACGATCAAAATGTAATTCAAGTACCTGACGACAAAAACAGTTGATGAAAGCGTTCAACATTTTGATTTTCCAGGAAATCGTTGCCACCAGCAAGCAGAGTACTAGATCCCACGTGACAGCCAGTCAGCCAATCAACGCTGCAAGAAACCGGTACAAAAACATTTATCCGTGTAAGTCGAATTTAACCGTTTATTTTAATGCTTTATTGGAGTTCAGGTACATTGACATTGTTTCAAAATGTACAACGTCTTCAGTTCAATGTTGTAGAGGACACTTGTCAATCAAATAGACAGTGTACTCGATGAATAAAACGTATCGCGTGTATGTTATCGGAGAAATAGTTTGATTTGTGAAAATTACGTATTTTTCAGACGACCACGCTCGAGTCATTCTTATCAGCAACACTGAAAATGACTACATCAACGCAGCGTATATGCCAGTAAGCTTGAGTATCACATGGCATGTTCGTGAAGGCACTTGACGAAAGTAATAGACTGTTTTCTTCTTTAAAGAACGGACATTTATGTCGTTTTTCGTTTTAGGCAGCAACGCATCCAAACGTTTGGAAGATTGGTCAAAGACACGGCGCCAAAATACCTGCTTATTGAAATTTTTATGAAAAGACAAGAGCAGAAAGAATAAAGTCGACAATTCAAAAAGTCATTTTTAACATAACAAGAGGATATCCTCAAAAGCGCCATGGTTGATTAGTGGGTCGTTGCCCCAAAGTTCCCCTAAATCTCCCACTATCTCTTGGTGAAATAGTATAATCGATGATGACAGGAAAAAATTAAAACAATAAAATTCCGATGATCAAAATTATGTTCAAAAGGTAGCTTCGCATCTCCTTCATCCTTGTACTGCACAGACGTGCATTAATTCTTATAAACCGCTTCAGGGTTTCTTTGAAGTTAAGAAGTTCATTGCAACCCAAGGACCCAAAGAATCGACCATAAACGATTTCTGGTTGATGACGTGGCAACAGGGAAGCAACGTCATAGTGATGTTGACCAAGCTGAAAGAGCAAGCTAAGGTTTGCATCACAATTGTTTGTTGATGAAGATTTGTAACAGTAATTAACAAAACGAATCCTGCATTTTTTACAGAACAAATGTGATAAATACTGGCCAGAACTTGGCACCAGCTGTTTGTATGGACAAATAAAGGTGGAAACAACAGAAGAAAATTCGTTTGGAGGTCTGGTAGAAAGAAAGTTCATCGTGTCTGTTGATTGGGTTGGTCGTATTCTTATTTTACGTCCTTGTTATTTCTGCATTAACGTTTTTTTATTGAATCAAAATGGGTTTTGTTGTTCAGAGCAACTTTTATTCCTTAACCTATTAGTTTTGTTGTAACATCTTTGTTTATTAATTTTGTTTCGCAGCTCTTTTTGAGTAAGCGCGCGATGTCAAATGAGTTGTAGAGATTTTTCAATCCTATTGCTTCTACTTTTTCGCACATAAAATAATGGTATTGAAGTCGGTCTTGTACTCAATTTCAATATACATAACGAGTAACGACCCCTTTGGTTGATACTTCTCAGTGATTGGCGACTCAAGTCAATCACTTTAATTGACTCGCGTCAAGTCAGAGTGTTTCTACATTCGGTTTGACTAAAATCAAGATGATGGCATGACCAGAGTTCGCACTCATGTCGCATTTTTGCTAAAAGACTTGAATCGGCCCAAGCCTCATCAAGTTTTGAGCAGTTCGACTCCAGCCAGAAAATTTTGACACGTGACAAAGTCCATCCCCTGAGAGTAAACGATAAAATAATGAGTGCGAAAAGCGGGAAACATCTGATTTTTTGCTACTAGAAGATGACTAAAGGAATCAATTCCTTGATGTCAAGTGATCCAAATATTTTTGTTTCTGACTCATTTGGAATAAGGTCAAAGATATTCAACACTAATAGGTGTCTAAGTTGAGTCTGTCCAATGCAAAATAACACTAGGCCAGTCAACAAAAAAAGGTTACTTGATTCCAGCTCGAGTTCGATCACTGACTCCTGTACATTACTCGGCTGGTTTGTGGCTTCATTTGCTTGATAACTGGAACATTGCGTCTCTACCACTGCGCGGTCACTCTCAACTTCTGTTTCAACAGTCCTTTCCGACTACAAAGATAGCTGGCTCGTTCTCTGTAAGCTGCAAAATTCCGTTTCGCACTGAAAAACATGCAACATTTAGAGAAACTTTCAACAAAGAACTGTGTTTAACGCAGGAGCAACGTTTCGTGACGCAGTTACAGTACGTCACTTGGCCAGATCACGGGATTCCATTGACAACGACAAACATGCTTTACTTACGTCAGATGGTGGAAAAGATTCGTGACAAACAACGTCCTGTTATTGTGCACTGCAGGTACTACAGTGGTACAGTGGACTTCATGATAGAAAGCAATTTTTTGAGACCAAGCGCCCAAGCATGGTTAGAAATTAAAAACCATGAACTATCAGCATGAAATTCAAACCATGATACCACCAGCACGTTTGTTTTAAGTTTGATAAAACTCCATAAGGTCTTGATAGCTGAGTCTTTACCGTATTTTTATGTGAGGTTTCCATCTTTTTTATTGTCACGACGAACATCCAATTTAATTGTTTCATGTTATCGTTAAAAGGAAATGCTGAAAATTATTGATAGTATAGTTTCAAATGACATGGGATTATGTTGTGGAGAACATATTAACACAAAAAAGTTGTTTATTTATCGTTATCAGAGTTAATAATCAGTTCATCATAAATGGTTGTAATGGCTAATTCAGATGAATTATTTGCTCTAAGACCAGGGCATATTGTCTTCTATCAATCAGAATGTGTTCGACCAAAAAGGCGTAGTCTCTGTGAGATCGCTCGTCCCTTTACAATGCCGCACATCTGCAATACTTTACTTGTGGTTACAGCGCTGGTGCCGGTCGAACAGGAACCTACATAGCAATGGATTACTTGTTTGATCAGCTGGACAAACAGGGTACATGCGATGTCATCAAATGCGTGACGAAGATGAGAGAGAACAGAACTGACATGGTTCAAACTTGGGTGAGCTAACATCAACCAGCCTGTGACGCCCCAGTTTTTACAGAAATCAGTTTCATAAACGCTACCGGACGAAATTCAACTAACGTAAATTAACGTGGTGAACAACCTTTGTTTAATTTAATGTATCAGGCAACGCAGTAACTGAAGCCACTGTTTCTTTTACGAACGGACTCTTTCAATTATTCATCGGGGTAATTTTTATTAGGTAAATAACAGGCTTTTCGCTCTTGGTTTGGTATCAACAGACACCATATGTGAAATCACAGTAACGAACTATCAAAACTATGGAATGTACAATGCTAATGAACTACTTTTGCAATTAAAAGATATCCTATTTTATTCAAACGCATCCCTGAAATTTTTTTTTTTAAAGGCAACATATTTCTTCCAATCGTTCAGACTTACATGTTTTTCAAATCTGATTTTATCATGCGCTTTTAGTATAAAGGTGTAGAGCAGGAGTGGCCAATCTGCGGCTCTTCGAACCTTTGAGCTTTCCTAAAAATTGTATATATATAAATTTTCTTTTATTTCTGTTGCAAAGTTCAACACAATATTTCAACATATTGTAAAATGGTACTGTGGTAGCTAGAGTGCCGTACAGCATTACTTTTGCAAACCGTTCCAAAAAGAAGTATGATGTGACAGAAGCATAGATTGCAAATAAATTCGTGTTTTTAGATTTTTATGTTGCGCCTCTTTGTCACTTGCGTTTTACGATATGCGGCTCATACATAGAGCAGATTTGGCCACACCTGGTATTGACAGCCAAAGTCCAAGCGAGCACTGGATTTTCAGCAGTGGCACAGTAACAGGCATGGAGGATGCAGGGACTAAAATCCATCTTTAGCAAATCACCCACATTCAAACATCGGCGTTTCCTCTCTAATCACTGAGTGATTTTCTCAACGTTTAGATTTAATCGAGTACATTGCACAAAATCAGTCGATCGACCATCGCCCGTCAAACGTCCAGTTGGAAATCCGTGAAAGTCTATACACTCCTTGCAAACTGTGGATGTGCTGTATTAATAAACATGTAATTTACCCGCCAGAGAAGTGTAATGGTTAGAAAACACAAATCAAAAGTCTTATGAATCACCACTTTTTCCGTTCAGATAGGCAGTGACTGCTTTTGTGATTCGCGAATTAACCATTGTAGCTCCTTATGATACTTTGTGTGCTCCTCACAGAATTTGTCGAAACAGTTTAGTGTTCTGTGGTGTAAGGGTCTGATTCCTCTACTCTCTAGCTTTTGATTTTGAAAACACAGCTATACATTTAGAACATCGCTCCAGTGCTCGATTAAAAGCAAGCTGTCTCATTTTATTTGTATTAAGTTCCTTTCTGCTCTTCATCGGTGTACTTGTTATAATGTTCATTGCATTAGTCGAAACATTCAGTGCTGGAAGGATTTGATTTCGCTACTCTTTAATTTTGAACACAGAGCTATACATTTAAAGCCCACGTCTGGGATAAAGAACAAGCTGTCTCCTTTCATCAGTATTTTCTCCTTCTGCTCTTCATACAAGACTGTAAAAACACGTTACCTTTACAGCACCTCTCATTTTTCCACTGTCTGAATCCCACTCGCTGACTTAAGCAGCTTGTCTTCACTCTTATTTCAAAGACTACGCTGACACGCACGAACAACATCGAAGCAAGCCCTGGTGTCCTGAATGACTCCGTTGTCATGTAACATCCTCAAATCTTATTTTATTTCAATCGTTTTTATTCGCCTTTAAACATTCATTTCGAAATCCAAACGTGTCAACTCAAACAAATATCTTAAACAAGCCCGTGAGTGTCTAAGCCAGTGCTTCCCAAACGCCTTGCCGCGAGGACTCCTCTACCGTGCCGCGGAGCGACAGTGCTGCACGGCAGTAAATATAAAGCGAAGATTGACTGTTGGCGTTGCGGGCAAGCACAAGGTTTCCTGAGGGTAAAGCGGCTGTTAGCCTAGCTGGTGCTTGCACTTGCTGACCTCTGGTTTCTCGTCTGTGAATTTCGTTTCGTATTGACTGTATTCTGCTAGCTCATTAGGTAAGGCTGGTTGTTTTTTAACGTTAGTTGAGCGCGAGTGTCGCCTCGAGTCTGAACAACGATCTACGGACACACACTTGCACGCCGCTGAGTTCATGGATAAGTTTCTCAAAAGAAAATTTGATAGTGACAAAAGTGAGTCTTCGGAAAATAAACAACTAACAAGATCTGAATCGATCAGTTGAAAAAAAGCAAATTTTCGCCGGTTTTACTGTGACGATTGTATAAAATTTGGGTTTCACAGGACTGGAGATGAACAAATGCCTATTGCCCCGCTATGTGTTGTTTGCGGTCAGAAGTTGTCCACTGCAGCAATGGTTCCAAGGAAGTTGAAAAGACACTGCATTACCAATCATTCTAACCTTCAAACTAAAACGATCGTTTATTTTCAAAGATTGTTGCAAGCTAATTCAAGGCAAAGTAAATATTTCAGAAAGCAATGACTGTGTCACAAAAGAGTTCAATCAGCTTCATATGAGGTGGTAGAAATTATTGCACTTAAATCAGAGTCTCATGAGCCTGCTGAATCAGTGATCCTTCCAACATGCCAAAAATGGTCAAAGTTACGCTCGGTGATAAAGACGAACAAGAAATTAGCAAAATTCCTCTTTCAAACTATACTACTCAGAGAAGAATTATTGACCTTTCAGACAACGTTGAGCAAAGTATAACGGCCAAGCTTGTCAGTTCGCTTTACAAATCTATGAATCTGACATCAGCAACCATGAACAATTAATTGCATTTTCACGTTTCATCGATAAAAGTGTGATAGTTAACCAATTTCTTTCCTGCACAAGTTCACCCTCTAATACAAAAGGTCAAGATGTCTTTGAAATTCTTACAACATACCTCAAAAAGCATGGCTTATCTTAGGATTCTTGCGCAGGAATACGTACCGTTGGAGCACCATCCATGGTAGGTTTCATAAAAGGCCTTGTGTCTCTTGTGGCAAAACGCAATCCTACTATTGTGCGAACTCACAGTTTTTTACACAAGGAAGTGTTAGTTGCAACGACAGCACAAAATGAACTAAAAGAAGTGTTGAGTGAAGTGATCGAATTAGTGAATTTCATTAAAACTTGTACAGTGAAGTCCAGAATCTTTGACTTGATATGCAAGGATATGGATTCTCAATACGTTCGTTGCTGTTGCACACTGGAGTAAGATGGCTGTCAAAAGGGAAGGTGCTATCTCGTGTTCATGAACTTCAGAACGAACTTCTAATTTTTTGTGGGACATAAGGGCATAAGCGGTTTTGTAAATACCTTAGAAATGATTTGTGGTTGCCTAGATTGGAATATTTGACAGAGATATTTGGGCAGCTCAATAGACTGAAGAGCAGCATGCAAGTCAGAAATGAAAATATTCTTACTTCGACGGATAAATTAATTGCTTTTACGAAAAAAGGTTACTTTATGGAAGAGCAGAGTGAAGGCAGGTACAGTACTTTAGAAATGTTTCCATTAGTACGTAAAACCTGCGTGAAGAAGATGATTCCCGTCATTGTTGAGCATTTGACGTGTTTAGGAAGGAGAGTAGAAGAATATTTTCCCTCAATCAGTGTTGATGAATTTGATTGGATTCGTAATCCTTTAGTGAAGTTGAGAGACTCTTCTAACTTTGCAATGTGTGAAG
>Ga0210059_1010437_pt1 | contig 14353 bp, 8 predicted proteins | sample Ectturendosymbi2_FD_188042 | JGI IMG/M metagenome (GOLD analysis project Ga0210059, IMG submission 188042) | Ecteinascidia turbinata endosymbiont from Florida, USA - Sample 2 (SPAdes) (version 2) | ecosystem: Host-associated > Tunicates > Ascidians > Unclassified | place: Key West, Florida... | reverse complement strand
TGCGGCGGTCTTGTGTATCGCCGGTCCAACGTTGCGCCGGTCTTTCGAATTGCCGGTCAAACGTGCCCGGTCTTTTGATCGCCGGTCTAACGTGCCCGGTCTTATGATAGGTACCGCTGCTAGCATTGCTGCAAGACAACTGTCTTGAGTTGCTTTGTTGTGCTCTCTTGCGCAACTTCTCTGGATGCATGAGGAATATAAGTGTTTTGTCAACACCTACACCAACATCGGCCATTTTGGCCGATACTGATATATCGGTGAAACCCAAATATCGGTCTGTCTCTAGTTAACACTGGTAATTGTCTTGTGTAAATACATTTCAGTTCCAGATCACGACTTCACTAGTCAGTCAGAAGTTGTACAACACACAATGAGGGAGTACTCTTTATCAGTTTCCATCAAGAGTTCCAACCTGGAGTACATAATACCCTAGTGGAACATTTGCCTATCTGAACTGAGTACATTTGAGGTTAGCAATAGAAGGAAAAAATATATTCATATATTATTTATTTCCAATATTTATACATATACCAGTGAATAACATTTTCAAAATGATATTCTTATTGTTAAATATATTAACTTTGAGACATAAAAATTGGGTCTACCTTTATAGTTCTAAAAATGTAAAAGTTCTTAAAAATTCAGCAGGTTTTTATTATTTTACTTGTTAACAAACAAATCAGATTTATACGTTTAAGTTAACAAATTTAAGTCTGTAGCGGTGCTACTTGAGTGCCAGTACAGTAGACCCTGCTTAATAAATCCACCGATCTAAACATCGCTTTATAGATTCAGTATTTATTCCATTTTCTCATTTTTGGCCACCAAACGCTTCACATATAGAGCACATGTTTCGCAAATGAATTGCCTGCTGAGTATTTTCTGGGAAGCATAGCATGCAGTGATTGAACAAAGCATTTTGTAGATTACTGCTTGCTGTACATTACTGTTATTTAGCTTTAATTTTTGCAGTGCCAGTTACAAAATGTGCCACTTATTAAATCCAAAAACGTCCAGTACAGAGGTGGATTTATTAAGCGGGGTCCACTGTACAATACTCTGTGAAAGATTTTGAGTTTGCATCTAAATGCAGTTAAAAATAATTTGAGTCCAACTTCAAGACTATGAAAGGCAGATGGTCAGTACAGACTGATGCTGACACTTTATCACAGTTTATCATTTTCTTTCTATTGCCAATCAGCTACATCACACATTGTTCTATTCAATACCACAACTCCTGTAGCTGTTTAGCAACTAGTTCGAGCCACAACAGCATTGTTGTAAGCCATGCATAGCAACACCATGGGTGAACAGGAGTCAGGTTGCTCAATTAAAAAAATCAATAACTGTGCAATTTCTTCAAGGATTGACCTGAAATTGGCCATATTGGCCAAAGTTTTGTAGCCTACCTGAAATTTGGCCATATTGGCCAAAGTTTTGTAGCCTACATGCTTGAGTTGTACTTTTTTCTTGAAGAAGTTTTCTAGGCTAGGCCTAGCAAGATGGTTTGAGACAAAACCTTATAACTCAAAATGTTTTTGGTCAACTCTGTCTATGTATGAAGAACATTTATGGAAAATTTTGTTGCAAACAATTTAGTATGAAAAAAGTTAGTGTGTTGTCGTTTTGGTGATGTCTGTAGATGTAAATCTGCACCTGGCACATTTGAACAAATAATGTCTAGAATGATCCATCAATCTGCACTGAAGGGTTAGTGGCATGGAAAGAAGAACATCTTAGTAAAGGAATTTTTTACTAAAGTAGATTGGACTATAAAGTCATCATATGGAATATTTTACTTAATTCATTCAGAATGCTTCAAAGCCAGATTTGAATTTATGCAATCTATATTTGAGTGTGGACAAATAACCAAAACTGCTTAACACTGATTTCCTCTGCTGCAACTAACTGCTCTTTTTTCATGAATAGCTGATAACATTTGTTTTCCTTTCAACACTAAACTTTTAAAAACTACCAACTACCCTCTCTGGTTGCTACATCACTAGTTTAGTGACATTATCTTTGGCCAGAAAAATCTGATCTAATAGTGGCAAACATTCTTCACAAAAAAATTATTGCACATAACCTACCCAGCTTTAGGATGAAAAGATTTGTCCACAATGAATCAATGTCGCTTTAATACATAGTGGATAGGGGAAAATATACAATATTTTCTTAAAAGAAATTCGAACCTGTTTGTCTGTATCTATTTCAAGAATATCCATCAGGTTAATATTGATTTTATTTAGATTTTTTTTGTACTTCCCCAGTCTAAGAGAAACAGTTGTCCATCCAGGTCGACCAGTGCACATTTTAGTTCCATCTTTGTTCGATGAGCATTCATGGACCTAAAAAAACAACCAACTTTCATTTATGTTTTCACACATTTCCGTGCTTAGATATACCAAAGATGAGTACTACTTATACTGAACACCATCAGCAATTGCACAAGCCTTCCTGTAAATCAAAAGTACACCATTCTTTTTGCACTGAAAACGTTTCTACAATACAAACCAAAGCTGAACAGTAGGTGCATGCAAGATAAACAATTACAATTAATATTTTGGTTGTAGTCAAGAAGTAATCATGCATGTTTGCAAACCTGTTTGTATAATAATCCACCACATATATTACATGCGAATGTGCATCAAATAGGAATGAGTATATGGCACTTAACAAAATTGTTTCCATTATGTTAAGGATCATTTCGTATGTCTTAACAACAATTTATTCTTGGCCATGCTAGTAAATTTCTCAGTGCATACACAGTAAGGCCGGAAGGTGGCGAAAAGACCCTCTGGTCATCTCGTCTGCCATCATCCAATCACTTGTTGTCACACACCCTAAGCAAACACGCCCACTAGAGCCCTGCACAGACCAGCAGAAGCAAAAGCAAAGAACAGAACACAGTTTTAGCTTAATCACACTTGTGGTATCAAAAAGATGAGCAAGACCAACCGGAGCATAATGCCAACAAACAAGAATGTTGAAATAATGGATACAGTACATTTGCAGACGAAATTCAAGCAAACGCTGCTGGATAACATCACTCTACTGTACATCCATAGATTGCAGGCATCATGTGTTTATGTAATTGCTAATTAAATGATTGGTGCATTTTTCTTAAACAGAAGCAAAAGCTTTAATTTCATATCCCATGGAATTCCTTGCCAGATCTTCCGTCCCCAATCAACTATTGATTTTTTCCCCATTTTCATTCTAATTTTTTGTAATATATAGTTGCCTTTATTGGAGTGCCTGGTGTTATAATGTGTTTCCAGTTTACTCGTTCAAAACTTTTTGAAATATAATCCGGTAAGTGCTCATTGTTTTCTATGTTATGCATGAGTTGAGCTTTCCAATTTAAAAACATCATTTAGCATCGACAGGTTTAATTTATGGAACAACAGTATCAATGAAGCTGTATGACTAAACACCATAATACGTACCATGCACTTGTGAAGTTTGATTAAAGGAACCAAGACATACTCAGCAGAACATTCCCAACTGATTATACAAAATTGAATATTTGGATAAAGCAATGAAAAATACACTTTTTAACCATATGTGAGTGAGTTAGAATATTTTTTGATTTGGGAGCCCAACAACCATTTGGTAACTTACACAAAATGAGTTCAATATGTTGTTTCCAATTCAAAGAATCATCTACTGTCACCCATAAATACCTGATACACTCTTTTTGAGATATTTTCTGTCTGCTGATGTTTACAAGAAATTGCATTTTTCTTTCTTTCTAGTGACAATCATGTATTCAGTTTTGTGGTAGTTTAAAGAATGTTTATTTGATTTCAACCAATTATTAATTTTTTGAATTTCACTATTTACTTTAGTTTGTAGGAATCAATAATTGTCAGAAACCATGGTTAAGTTGGTGTCATCAGCAAATATGCAGACATTGAATTCACTTGCCAAAGCCAAGGCATTAAGGTGCATAGACAACCAACAGGATGGTGTACAGATGAAGCAGCATGTCACTTAAAAGTGTTAAACTTTGTTTGACTCCTGGTTGGGCCATGGTAACCTTGGCGTTGTACTTGATGCCTTCTTGCCATTCATTCAGCAATAATGGATCTAAACAAGATCAATCTAGATAAGTACTGTAGCTGATGATTCTCACTATTATAATAAGCAATACATTAACCATGCAGCCTATGCCACACATTAAGTGAAGATGAGTGCAGAATACCACTTGCAGTCCCTGACCAGTATAAACCAAATATGATAACCATTTTTGTGTATGTTGTAAGTTTATGAGAAAACTAACAAACTATCAAGAAGTACTTGAATGAACAAACTAGAGGCTTTTCAGTACTTCATCATTTTGCAGTTATCCATCAAGCAATTCGACAAGTCTTCCAAATAAGCTCAAACTTATACTACTCAGTTTCATTTATACTTTGTTTTTGTATTCTTTTTGGAGTGTCATGATTGGTCTGTAGTGCTCATCTAGCTGCTTGATTGCACGATGAGCCATGTGGCTGCTTCCAACTTGAATGCTACACTGGTGGTGAGTGAATGATGGCGAGTGAATGGCAACACCATGCGTTCCCTTACACCCACCCATTAATACCGAGCACAAAGCTGGATAGGCTGCAAGTATCGTTTTTCAAGTCTTTGGTATGGTTCGACTGGGATTTGAATCCAGCCTACCAGATTTGGTGCCACGTGCTCAATCAACCATATCACTGTCTGGCACAAAATATGAATAAAAGTCAATTTTTAACAAAGTTGCTAAGATTTTCTATGCAATTAGAAACAATCTAGTATCAAACTTTAAAATTTTGAATATGTTATGTTTTGTTCAAACAAGTTGTCAATGGAACACATTTTCTTAAAATTATACAAATTAAATGCAAACAGCGAAGCATTGTTGAACGTAAGTTACCAGCTGTGAAAGTTCTAAGGCCATCTACTAGCTTTCTAAGTGTGTTTGCAAAATAAAATGTACTTCACACATGTGAAAAACAATCTACATACATTTACAACATAAAACCAATCATGCTTATGATACCACATCACCTGATGCTGAATTGCTTTAACTTTGGCCAAATGTTGATTTGGAGCACTGTTGCACTTAAAAATAACCCAAGCACGAATGTGCATATATATATCAAAAAGAAAGGAAGCTGGAAGTAGAGCAAAACAAGCAATAAGCCATCGGTAGTGTACCAAAATGTATTCCAAACCTGAAACCAACATGTTTCAAAACCTTAGATGAAAGTCACAGCTTGTGTTTGAAAATAGGGTTTAGTAAGAATAAACAATGATCAAATCTGGCCTGGTGATGAACTATTTAAATCTATAGCTATTGGATAAATGAGCAAAAAGACACAAAATTCCTACAGTATTAAACTATGCACAAGAACAAAAAATTACTAGACTATTCTGAAAACAAATTCAAATTTAACACATAGTGCTAACCAGGGCAGTAGAGTCAAAACTCGAATTTCAGGCTCCGGCTCTAGCCAGCGGTCAAATATTTTGGCTACTGCCCTGGTTCCAACATCAACAGAGTTTTTGGCTCTAAACTCATGTTGTAAAATGATTTAGTCCATTGAAAACTAAAAACTATTGTATTATTTGTACAATATCACTTGCCACATAAAGTAGAGAAACTGGAACCCAAATTTTAAGTTCCGGCTCCACCATCGGCTCAACCAGGGTTGATTAAAATCAATGATTTTTTATAAACTGTATTTTTTTTATTTAATGTGTAGAGTGTGGCCACCTCGCAAGTAGTAATATTTAATTTTAAAGAATTTGTTTCAATATAACTTTTTTGTGCTTTGTTTCTTCTAGTGCAGCAACTAGAATTCAGCTGAACTTTTATTCAAACTTACTCTGCACTTATGCATCACGCTTAAAGCAAATCAGTTCATAACTACTGACAGTGTACAAAACGAAATATTTTGGAATGATAATTCAAACCAGCAGTTCATCAACACTTACAGCATGTTAAGAAGCTTGTACAAAAATACAAGCTTGCTAGCCTTGTTGGTATGAAGTCGATTATTAAAATTGATCATTGTAATGCAGCTATCACTAGTTCAGCTTCTGCAAAAGTATAACTTACACGCATAAAATGGTAAAAACCTATAATATATGCATCATTATGAAGCTGAATCAAAAATATGTTCTAAAACTACTATTTCTACAGTCAACAGCCTACATATTTGCTGGAATTTAGATGTAACTTTTACTTTATCTCAGGCCCGTAGTCATGGGGTATTCAGGGGCAGTGTCCCTAAATTTTTTTGTGCCCCCCAAATTTTGTTATGCCTAGAAAAGTTTGTATTAAACATACACCTTAATAAAAACAAAAATCTTGCCTCCCTAACCATTTATTTTGCCCTCCAAACCAGGGTTGATTGATTTAAATCAGTGATTTAAATCATGATTTATATCAATCAATAAAAATCATGATTTAAATCAAGCAATAAAAATCATGTCATTTTGGAGCTTTGTGTGATGTCTGTGACACATTTAATTAGTATTCTAATAGGTTTTCACATAGCCTATACAGCAGGAGTTCCCAACCTTGCTCTGAACATGCACCCCTTTAGCATTTCGATAGATGAGCATATTCCTCTAAAATTTCCTATGACAAAAAACTTGAGTAAAATACTAAAATTCTGCTGAATTTTTAATAGAACTTTTATAATCTTGAAACTATAAAGGTATCTTCCATCTTCACGTGTCAAATTTAATTTGTTGCAAATGTACAAAGAATGTACCCTGCAGATAGGCAAATGTATTCCTGTGGGTACATGTATCCCAGGTTGGGAACCTCTGCTATGCAGTATTAGCGTAGTAGGCTAATTAAGTTCTTATGCCGACATAAGTTGAAACCATTTCAAGTTACATCAATCATAGCAACTGTGAGGTCACACAGAACAGGACCGAGGTCACAGATTCTATGTCATTTAACTGCAAAAATGACATGTGAACCAAAATCACTAACCATTGGAGATTCAAAAGTCATAACTGTTAGAATGCCAAAGTTTGAGAGTGTAGATTGGCATAAAGTGAATAATATTGCATTTAAATTCTATCAAATATGAAGGCTGTTGACTGTAAACATAGTTATAGAACATATTTTTCATTCGTGAAACAAATATATCATTATTATAGGTCTTTAACATTTTATGCATGTGTGCCATGAGTGTCAATGAAATTACTAAGCTGGCAGTTTCAGTATTGGCATTTCAATAAATATTTCATTTTGTTCACCGGTACTTGTGTTATGAACATATTTGCATTAAGGGATTTTGCACAAGCGCGATAGAGTTTGAATGAAAAGTTCAGCTATTTCTAGTGAGGGTTGATTGATTTAAATTGGCAATAAAATAAAAAAATCAAGCACATATCATATGCTGTTTTGAAGTTTTCTGTGATTTGTATGACACATTTAATTGGTATTCTAATCGGTTTCACTCATTATTAAAGAAGGCAGAGACTTCTTATGACAACACTAGTTATAAAGAAATTAAAGTTAAATCAATCACAGCTAATGTGAGGTCACAGATTCTATGTTAGCTAACTGCAAAAATGATACATGACTAAAATCACTAACATTTGCAGACTCAGAAGTCAGAATGCCACAAGTTTGAAAGTATAAGCTGGCATAAAGCAGGCCTGTGGCCAGGTTTTGCAGTTTGGAGCAAGGTTGATAAAAATCATTCATAAAAATCATCTAAATTGATATTGCATCAAAGAATGCACGTACAAGCAATGCTGACAAAAGCTCGTACAATGCCAGACACACGTAGACACACTGTTTTGTAATATTCCGCTTCATGGTGAGAAGCCATACCATAGTTTCAAATCGCGACCACTTGACTTTGCAGTTTAATCCTAAATTTTATCTTTTATTTACACCCACTAGGTTAACTACAATTAAATAAGGCTCACACCTACTTCAATGTCACACCAAGTCATGTGGGTTTGTTTCCGCTAAAGCTATGTTTTTGTAAGTAATTTATATCATTGGAAGGAGCAATATTTAGCTTCAAGAACTGTAGTCGCATTATCTGAACAAAATACCAGTCAAGAGTTATATTCTGAAAACAGCTTTTTGGAATTAAACAGTTGACAATGTTGTTTGCTGCACAAGAAGTTTTATACTAATTTCTCGTAATTCATTTTTACATCACCATGCAAAATCACCAGACGAATTACACTCAATCATTTGTTACCGGCGTGATTTCACAAGTATTTTTTTAACAAACTCAGTCTTGATACAAAGCGCTCCAAAGACGCAGGTCTGTGCAGGTGATTGTTAGCATCAATTTTATATATAAGTGTATGCACGTATGGATAAGCAAAGTTCTCATTGCTGTGCTGATTGTTTGACAACTCATCTAATCGTTTTAGGTCAGCGTTTGTAGGAACCAAAAGGGATTGTGATGTAAAAAATACACTGCAACTAAAAACAAGTGATAACCTAGAAATCTTCCCTCATGTCTTTTGACAATGTGACAGGCACCACTATCTACATAGCTAGTTGTGCAAGGCTACTAGCCAAGTTTGATTGGGTCTTAGGTAGAGCTCAACTGATAAGGCTTTTTTGGGCCGTTTTCATTTTCCATTGCTGATAACTAATGCCAATACTTTTTCCCTTACTCAAACCACAGGTGAAAGACATTACTTCACTGTGATGAAAAAATGTACAACATCGAATTCTGCACAAACTTGGGTCACTAAAACAGTCAACCACCACAACACGTACTTTGATCGGCGAGCGAATGTAATGTCATAGAGTGGTTTATTGAGACAGTTGTGCAGTGGTTTGTATATTACGCACTACATGATGTAGTGGAGGGTTATGCGCCGCAAGGAACAGGACAGAGAATTTTTGTTGATCAACCAGAAACAAAGTATCGAATTGGGTTTCCGAACACTCCGTACAGAAAAATAGCGTAGCGGCTTTTATGAGCAAATATTGCCGATATATATCAGTGGAATTTTTTCAATATGATACATCACCATGCTGGATGATATTTCACAGCATGCCAATGCATCGGTCGAGCTCTAGATTCTTAGCACATCTGTAGAATATCTGATTTTATCCTAAAAAGTGATATCAAATGCTGTCCTTTTATGACAGACCCCCTTTTGCTAGGCTAGATGCACCACTGAGTGCATATAATAAAAATTGCAAAAAAACAATAAAGTGCTTTATTACTAGGAAATATAGTTCTTTAGAGCATACAATGAAAACCTGAAGAGAGCATTATGGTGCTTTACAATTTTGCATTTCACTATTACTTGAATCAACTCCAAATGTATCATACATTTATACGCATACATATATCTACAATATGTTAATCACAGCACAAAATGCACAACTCTGCATTAAAAATAAGAAAATAGTAATTCATGATGAAAATAATCCTAAAAGAAAGTCAGTAATCAATTGGAATAAAACTCAATAGACTTGATTTATAAAGCACAAACATAGACAGTAAAAGCCAGCTAAACAAGACTGAAACAAACATTGACAATAATATATATCAATGGAATAATAACATGAAGTAGTCCTTAGTACTTTAATAACATGAAGTAAAAGAAATAGATATACACTAAATTTAAGTTGCAATGAGATTTAACCACTATATCAAATAAACATCTGATTTCCATTTCAAACATAATTTTGACTTACCTTTCTGTTTAAAATAAAATGCAACGAACAGTAAACCTAAAATTCCACTTCCAACACAAACGCCCATATCATTTAGAAGATACAGTAGCATTTCTTTTTGTGAAGAGGAAGCCTACTGTTACTCAATAAGAAGCAACCTACCTTCAAAGAAAATCTCCATGTATTAGAAAAAGATAAAGTCAGTTAATGCTAGCCTATGTATTTATGATTATGTGACTATGAATACTGTATGGTAGTGTGTCTAAATGATCATATGCAGCTTTCTCCTTGGAAAGACTAAGAAAATGTATCTTAATCTTGTATCCAGTTTTGGACAGACATACAGTAAAACTGAATTGGCGTCGTTCATACCACTGTCAATGTGGTCGAGTAGGAAGTGACTTGTGCTGCTGTGTAAGGGGTTACTGATTCAAGTCACACATTGACTGTATTGTTTTTTCTTGATAGTGCACTTTTCATGTTCTGACACAAGGTTGTATGTTGAAAGTTTTGGACCTGCTATTGCTATGCCTAATTTCTTAAAAACTTCCAATAAGCAGACACGGTTAGATTTACGGACTGTGTTTTCAACAAGGTTAAGGTTTCAGTTTGAGGTTAAGGTTAAGTGCCAGTGTTTAAGGTTAGGGTTAGGGTTTATAGTGTTGAGGTTTATGATTAGGGTTACAAAAAAAGTTAATAGCCACTTTAATCCTTTACTCTGAGAAGCAATTGACATATAGTGTTGCCATTTGAGCTGATTTACTGCTAAATCTAGCAGGTTTTTCTCACTGTTAGCTGTGCAAATTTTCAATCTAGCAGTTTGAGTTAGCTGATTTTTAGCAGGATTTTAAAACCGTTTGGCAGTTAACAAATTCTTAAAAAATTTGTTTCAGCAGTTTTTGCAGATGAAAACTTTTAAAACTTCTCTGTCAAAAATTACCTTATCTTCTTTATAACACTTTAAATTGGGCACGACCAGGCACAATAGCAACCTTCAATCATTAGGAATTTTTATTATGACCCAGCAAAGCTGCTTCAAACAATTACATCATAATAGCATGTGACTAGATGGTTTGGTAAAGTTTAAATGATTTGCTTCTGTGCTTAGTGAATGCGTTATGTTAGCACCTTTGGTGTGAATTGATGCATATATTCAACTTATGTTCCAATGTACAGGGTATGGATTGACACATGATTAATGCATACATGCATGTGTCATGAAAATGACAACACAAACTTTTTTCGTACTTTTTTCTACAAACTAAAATTTTTACAAATGTTTTTCATACCTTGATTTGATACATTAGACCTGAAAATTCCATTGTAAATTGACTAAAAACTTCTTGAGTTATGAAGTTTTACATCAAATCAACTTGCTACGCCTAGGCTACATGACTTTTCAAAAAAATGTAGGTACTAACAGTTCTGTAAAACACAACTTTTTTTGCATTTGTTTATTTGCATAGAAATATTACAATAATCTTTCCATCAAGAAATATGAGTAAGAACCTTTTCAGTTAGTGCAGTTCAGCATCCAGGAACATTTTATTAGACCTAGCCTTAGCCTAAGGCTACAGCCCATTTTTCAAAACACTTGCGTATGACAGGACTACTTTTTGGACTCAGATTTTTATAAAAAAAATTTCACAAATGTTGTTCATACCTAGTATGTGCATCATCCTTGAAAATTTGAAGTAATTCTGATGAAAAACTTCAGAGTTATGTGCTTTCGGATCGGAACTACCAAAGGGCTTAGACTACAAGAAAAAGACAAAACTTTATCATATTTAACAAGGTTACAAAGATTTTGTGTAAAGCACAATAACTTTTTCAAAAAACTTAAAAATTTACACAAATGTTCTACGAATATCTATTCATCCTTTCTGAAAATTTGAGTTCAGTCCATCAAGGGCGCTCCAAGTTATTGATTTTTGAATCGAGCAACCAGACTGTTCACACAATCACAGTGCATCAGACTGTTGTTGCTGCGTGTGGCTAGCAATATGTTTTTGACAGTTATTAGGTTTCAGTAAAATGTTGCATCACATAAAATAACTTGCTTGGTCTTTTGCAATCATATTCTACACATGTGTTCATCTTGTGAAAATGCATCTTAACTGAAAATTTAAGGCAAATCAATCAAGTACTTTTGACTCTAGCTATTAAGCAAAAACAAACCAAAGCAGTCTCGGAACTGCTGAATAGCACAGAATTCATGCTGCACTGAACTGAAACTGTCAAAAGACTACATTGGCAGAATATTTTTGTCCAACGACACATACGATATTTCCAAGTGGTTCAGTTATGCCAATATATCTCTCTAATAAGCCAAAACATTATTGTCAAATGTTTCAACATATATGATTGCAAGATTCAGAATTGAAAAGTTGCCTTGGTGCCTATCATCTTGCTGATTTAACAAAAGCCTATTGCAAAGTTTACAATAATATAATAATCATAGCAAAACAATGTGAACTTGGAAAGGCATGCTAGAAACAAAAAGCACTCACTTAAGGCTAAATAACTTTTTGCATGCACCCAAATACAAATGAAATAACACAAAGTTTTGAGTTACAAATACCAGATATAGAAAGTTAGGGCTAAGCTGTGCTTAGTCTGTTGATTACTAAGCATATTTTATAAACACATACCACAACCACCATTTGAAAAAGATTCTCAAAAACTTTGTCATACACAAAAAGGAGGTAAGGTACAGTTAAGTTGATCAGAATGTTGACAGAAAGAAAATGTGGGCCAATGAAAAAGTATGTTGGCGAAGACCAACATTTGATTTCCTATCCTTGCCGATAGATACTAATATAGTGAGTGCAAGACCAAAATTTGATATATAACTTCTGCAAGTTTATTTTAATCACCTCCAAAATCACAGCATCTTTGGCACACTTTCAATACTTTTAGTAGATTTTAGCTAAAAATTTGTAAGAACATTTTTAACAGTGTTGTTATCGGAAAGCCCGAGCAGCAAGTGCGCGAAGCTTCACACTGTGGTAACAGGCAACAAGAGGTCACATGCCATGATCACTCTATTATTGCTTGTTTGCACCATTATAATATATGGGTGTTGTTCTTTGCACGCATCACGTTTGTGGTGGATCGCACATTCAACGCAACGCCAACAGAGAGATTGCAACAACATTCCCTCCTTTTGACAATGAACCGTACCGATTAACGATTGCACGTCCTTTTTATGAAGGCTGCAACTAGCACGCCACAAAATGGTGCTGTGGCCAGGTCCGTGTGAAGCTTTGACAACAAAGAACATGCGATCGGTGCGGTTTGTTGTAAAAAGGAGGGGATGTTCATGTTGCTGCAACCTCTCTGGTGGCGTTGCGTTGAATGTGTTATTCACCACGAACTGGCTGTGCGCAAAGATTAAGAACAACAATATATATATGTGGTGCAAGCAAGCAATAATAAGAGAGATTGCGACGCATGATCTCTATTGTTGCTTGCTGCCACGGTGCGAAGCTTTGCGCACATACCGCTCGGGCTTTTCCGATCGCAATACTACTAACAACTACTTGAATGTACAATGTAACTACAGTAGTAAAACTAGAGTACTACTACTACTACTAGGCTACTGCTAGCCTAGCTTAGGCTGAAGTTAAATCATTTCAGACGCAGATAATTTTTTACATCTTTTCTCTTAAACTATGATATTGGTTTTCGATTTTCTGTGTGCAAATTACTGTGGACGGTATAACCTAGCTACAGGACTAGCCAGAACATTTCTTTACTGTTGGGATTGTCCTTACGCGCAATTAGCAACAGCATTGCATTTATTGGTAGCAAGCAGCACTAGCAACCGAATTGTTTTCATGCACGCTTGAGCACCAATTGTACGGTCGGTTGCATTTCTACATGAAACCGACCACAAACGAAACTGAACTGCATTTCTAATTTCTACCGAGCAAATACTGTTTTGCGTTACAAAACGATGCTGCAAAAGTGATCTGCAGCAGCTTGAAATCTTATTCTCCGAGTGGAAAATACATAAATTCATCTTGCCTGGAGTGTACTACTGAATTTGGAATTGATTGAATTAAAAACATTTAAAAACTTGAAATGGAATAACAGTTTTATGAAGAAAAATTACGATATTTCTAAATAATATCGGTAAACATGTATTTTTCTAATTTATTTCGATAATATTCAATGTTCCCGGCTGCTCAGGATTCCAACTTTTAGACTGCGGATATCTCAGGCAACATGTAGTTAGGAACCCATTTTTTGAAGATGAACATGATTCTATTGTGTTGTTATGACGCAGCCCATCGTCATTCCCATAAATCATGTTTCATTTTTGAAATATATTTATTAGTAGATCATAGTAAAATGTTGATGTAATCAATCAAGGCATTACCAAAAAGCATTTTTCAGCATTGAACGAAGTACACGAGTTTCTGTCTCAGCTGACCGTGTAACCAGCAGTGATGTAGTCGAGACCGTAACCTCCGATACCGAGATCGAGACCTGGCTCAGATTTCGAGACGAGACCGAGACTTTGTCATAAAAGCCGAGACCGAGACCGAGACCTGGAATTCGAGACCGAGACCGAGACTCGAGACCTCACATTTCTATGATGGTAATTAAAACTAACTCCTTGAATAACGCAGTAACAAAATAAAAGGCACATCTCCAAATATCAAGATTATAAAAATCATCCGAAAG
>Ga0210059_1010434_pt1 | contig 14355 bp, 13 predicted proteins | sample Ectturendosymbi2_FD_188042 | JGI IMG/M metagenome (GOLD analysis project Ga0210059, IMG submission 188042) | Ecteinascidia turbinata endosymbiont from Florida, USA - Sample 2 (SPAdes) (version 2) | ecosystem: Host-associated > Tunicates > Ascidians > Unclassified | place: Key West, Florida... | reverse complement strand
AGTTTCTAATAATCAATAAATATGAAATTTACAATGTTAAAAAAAATTATTTATAAATTTCGATTTAATTTCCTATTTTTTTTAAGACAATTTATTAAAAATGAACTAAATTTTTATCGCTTTAAGAATTATTTTTTAATCCTAATTGCTGCATTTTTAGCTGTTTTTGCCTTTGATTTTTTTATTGCGCCAACAGGAAAATATGGTATTTCTTCCACTGGTATTGGGGCAATAGCTCGTTTAATTTCAATTAATATTCCATTTCAAGTGAGCAAACAAAATTTACTTGGTGTGCAAACAACATTTTATTTTTTAATTTTTTTTGGATTAAATACGCCTTTATTAATATTTAGTTTAATTAAAATTGGTGTTAGATTTAGTTTTAATACAATTATTTATATGCTTTTACAGATTGTTATTAATTCCTTAATCGTTTTACATAATAATTTTTTAGAAAATAATCTTCATTTTTTTACTAATTTTTTTTATTTATGAAAAAACCATGCAAATAACCCGGGTTATCGAATCTGATTATTTTTGTTTGCTTTAGTTGGTGGTTCAATATTGGGAATTTCTATGGGTTTGGTTTATTATGGTAATAGTTCAACTGGAGGTACGGATTTTATTACCATGTATTATTCAGTTAAAAGAAACAAATCAATTGGTAGAATCAATAAATATGTTAATATCTTTATTTTGTTAATAATCATGTTGATTCAAATTTCAAAAATGAATTTAAAGGATTTTCATAGCATTTATCTTCTTAGTGACAAAAAACAAATTTGAGAGTATCGAATCCAATATCTTTTTGGATGTAGTATGTTAGCTTCACTTTTTATTATTTTCCTACAATCAATAATTACAAACATTATTTATCCAAAATACGAATTCAAAACAATCTTTGTCATTACAAAAAAACCAATTTTTATTATTAAACTTTTAAAAGAAGAAACAATTGGTAAAAATTTTGTTTCTGTTTGAGAAAGCCAAAGTAAATATTGTCATTTTATTATTGGTAATCAAGGTTATAAAATTATCATGACAAATATCACATTATTAGAATTTAATAAATTAAATTATATGATTAAAAAAATTGATCAAAATGCTGAAATTTATATTCAAAAGGTTGAAAAGATAAAAAATAAAATAATTTACCCAGACAATGAATAAAGAAATAAATTATAAAAATATTAGATTATTTTCATTAAGTGCTTCCCTAAAAATTGGTCAAAAAATTGCCGAAAATTTAAATCTTGAGCTAACACCGATTATCATTAATCGTTTTCAAGATCAAGAAATATTAGTTCGTTCCTTAAAAACATTAAGGAATAGAGAAATTTATGTTATTCAATCAACTGCACCACCAGTTAATGATAATTTAATGGAATTATTGATTGCCATTGATTCCTTTAAAAGAGCATGTGCAAAAAGAATTAATGTTATTATTCCTTATTTTGGATATTCACGTCAAGATCGAATCTCAAAATCAAGAGAACCAATTACATGTAAATTAGTTGCTAACTTACTGAAAACAGCTGGAGCAGATCAGGTAATGTTGATGGATTTACACGCCCCACAAACAATGGGATTTTTTGATATTCCTGTTGAAAGCTTAAAACCAGTTGATGAATTTGCTAATTGAATTTTTAATTTTATTAAAACAATACCACAAAAGGAAGAGTTTTGTTTTGTCGCTCCTGATCGTGGTGCTTTAGTTAAAACAACTGAATTATCGAAAAAATTTATCTTATTTAATTCTCATATCGCCTTAATTGAAAAAAAGAGAATTGCTCATAATAAATCAAAAATTAATTTTATTTTAGGAGATGTTAAAAATAAAATTTGTTTTTTAATTGATGATATTATCGATACAGGAGGAACAGTTTTAAATGCTTGTAAAGTTTTAAAAGCAAAGGGAGCAAAAAAAATAATTGTTTTAGCAACACATGGTTTATTCTCTCATAATTCCTTAGATAAATTTGTGAGAGCTAAAAAAAATCAAATTATTGATAAAATTGTTGTTACTGATTCCATTTCCCAAAAAAATCAGCCTTCTTGTTTAGATATAATTTCTGTCAGCTCGTTTATAGCAGAGGTAATTAAAAAAAATATTTTAAGTAAATCAATAAGTCATTTATATGAAGAACGAAAAAATGATTTAAATAATCAAATTCTAAAATATTTAAAAACAAGCAAAAAAAATGAAAACTAAATTAATTGTTGGCTTAGGTAACATTGGTGCTCAATATCAATTTACGCGACATAATATCGGTTTTTTAGCAATTGATCACTATCTAAAAAAAATAAATCATCTTTCAACAACAACAAGAGTAATTTTTAATAATAAAATTACAACTTTTATGAAAAATGATTGCAAAATTATTTTGGCTAAACCGCAATCATATATGAATTTAAGTGGCCAACCAATTTTTCAGGTTGCAACTTACTTTAATATTCCTTTAGAAGATATTTTTATTATTTATGATGATAAAGATTTAGATTTTGGTAAAATTAAAATTCAAAATAATCGTTCCGGGGGTAGCCATAATGGATTTAAAAATATTATTGATGTTTTTAAGACAAAAAATCTTCAAAGAATTAAGATTGGCATTGGTTATGATAAAAATGTATCATTAAGAACCTATGTTTTAAAAAAATTTAGTACCCAAGAATTATCTGATCTTGATAATAACATTTTTAACAAAATTGATCTATTAATTAAAGCTATTAGCAAAAATTATTCTTTTGTAAAAATATGTGATTTTTATTCTCAAATAAAAAATAATGAAATTTAGTTTGCAATTAAAACAAAAATATAAATTAAAAAAAATCTTATCGAAAAGAAAAATTCAGCAAAGAATTAAGAAATTTGCTTTTTTCTTAGAACAACAATTAAAATCTAATCCTAATATTGTTTTTATTGCAATTTTAAATGGAGTTACCTTTTTTTTAGTTGATTTGTTCAAACATTTTCATCCCCAACAGAAATTTATCATTCAGTATGCGTGTTTAGCTTCATTTAGCGGTGAAAACGTCAATCAAGTCAAACTTATTTTTGATTTTGATTTTGATTTAAATAAAAAGGATGTTATTATTTTAGAAGATATTATTGATTCTGGTTCAACATTAAATTATTTTATTAATAGTTTAAAAAAGAAATATCAATTTAATTCTTTAAAAATCTATACCTTGATTAATAAAAAGAAAAAATATAAGCGTAATTTAAATTATCCATTTTCTTCACTATTTGAAATCGATGATTTTTTTATTATCGGTTATGGTTTTGATTATCTAGAAAGATACCGCAATATAAAAGCAATTTATCGATGCCTAAAAAAATAAAGTTATTTAAAATTAAAAAAAAGATTAAGTTTTTTGTTAAAAATTTATTAAAAAATACAAAAAAACAAATTGTTTTTTTAGGTATTTTACCTAATACTTTGGTTTTTTGTTATTTTTTAAATTCAATAATTCAAAATTACCAATTAGAATTAGATTTTATTTTTGCTAATAATTTTTCTAATTTAAGAATTAAAGATAAGAATTATCAAAATAAGAAAATTATTATTTGTGATATTTTTTTTGATAACAAGATCAATTGAAAACAAATTATTAATATTTTATTTGCAAACAACATTATTGATTTTGAATTTTTATTTTTAACCAATCTTAATTTAAATCTTAATGTAATTAAAAAACAACTTTTAAATGCTAAGTTTTCTGTTTTAATTAAAAATAATGTTCACCAAATTTCTGGTTTTGGAATTAAATATAAAAATAATTATCAAGATTTTAAAAACTTAAAGTTTTAAAAATGGAACAATTACAAAATCAAATTTATTTTATTGCAACACCGATTGGAAATCTTGAGGAAATTACTTTACGAGCTATCAAAATTTTAAAAAAAGTTGATTATATTTTTTGTGAACATGTTGGTAAAGCAAAAATTTTAGCCAATAAATTTACTTTTAATAAACCATTTTTTATTCTAAATAAAAATAATGAAGCAAGTTCATTTTTAAAAATTCAAAATTTTTACCAATTAAAAAAAAATATTGCGATTATTTCTGATGCTGGTTATCCTTGTATTTCAGATCCTGGTTTATACATAATGAACCAATTAATCAAAAATAATATTGAACCAGTTATTATTAATGGTCCTTGTTCATTAATTCATGCAGTTTGTCAAAGCGGTTTTAACAATTCACAATTTACATTTTGTGGATTTTTAAAATCAAAAAATAATTTTCTTACCAAAACTAAAGAATTATCTTTATATTTACCAATCAAGCACAGTTTAATTTTCTTTGAAAGTAGTAATCGATTATTACATACCTTAAAAGCTATTGCTTTTGTTTTTGATGAAACTATTAAAATTACAATTGCCAAGGAGTTAACAAAAAAATACGAACAATTTGTTCGTGATGATGTTAAAAATATGATTACAAACTTTGCTACTTTTAATTTTTTAAAAGGAGAATATATTATTATTATTGACAATCATCAAAGAGTTATTGCTAAAGCTGTCAACAACCAAAAAATTTTTCTATTTTTTAATTATTTACAAAAAAATTTTTCTTTATTATCTAATAAAGATAAAATAAAATTAACATCGAAATTTTTTAATATCAACAATCATAAAATTTATACTTTATATCATCAATGACAAAAGAAATAATTTTAGACAAAAATCAAAAGGTATTTTTTGTATCAACACCATTATTTTACAGTAATGATCTTTTACATCTTGGTCATTGTTATAGTACCTTAATTGCTGATGCGATCACAAGATATAAAAAAATTCAAGGTTTTCAAACATATTTTGTCACTGGTTTAGATGAACATGGAGAAAAAATCTATGATAGTGCTTGTAAAAATAAACTTAGTATTGAAAAATTTTTAAATAAAATTAGTTTCGAAACAAAACAGTTATGAAAAGATTTGGAAGTTGAATATGACTATTTTCAAGAAACAAAATCAACAACTCATCAGCAATTATGTTTAAGAATTTTAAAAATCTTAGAATCAAAAAATTTAATTTATAAACAAAATTATGAAGGCAAATATTGTATTTACTGTGCTGAATTTATTACCTTAACTAATCTTGAAAAAAATAATCTTTGTCCTAATTGTCAAAGAAAATTAAAAAACCTTCAGGAAGAAAGCTTTTTTTGAAAGATAAATCATTTATTTTCCTGGCTAAAAAAAATTTATCAACAAGAAAAAATTACAATATTACCAAAATTTTACAAATTAGAAATTGAAAAAAATTTTTTTAAAAATGATCAATTAAGGAATTTAGCAATTTCTCGATATAAAGCTAATAATTTAATTCCTTTTTTAAATTATCAAAATTTTTATCTTTATGTTTGAATTGATGCTCTGATTGGTTATTTAAGTAGTCTACAATACCAGCAAAATTCAAAAATTTTTAATTTTTTTTGAAATAAAAATGTTGAAACCTTACAGATCATCGGAAAAGAAATAATTAGATTTCATTTAATTTATTGATTATTACTTTTAAAACAATTAAATTTAAGTTTACCAAGAACAATTTTAGTTCATGGTTGAATTATTAATCAAAATGTTAAAATGTCAAAATCAAAAAATAACAGTATTAATCCTTATGATTTGATTAAAATTTATGGATCTTCTGGTTTAAGATATTTTTTAATTACTTGTTTTCAAATTCAAACTGATAATAATTATTCTTTAAAAGTAATTAATGATTATTATAATTCAACACTAGTAAATCTTTTTGGAAATTTAATAGCACGTGTTTTTAAAATGATTATTAATTATTTTCAGGGTAAAATCACAAATGATGTTGTTGCAATTAAAACCTTAAAAAATAATTCTTTAATTGCAAAAATTAAAACAACAATTACTAATTATACTCATTATATGAATTCTTATGATTGTTATCATGCAAACAAAACAGTCTTAAATTTATTAAGGTCAATTAATCAATTAATTGAAATCAACAAACCATGAATTTTAAAAGATAAACAAAAATTAAAAGAATTACTTTCAGTATGATTTTTTGCTATTTTAGTAATTGGTTTTTTATTTAAACCATTTCTAGCAAAAAAAATAAATACTCTTTTTCAAGCAACAAATATTGAAATCAAAAATGTTAATTTTTTTAAAAATTTAAATTTAAATTTACTTATGAAAATTGAAATCAAAAAATATATTATTTTATTTAAAAGAATTAAATTAAATTAAATTAAATTTTAAAAATGAAAGAAGAAAAATATGATGTTATTATTGTTGGTGCCGGCCATGCTGGAGTTGAAGCGGCATTAATTAGTGCCAAATTAGTAAAAAAAGTTTTGCTCATTAATTTAAGCTTGAATAAAGTAGCAACAATGCCTTGTAATCCATCAATTGGTGGTCCTGCTAAGGGAGTTATTGTTAAAGAAATCGGTGCATTAGGGGGCATGATGGCACAAGCTGCAGATGCCAATTATTTACAAATCAAGCTTCTAAATTTTTCTAAAGGTCCTGGTGTTCAAGCTTTAAGAGCCCAAATTGATAAAATTAGTTATTCTCAATTTATGATTAATAAAATTAAGAACAGCAAACAAATTACATTTATTGTTGGCGTTGTTGATTATTTAATTATTGAAAATAATGTCATTAAGGGTGTTAAACTAACTAATAATCAAAATTATTATGCTCATAGTGTTATTTTAACAACCGGCACTTATGTTAAACCAATTTGTTTACGAGGAAAAAGTAAAAAATATCAAGGACCACTTGGTGAAAAATTTATTTCTCATTTATCACAACAATTAAAGAACCTAAAATTTAAGTTAATTCGCTTAAAAACAGGTACTCCACCACGATTATTAAGAGATTCAATAAATTTTGATGATGAAAATATTGTCGAAATGAAAGGAGATTATTTAAAATCATCTTTTGATTTTACAAACAAAAGATTTTTACCAGTAAATAAGCAAATTTCTTGCTTTCTTTTGCATTCTTCCTTAAAAACAAGAGAAATCGTTTTAAAAAATTTACATTTTTCGCCAATGTATAATGAAGCTTTAGCAAAAGCAAATGGACCCAAATATTGTCCTAGTTTTGAAGATAAAATTGTTCGCTTTGAAAAAAAATTAATTCATCAGATATTTTTAGAACCAGAATCTGATCAATTAAATAGTATTTATGTTCAGGGTTTTTCAACAACAATGCCCAAAAATATTCAAATTGAAATGATTAAAACTCTTCCAGGATGTCAAAATGCAAAAATTTTAAGATATGGCTATGCAATTGAATATGATGCCATTCTTTCAGAACAATTAAAACATTCTTTAGAAACAAAACTGATTGCTAATTTATATACAGCGGGTCAAATTAATGGCACAAGTGGTTATGAAGAAGCAGCCTGTCAAGGACTAATGGCAGGTATTAATGCTTCTTTAAAAACTTTAAATAAAAAACCATTAATTTTGGGTCGAAATTCTTCATATATTGGTGTTCTAATTGATGATTTAGTTTCAAAAAGATTATATGAACCATATCGAATGCTTACCTCTAGAGCGGAATACCGCTTAATGATTCGCAATGATAATGCTGAAAAAAGATTAATTAAAATCGGTTATGATTTAAATTTAATTACTTTGCAAAAATATCAAAAATTTTTAAAGAGTGAACAACAAAAAGAAGAAATCTTAGAAAAATTAAAAAAAATTAAAATTCATCCCAATAGTTTAATTGCATATAATTTAAAAAAATTAAAATGTTCAAGTATTAACCAACCAATATCAATTTATAACTTATTAAAAAGGCCTGAAGTTAACTGAACTGATATTAAATCAGCAGATAAAAATTTTCAAAAGATAAATTTTAATTTAATTAATCAAATTTTAATTGATATCAAATATGAAGGTTATATCAAAAAGCAAGAAAATGATATTAAAAAATTTTTAAAATGAGAACAAAAAAAGATTCCCCCTTATTTAAATTATGATTTAGTTCCCAATCTTGCCAATGAAGCACGTTTAAAATTGAAAAAATTTCAACCAATTTCTGTTGGTCAATGTAAAAGAATTTTAGGGATAAATTTTAGTGATATTCAAATGTTATTGTTTTATATTAAAAAAAAGTACCCTCTCTTTTATAAGCAACATATTTTTTCTCATTTAAAAAATGAAAGCTAAAATTTTTGCTATTTTTAACCATAAAGGTGGGGTTGCTAAAACAACATCAGCAATTAATCTGGCAATTAATCTGGCAATTTTAAATCAAAAAGTTTTATTAATTGATTTTGATCCTAGTGCAAATACTTCTTTAGGATTAGGAATTTATAATCCTAAAATCCTAAAAAGTTTATTTTCTGTTTATTTAAAACAAACAAAGATTAAAAAAATAATTCTTAAAGGTGTTTGTTATGATGTTGATCTAATTGGAGCAAAAACAGATTTAGTAAATATTAATAATGGCAATCAAAACAAAGCTAATTGATTTAGTGATTCATTACAAGAAGTTAAACAAGAATATGATTTTATTATTATTGATTGTCCACCGGGATTTAACGAAATTAATAAATTAATTTTAAAATCAATTAATAATTTTATTATCCCTATTCAACCTGAATTTTTTGCCTTAAATAGTTTATTTAAGGTTTTAAGATTAATGAAATTAAAAAATGAAATTAATAATCAGAAAACACAAATATTAGGAATATTATTAACTATATTTGATCAACGAAATAATTTATCAAAAAATATTTTATCGAAGGTAAAAACAATTTTTAAAGATAATTTATTGAAAACAATTATTTATAAAAACGTTAAGTTAGCTGAAGCATCAGCTTTTGGAAAACCGATTAATATTTATAATAAATCTGCTAATTTTAAAAACGATTATTTTCTTTTAGCTCAGGAAATTTTACACAAATATGAATAAGAAAAAAATTATTCCCTCAAGTTGAGATAAAATTATGAATCGGGAAACATTTGATTCTCTAGAAACTTTATTTGATGATTATAATTACTTTCATAATTTTTATATGAAAATAGATTGTTCACAAATCAAACCATTAACAAAAGATATTATTTTCCCTTTCAAATATTCATTTTGACAATGATTACTAAAAATTAATAATTTTTTAAGAAAAAAATTATTTTTTTGAAAAGAAGTCAATAAAAATAATTTTTATTGCTTAAATCAAGAGAATTTAACTTTAAAAGAAATATTAGCAACAAAAATAGAATTTTTATTTGAAATTGTCCTAACAAAAAACAATTATTTTCAATTTGAAAAGGTTTTAATTTTTCAATCTTTACAAATTGAAAATCTTCATTATTTTGAACAAGGAGCATTAATTTTTCAATTAATTAGTGTCCACAAATTAGATTTAATTTCTATTTGTCAATATACAAATTTCAGTTTTGATTATTTAGAAAAAATCTTTTTGTTATTTAATTTTGATGAAGCAATTAAAATACAATTTTTAGAGCAAAAAATTCCCTTTAAAATGGCTGAACTTTTTTTAAAAATAAAAAATAATCAAGATTTTATTTTAGAAATTTTAAAAATAAATAAAATTAAAAAATTTGACTATTTAAATCTTGAAAAAAAAATTATTGAATTTATGAATAAATCAAAATTTAAAAAACTTAATATTGTTAAATTTAATAATTCTTCTAAAAAAAATTTTGATTTTATGGTCAGCGATATTTTGAAATTAAATCTTGAAAAAAAATTAAAAACAAAAATTCTAATTAAAGAACATGAAATTAAAATTTTTTATGAAAATTTAGAAGATTTACGTAGAATTATTAAAAAAATAGCAGGCTAAAATTAATGAGTTTAAAGATCGGAATTATTGGATTACCCAATGTTGGTAAATCAACACTTTTTCAAGCCTTAACAAAAAAAAATGTTTTAATTAAAAATTATCCTTTTGCCACCATTAAACCTAATTTTGGAATCAGTTTTATTAATGATTTAAGACTATTTAAGATTGCAAAAATTTTTCAAAGTAAAAAAATATCACAAAATTATGTGAATTTTGTTGATATTGCTGGTTTAGTAAAAAATGCTTCAAAAGGTGAAGGATTAGGAAATGAATTTTTAAGTAACATTAAAATGGTTGATGCTTTGATTCATGTTGTTCGATGTTTTCAAAACAAGGATATTATTCATGTTGAAAATAATATTAATCCGTTACAAGATATTCAAACAGTAAATCTAGAATTAATTATTCATGATTTAGAATCAATTAAAAAAATAAAAATTAATTTTAATAAAAAATACGGCAAACAATCAAGTTCAAATAATTATAAGATTCATAATTTAATTTTTCAAAAATTTGAAAAATGTTTAGAATCAGAACAGCTTTTAAATACGTTAACTTTATCAAAAAAAGAACAATCAATAATTAAAAATTTTCAATTATTAACCTTAAAACCACAAATTTTTTTAGCAAATATTTCTGCTTTGAATAATTTAGATTTAAATTCACAACAATCTCAAAATTTAAATATTTTAAAAAAATATTGTCAAAAAATTAAAAGAAAATTAATTATTTTAGATTTTGATTTAGAATTATTAGCTAATGAACTTTCAAAATCAGAAAATGAATTGATGCATAAAGAGTATAATTTAAGTGAAAATTTACAAACAGTAATTATTAAAAGTCATCAAATTTTAAATTTAGCTACTTTTTTTACAGCTGGTATTAAAGAAACTAGAGCATGAACTTTTAAAAAAGGTAGTACAGCATATGAATGTGCAGAAATTATTCATACTGATATTCAAAAGGGATTTATTAAATTAGAAATTTATACTTATTTAGATTTAATGAAATATAAAACATTTTTAAATTTAAAAAATCATGGTTTAGTAATGATCGAAGGTAAAAATTATATTATTAAAGATGGAGATATTTGTTATTTTAGATTTAACATTTAAAAATTATGGAAAATAATTTTCGATTTCGTTATGCCCCGAGTCCAACAGGGTATTTACATGTAGGTAATGCCAGAACAGCATTATTTAATTTCTTACTTGCAAAACATTTTCATGGTTCTTTTATTATTAGAATCGAAAATACGGATTTAAAACGAAATGATCCGTTTTTTATTAGTCATCAATACAAAATGCTTTCATGATTAAATATTGATTTTGATGAATCAACAATTAATCCTGGTAATTATGGACCTTATGAACAATTAAAGCGTCTTCATATTTATCAAAAATATATTGACTTATTATTAAAAAATAATCAAGCCTACTACTGTTTTTGTACTCAAGAGCAATTAAAAAAACAGAAAGAAAAACTTTTATTAAAAAATCAACAAAATTTTAAATATGATCGAAGATGTTTAAAATTATCCTTAGATGTGATTGCTAAATATAAAAAAACACTTCCCTTTGTAATTCGATTTAAGGTTGATAATGCAAAGGGTGAATATATATTCCAAGATTTAATTCGCAAAGAGGTTAAATTTAACTCTTATGATATCGGTGATTTTATTATTTTAAAAAATAATAAAATTCCAACTTATAATTTTGCTGTTGTTATTGATGATCATTTAATGAAAATCTCCCATGTTTTAAGAGGTGAAGAACATATTAGCAATACTTTTTCTCAAATCCTGTTATATGAAGCTTTAAATTGAAAAATTCCTTTTTTTGGTCATTTCAGTATTATTGTTAATCAAGAACGAAAAAAATTATCAAAGAGAGATAAAAATAATTTAACTAATTTACATCTTTTCCAGGCAAAAGGTTATTTACCACAGGCAGTATTTAACTTTTTAGCATTGATTGGATTTAGTCCAAAAACCAAAGATAATCAAGAAATTTTTACCCGTCATAAATTAATTGAAATTATTAATTTTCAAGGTTTTAATAAATCACCAGGAATGTTTGATTTAAAAAAACTAAACTGAATTAATAAAATCTATCTTAAGAAATTAGATGCAAAAAGTTTAGTTAAATTTTTACGTCCTTTTTTACGTTCAAAATATAATCTTGAGATTTATAATAACGAAGAAATTAAACAAATTTGCCTATTATTTCAAAACGAAATTGAGTTTGGGGAACAAATTATTCAATTAAGCAGAATATTCTTCCTTGATTTAAAAGTTACTTCAAAAATTATTACTTTTTTTCAAAATAAAAACTTTTCTTTTTTATTAATCAAAACCTTTTATCATAAATTAAAATCTTTAGAAGTTTTTAATGAAGTCAATTTAAAAGCAATTCTTTTAAAATTAAAAACCGAATTTCATTTAAGTATTAAAAATTTATATCTGCCGTTAAGAATTGCAACCACCTTATCTTCACACGGTCCAAATTTAATTAGTGTCTGATTATTATTAAAAAAGAAAAAAATAATTAAAAATTTAAAAATTTTTATTGAAGATTATAATGTAAAATAATAAAGTATAAAGTAAAATAGAAAATACATTTTTTTATTATTTAGTTGAAAATGAATATTGCATCAGAAATTATTAAAATTTTAAAGAAAAATTTAAAAGGTTTAACCTTAGAAAGCATTATTGATATTTTAATTTCCAAAAAGATATTGCCCTCTGAAAAAAATAAGGAAGAAAGAATCAAAATGTTGTCTTCAATCTATATTGAACTTTTAGATAATAATAATTTTATTTTAATCGAGAATCAAAAATGAATTTTGCGTTCCAATTTACATCTTGATAAAATTAAAAATTTAAGTTTATCAATGACTAATTCGTTATCTTATTTAACAAACTTTCATCTGAAATCACAAACTGTTTTTAATGACGAACCAACAGAAACATTAGATATTCTCAATACAAAAAGAAGAGGCAAAAAAAGACGAAGAGGAATTAAAATTTCAGAAAAAATTAATTCTAATCAAAAAAAATTAAACGCTTTTAAATTGCCAAAAATTTCTAATGAAATTAATCATACCGAAGATATTGATTGGGAAGAAGCGCAAGAAAATATTAATGAAAATAATTAAAAAATGACCAAATTTATTTTTATAATTGGTGGCGTTGTTTCTGGAGTGGGAAAAGGTATTATTTCTGCTTCAATTGGTGCTGTTTTAAAAAATGCCAACAAGAAAGTATTTTTAAAAAAATTTGATCCTTATTTAAATATAAATGCAGGAACCATGAGTCCCTTACAACATGGGGAAGTATTTGTTACTGATGATGGTGCTGAAACTGACTTAGATCTTGGTCATTATGAAAGATTTACAAATATTAATCTTGATAAGACTTCAAACGTTACATCTGGACAGATTTATCAGGAATTAATTTCCTTAGAACGTAATGGTAAATTTTTAGGAGAAACTATTCAAGTTATTCCTCATGTTACAAATTTAATTAAAACAAAAATTTTAAATTCTCAATCTCGTAATTATGATGTTATTATTATTGAGGTTGGAGGGACAATTGGTGACATTGAATCTCTACCATTTATTGAATCAATAAGACAAATTAAAAATAATTTAGGTAAAGAAAATGTTTGTATTGTTCATGTTGGGTTATTACCTTTTTTAGATACTAGTCTTGAATACAAAACAAAACCAATTCAACATTCAACATCATTATTACTTGCAAACGGAATTCAACCTGATATTATTATTGCCCGTTCCCAGGAAAAAGTACCAATGGACATTTTAAAAAAAATTGCTGTTTTTTGTAATTTAAAACCACAATTTGTTTTAAATGCCTATAATGTTAAAAATATTTATTATGTTCCGAGTCTATTATTAAATCAAAATTTAAGTTTTCTTTTGAATTCAATTTTAAAATGAGATTTAAAAGAAATTAATCTTGCTAATTGAAATAAAATATTTAAAAATCAAGAAAATAAATTTAAGAAAACTGTTGAAATTTATATTGTTGGTAAATATACAAAACTACATGATGCTTATTTATCACTTGTTGAATCCTTAAATTTAACTAGTTTGAAATTAAATTTAAAAATTAAACTAGTTTGAATTGATGCTAAAAAAATAAATATAAAAAATTATCAAGAAATTTTAAAACATGCTAAAATAATAATAATTCCTGGGGGTTTTGATAGTTCAGGAGTCAATGGTATGTTGCTAACAGCAAAATTTGCACGAATTAATAATATTTCCTTTTTAGGAATTTGTTTTGGATTAAATATTGCGGCAATTGAAATTGCAAGAAATGTCTGTCATTTAAAAGATGCCGATTCAATTGAGTTTAATCCAAAATCAAAAAATTTAATTATTAATCAAGCACTAGATGCAAATTTAAAAAAAATTTCATTTGCTGAAGGTTTAAGATTGGGAAGATATAAAATAAATATTGTTAAAAATACTTTATTGTCTGATATTTATCAACAAAAAAATTTTGTTTTTGAACGACATCG
>Ga0210059_1010432_pt1 | contig 14355 bp, 7 predicted proteins | sample Ectturendosymbi2_FD_188042 | JGI IMG/M metagenome (GOLD analysis project Ga0210059, IMG submission 188042) | Ecteinascidia turbinata endosymbiont from Florida, USA - Sample 2 (SPAdes) (version 2) | ecosystem: Host-associated > Tunicates > Ascidians > Unclassified | place: Key West, Florida... | reverse complement strand
CGAAAGTCCCCCCGATTCTCCTGCTCGTGATACTTCACTCCCTGCCTCAGCTGATGCTGATATATCTGACGATGGCGGGCATGTTGCCTCGAGACGGTCCGCTCGCAGTAACAAAGGGGTGCCGCCACTGCGATACGGGTATTAACATTGTTATGATACGGCACTTCGAATATGTGTACTATGTACTGCTGTCGTGTTTCTTTTGTGCATCTGCATATTGATATGTGCTTTTGTTCGTGCACCCATTTGTTTTAACTTCAATTTAAAACAGCAGGGGTGGAATGTAGTAATAATTAATCACGTGCCTTGCTCAAGGCGCAGTTCTTGGCTTGGCGTCCATCGCCACTCTTTTAATTGGAAGCGTGGCGTTTGTTATTCGGGCAGTTGTGTGAGGCATGAGTCGGCTCGGTCGTCAACGCTTTTGTTCGTTGCATGTAGTTCTGTTCTAAGACTGTTTAAACTTTGAATAAAGTCTTCTATACTGCAGTAGTGTCAGTTCACTGGACCCAATCGCTAGATGGATGTATTTCGCTGAAGTTTTTATTGGAAACTAGGCTAGAATCCATGCCTTTTGAGACTTTGATCGATTTTCTAGCATTTCTGGTTCATAACTTATGATTTTAGAATACACAAACAAAGTAATTATCTAAATATGGGATTATTTACCTTGTTTGTTTATTATAGGCCGTAACTTTTGAACTAGAAATCCAAGTAAGTTGATCAAAGTATCAAAAGACTTGGTTTGTATCCTAGTTTCCAACAAAAACTTGACCAAAGTACTACCATCTAGCGGTTTGGGCCCAGGGCCAGGTGAAGTGGGCCAACGTGGACAAAAGTCTTCCACTTATGACGTCACTCACAAAAAAACAGCAATCCCCAGCCAAAAGATTTTTTCCCTACAGACATGAAGACTTACCAAATCTTTTGAGGGTTTGAACAGCTTTCTAGTGCAATTGTTGATGAAGAAATTCCTATGCAAAAACTTGCGCAAACTGCTGGATTTTAGCCTAAGGCTACCGGAAGTCAAAGTGTTAAGGTCAGTTTGACTGGGTGTGCACCACACATGAAGCACATCTGGAATATACGCCCCTGAGTGATAGATTCTTGCATGGCTGTTTGAAAAGTTCACTGTGAACTCTGCGATGAATACACTCCTATTTACAGCTTGACAATTGACACCACTGAAACACCACAGCCCTATGAAGTTTTTTTTTCATCATTTTGAGCAGCTTACACTTTTTTCTTCAGCTTATCGAAAGGTCTAGATCGGTGCTTCTTAACCTTTATCAGTTTCGATTACTCGGCATTTAAAAGAAAATAAAATTTCAAGCAAATGCTGCTCTAAATGTTACCATAACATTGTAAAAACTCTGCAATCAACCAAGCTTAAGTTATTTTCTGTCAGTACATTACATATAACAACAAACAGCTTGCAGAAATATAAAGTGAAACTTCTATCTACAGAGCTCAATCCACTAAAAATAGGCTACTTTAATCCATTTGAGACTTACAGCAACTTATGGCAGCATAAGCTAAGCTAATGTTTTCATGTTCAAAAACTGCCAAAAATTAGTTATGTGGCATACATAGGTAACACTCTACAGGAAGGGTGCACAACCACCTGCAGCCTTCAATAAAAATTAATGTGGCCATGCACATGTAATTTAAAATATAAGTTATGGTGGCCATGCATTAAAAAAATTATTGGTAGTGTCTAAACCACCATATCCGGTTTTCTGTTTCAAAGGAGTAAAAAATCTATGTCTCGTATCTGTTTTGCACCAGTTACAAAGCTTAGCTGAAAAGGTTCTCATCACCTTCAATGTTGCTAAGTGGGAAGTGATTAGAGCTTTAGTTGTAGCCTCTCATTAGAGATTTGAACACGCAGCAGCAGAAACACCAAGTCAACTAGTGCAACAGGCAAGCAACAATGGAAATTCCCTGCTTGACCAGGTTCACTCTAATGTTGCTTGTGCGTAGCTGTCTTCATGAAGTACTTCGTGACTACGCACTCTAGGCATGTGATGTGATGTGTTGTCACATTCTTCCCGCCTCACTCAAGGCTTTTCCCATTCTACATGCGGGTTTGACAGCTGCAACATATAACTTCCACATGCACTGGCCACCAGGTTACCAGTAGCTGCAGCCTTTCATGGGAGATTCGAACACACAACAGAAGGAACGTCAAGTCCACTAGCACTATGGGCAACAATAGAGATTCCCTGCTCAAGCAGGTTTACTCTATTATTGCTTGTGCGTAGATGTCTTTTTGAAGCAATTCCTGATTGCATACTCTAGGCATGTGACATGATGCACCATCACAGAGCTGCTCCTGTGCAAGGGGTTGTTCAAGTCACACCTTGTTTCTATTGGATTTTTCAATTGTGCACAAGAAACTTTTGATATCTGTCTCACACAAGATTGTTATGTACATTTCGAAAAGCAGACATGGGCTTACATTTAGGGTTAGCGTTTAAGGTTTAGGGCATAGGGTTTAGGTATAAAGCTTAGGGTTAAAAAAATTCACTGTCATTTTTAATTCGTCAGTCTAACAAGCCACTAACATGTAAAGAAGTGGTCAGATATTTCAAATAGGTCAGCAAGTTCGTTTGGTATGATTTTTCAGTCTTTTTAAAGCGAAAATTGGATTCAGTCATTTAGAAAAGTGCTAAAATTATTTGTCTGCTGTATGAGGGTACTTAGTAGAACAGCCAAGCAAAGTCACTTGCACAGAATTCATGCAAATAAACTAAGCACCATATTTTTCAGACTAAGGTGCACTTAAAATCCTTTCATTTTTTCAAAAATTGGCTGTGCGCCTTATGTTTTGACAAAGCTGTGCAATGTGCATAAGCCAGGGGATCGTAAAGTATCAGTCTCAAGTGTTATCTGAGCTTTCATGAAGGCCGGAATCATCACTGAACAGCTAAGTAACAACAACAAGACTCACTCAGATAATGACGAGACGAATCCAGGCATGCTTGATGTCAAAATCATGCAAACCTATTAAACTCAGACACTGAAGATGAAGAATTCTACAGACTTGTGGAAGATTATTGTGCCTTATAATTGGGTGCGCCGTATGTGTGAAAATAAACCATTCAATGATCGTTCACTAATATTGCACCTTATAATCCGATGTGCCTTATAGTCTGCAAAATACGTTAATGCGGCTGGCAATAGCAAAAAGGTTGTGCACCCCTGCTCTGCAGACAAGGCTAGCTTATGTCTGCAAACCTAACTCTTGAAAGTACTAAAGCACCTAGCTGCATCCTGAACTATTAGCAAAGCAATAGTTTATATAAACACAGTTGCTCTGGTCTTAGAAATGAATGGCCCAACACACTGCAAATTAAAACTCTCTTATAGACCAGACATGGGTATACAGCTTTACAGCCCTTATCTTGACTTCGACTAGCCCACATAAGGTTGTTTGTAAATTACAAAAGAAACATTTTCATTGCTTAATCATAGCATACTGCAGGAGGCTTGATACAAGCCTAACCCCAAACCCTAAATGTAATCCCTAAGCCCAAACCTCAAATGCAAACCCTACACCTAAACTGTAAATCTGAAGACAAAAGTTTGGAAACTTAAAAATTAAAGAAAACTAGTCCTATGAATCCAAATGTGCAAGCACTACTACCAAAACAAAAGTCGCCAAGATGAGAGTCAAAACAAAAACCATTCACACAGCAGATGTAAACACATGCGCTGCGCTACCATGATGGTGCAGCTAAAGTGACAAACTCAGCATTTTATTCAAACTGCATCATGCATGGCAGACCTATAGCCACTTCCTTTTTATAAAGGAGTATGATTGGTATTATGCAGAATTAAGTCCAGCCTTTTGGCCGACTTCTACAATATTTTGTTTCTCATGTGGCCCCACAGAAAAAATAGTTATTATTAAAAAAAATTAAACAATCACTGTTTCAACAACTATACTGTTTTAAGTACACAACCCAATGAAATGTTCAGAACAGTGATGCATCCAGTCTGAAAAAAAGGGGTCTGTCATGTAACGGCAGCTTTTGAAATCACTTTTCAGCATGAAACTGCACTTTTTCTTAAGACTAAAAATCAACTAATGAACTTTGCAATGTTGCCAAAGTATTATATTAGCAAAAGTCTGCCGATATACAATATAACAGCAATATTTGCTCAAAAAAGGCGCTATGCTAGTTTTCTGCACAGAGTGTTCGGAAACCCAAGTTGCTACTTCATCTGTGATTAATTAACACAGATTCTCTGCACTGTTCCTTGCAGTGGGCAGCCTTCCAAATGCATCAAGTAGAGCGTAATATTCAGACTATTCCGCAATTGTCCGAATAAACCAGTCTATGGTGCAACATTCGCTCCCAGGTTTTGCGCAGTAAGCAGATGGCTGCCTGTGAATAAGGCTGTGGTTTTTGACTATTTTATTGACCCAGGTTTGCGCAGAAATTCATGTTATATGCTTCTTCATTGCACTGAAGTATTGTCTTTCAACTGTGGTTCGAGTTTTGCAAATACTGGCATCAGTTATCGGCAATGCACTATAACAACATCGGTATCGGTCCATAAAAGCCGTATCCATCGAGCTCTACCTAAAATCCAATCACACTTGACTAGTAGCTTAGCACAACTATTTAGGATAGCTTGTGGTATTGATCTCATTGTCAAAACACACAAGGAAAGATTTCCAAATTATCACTGCTTTTGGTCACAGTGAATTTATTACATCACAATCGATGTTTGTTCCTGCAAACATGGTGCTGAAAAGATACTTAGCTTGTTGAACATTCAGAAAATATCAGCCATACAGCAATGAGAACTGTTTATCCATATGTACATATACTTTTGTAAAATCGAAGCTGACAATCAGCTGCACAACTGCGTCTGTGGAGCACTGTCTATCAAAGATGGCGATGTTACAAATATACTTGCAAAATCACTGCGGAAAAGAACGATTGAGTTGCAATTGCTCTGATGATTTTACATCGTTATGTAAAAGTGACTTAGTCAAAATCAATGCAGGACTTTTTGCACAGAAAACAACATCGTCAACTGCTTAATTCTAAAGAAGGTATTTTCGAATTATAAAACTCTAGACTGATATTTTGTTCAGATAATGCGACCACAATTTCTGAGGCTAGCTGTCACGCCTTTCATTATGAGAAATTCCTCGTAAAAATATAGCTTCAGTTGAAACGAACCCGCATTACCTAGTGTGAGGAAGGCCTAAACTTATTTGATTTAGTGGTAATCTAGTAGGTGTATACAGCAGATAAGATTTAGGATGAAACTGCAAAACAAAATGATTGTGATTGGACATTGTCCTCTCTCCATGAACCGAAATATTACAAAGCAGCTGTGCATGACAGTGCACAAGCTTCTGGCAGCTTTGCTTACATTGGAGTTAGTGTTGCCAGACAGGGCTTTCACAAATGCAACTCCAAAAATGCCTAAAACAGTAGCAAAAATCTTAAATCTGTGGTGGTGTAGCATAAAATCGGTGCCATGAAAATAGTTAAAAATATAACCAACTATGATTTGCAAAATAAATTAAAATAGTTCATTTTACACATTTTTATAATTTTACAAAAATCCTTAAAAAGGATCAAAAGTTCCAATCTAAGGGCAAAATCCCTAAAAGTGAAAGCACTGCTGCCAGAGAAGGAAGTTCCGAAAAATGTGCATTCGACGCAATATCATTTTAAACTGTTCAAAAATGTGAATTGTTTCATATCATTACATAGGCGCCATTCAGACAAGGCAGGGACGTTGTTGTTTCATAATAGTACTATGCAACATTAGAAGGGAAATGTAGGCTGTTGCCTGTTCCAAACCACCCACCTTAGAGACCTGCAGTGATAGCGTTTGATATTTTATCATCGACTTAAATGTTGAGTAGCCTACCTCTGGTACAAAGGGGCCTGTTATGACAGCCAAACAGATCCCCTGGACGTGCCCTTGGTTTAGAGGATGGGATTGGGAGAATAAGCATATTGACATGTCCTTAACACCTTGGCGTCTGGGTAGTTTTGGCGATTTTCGCAAAAAAAACAGCAGTTTTCGGTTGCCTTACCAACGCCCTTGCTCCTCCGCCGATTGCGCTAGAAGGTTGTTCAATGGCTCAAATGGATTGGCCAATCTAGTAGATTGCACTCAAAAAAAATTTTTTGCCTGGGGGGTGTGGGTTTTTTGTGAATGACGTCATAAGTGAAGTAGTTTTAGGGTCATTTTGGCTCATGTTGCCTGGCCTAAGGGACAAACACTACCTAGCGGTTGGCGCCCAGGGCCAAGCAAAGTGGGCTAAGGTATCCAAAAAGTCCTCTACTTATGACGTCACTCACAGAAAACCCGCACCTCTAGACAAAAATTTTTTTTTCGAATGCAATCTATTAGACTGGCCGATCCGTTTGAGCCGTTGAACAGCTCTCTAGCGCAATCGGCGGAGGAGCTAGGGCGTTGGTAAGGCAACCGAAAATTGCTGTTTTTAGGCCGAAATCAAAGTACGAATATACTGTAGGCCGGCTTTATACGTGTTAAAAAGGCTTTGTGAACACAAAAACAACTGAAAGCAGACACAACAATTATCAACCAGGGTTGCCAGGTTTTGATAGTTAAAATATGCCAAATCGCTCATTTCAATAATGATTGGAATATGCTGAATAGCTTCAAAACATGCTAAACAGGCCAATGGTTGTTGGTTTTGAATTACCCAGATGAGTAATGGCAAAAATTCAATTTTACTATGAAACCAAGCTTAGAATTATTGCAAACTGTCAGTCTTCAAAAATACCATCTCGTATTATAGAAAATGATTACTAAAATAAAAAAGGAAGTGTCTGGGTAGCCAGCAATGGCTACGCATAGTCAACTGCTAGGAAGCCGGCACCCACGTGATTCAGCACTTGATTGCGCATGGTTAGGTTGTTACCATAAACAGAAAGCTGGTTTAGACTTTCTTCATATCATAGTAGGGTGAACATACAATGATGAAATTGTGGTCTCAGTGGTGATGTCTACACTGCGCAGTGTGGGATGCTTTTATATGGCGCTTCCGTGTTTCAATTTCAGGCTAAGGATTTTAGTGTCTACACTGATAATGAGCCACGTTTTGATGTTGCCAGCTACCTAGTAGTTTATTCTGCCTAGCCCTTGCCAGCTACTCAGCACTCGACCTTGCGTAGCTGTTGCCAGCTACCTAGACACTACCAATAAAATACTTATTATGAATGTTGGAAACAATAAAATACACATTTTGAAATACAAACATGCACTGTGCCAGGGTTTTTAATGAGATAGTGTCTATTTTACCACCAAGATTCTGGCGGCAACAGATCGGCTAAAGCCATTGTACCACCAGTCGAAGATGTCTCATGGTATGACGCAATTCAAATAAAAAGGTCACTTTGTGATGCAATCAGCATACTGCTTGTAGCATAGCGGTTATGCTTCATGTCTGGTATGCCATTGCTTTTCGATTCGACTCTCACCTTGGTGACTCCCCTTTTCTTATTTTTTTGCTTTTTTCAAAACTTTCCAAAGTGCACGCTTTGGTGTTAGGTTTAGGGTTAGCATTAGGTTAGGGCTACGGCTAGGGTTCATTTTTTATCTTTACTTTGTTTCTGCCAAGCCTGTTGCCACCGCCATCTTGGCAGCAAAATAGACACTGCCTTTTAATCTAGTACATAAGCACCTGATATGTTAAATATGTCGAAATTTCCATGAACATATATTACAAAATGCAGCCACAAAGAACCCACAGAAAAATCGTCTTGCTTTCCACTTCCAGACAGTGTTGATAAAAATAATGATTTTTTTTCAATCGAAAAAATCGAATTTTTTTGATTTAAATCGGATTTCTTTGATTTAGATCAGATATTTTTATGATTTTTTTGATTTCATGTGTAGAGGGTGGCCACCTAACACTTGTAATTTTTAATTTTAATGAGTTTGTTTCAATATAACCTTTTTGTGCTTTGTTTCTTCTAGTACAGCAACTAGATTCAGCTGAGCTTTCATTCAAACTTACTTTGCACTTATGCATCATGCTTAAAGCAAATCAGTTCATACCACCAGTACCGGTGTACAAAATGAAATATTTGTTGGAACGACAATACTCAAACCATCAGTTCATCAACTTCATTAACACTTATATACATGTTAACAAGCTTGTACAAAAATACAAGCTTGCCAGCCTATTTGATATGAAGTCTATTGCTGAAATTGAATGTCGTAACTTAGCTTTCACTAGTTCAGCTTATGCAAAAGTAAAACTTGCATGCATAAAATGGTAAAAACCTATAATATTATTATGAATCTGAATCAAAAGTATGTTTTAAAACTACTATTTCTACAGTCAACAGCCTAGACACTTGCTGGAATTTAGGTGTAACTTTTGCTTTCTGCCAGAATCGGAGCCATATGGGGGCATTAAGGAGCAGTGTCCCTAAATTTTTTTGTGCTTTCAAGAATTTTGTGCCCAGAAAAGTTTGTTTTAAACATATACCACAATAAAAACAAGTCTTGCCCTCCTATCAGTGTATTTTGCCCTCCAAACCTCAAAACATGGCTACAGGCTTGCTTTATCTTATGCCAAGCCTACACTTCAAAACTTATGGCATTCTGACACAACTTCTGAATCTGCAAGGGTTAGTGATTTCAGTCCACATGTCATTTTTGCAGCTAAATCACATAGAATCTGTGACCTCACAGTTGCTATGATTGATAAAACTTCATCTGATTTTAACTTGTGTTGTTATAATAATTCTTTGACTTCTACACTAATACTATATAAGCTATATGTGAAAACCTATTAGAATGCCAATTAAAAATGTGTCATAGACATCACGCAAAGGTCCAAAATAACATTTTTTATTTTTATTGCTTGATTTAAATCACTGGCGATTTAAATCAATCAACCCTGCTTCCAGATGGACCAAATACATTAAATCGCTTGTCAAAATATGCTAAAAACTTCAAGTGCAATACTGGTGGAAAATCTCCCAAAGTTAAGAACAACAACAGCTAGTTTTTTTCAGTAATTTTTCAGTCATAAATTTAATACAACTGTGAGACAAATTGAAATGACTGAAATGTCTCAAGAGACTAAAATGTGTCACCAAAAATTGACTAAAGTGTCTCAGCGAAAAAAGAAAAGCAGACACGTTTTTCAATAAGCCAAACAATGTTTTTTTCTCCAACATTACTAAAAAAGGCCAACAATATACCAAGCAGCATTTTCTCATGCTAAACCAATGTGAATATAATGAAGCCAAAATTTTAGAATTTGTCATCAAAATGCCAACTTTGTAACTCTGCTCCACCAGGACAGAGAACGTCAACCACTTCTAAACCAAACTTTCCTTACAAGAGGCGGTCTCAGTAAACTACTACAGGTATATATCACAACCATCGCTGCTGCAATACCTTCAATGGAAGTGTTGCGATCGAAAAGCCCAAGCAGCAAGTGCACAAAAGTTCACACTGTGGCAGCAAGCAACAACAGAGATCACATGTCATAATCACTCTTTGCATATGCTAGCCATTACATTTAGTCGTTCACAATCACATGCTTGTATCATCATAGACTACACGCTGTAATCACTCTATTATTGCTTGTTCGTGCCACATATATATGGGTGTTGTTCTTTGCGCACATGATCCTGTTTGTGGTGAATGACTGAATCACACATTCAATGCAACGCCAATGGAGAGGTTGCAACATAAGGCATGCCCAACAAAAGATACTGCCACTCAGTCAATGGAAATGTTCATGATCGTAGCCACTACCACGTGTTAGCAATGCCCACTGGGGTTGGTCATTTTTGTCAACTTCTTCAGTATCAGCATCATCAGTTTATTTGAGAACAACTATATACAAACATCAAATCATGCCACAGAAAACAAACCACATTAGAACAACATTTATTTTGTTCCCAAGACATCTGAAAATAGAACTATACGGTTTTCTAGTCAGATGCCCTGATGAATAACACAGAAAAAAAATAAACAAGTAAAACCAGAATGAATAGAGCATTTCAGTAAAGACGGTCCAGGCAGGTAATGTAATGTTATTTTATTACCAAGTATAGAACATCACGCATTGCCAGAGCATATCTCAATCTGGAAAACAGCACCTGTCCTTTGATAATACAGAATTATTTATTTGTAGTGTTTCAGAAGAAATTATATATTTACTTTGCTGATTTTCAATAATGATATCATTGCTCTTCTTGAAGTTTATGTTATTGTTTTAATTTAGTAACAAATCGGTGATAGATAGGATCAGTCCACCAGTACTAGGCCTATGCGGATGTAAATACCAAAATTCCACTGGATTATTTGCTATTTCTCAATAAATACGTTAAATAACAATTTCCAATTCTAACAACACTTACAAAAACCATCCTCTATCATATGAATCATTCACTATCCAATTTCATTTCACATAACCATGTCCACAGTGAGTTATTATACTCAAAAATTATGGATATAACTTCTTAAATCTTTTCATCCTAAAAAGAGAGGAAATGTCGAACAAGAATAACAGCCCAGTAAACATGGTTGAATTTCGAATAATAAATAAGAGCTGATGATTGATGCGTACATCGATCGTGGGAGAATAGACTACTGTACTATGTAAGATCTTAAAAAGTGTTTGATTCTTTGCTGAGAAAGGATATCTTTCCATAGACAGCCCAGTAAACATCAGATTTGTCATCAAAACATGAAAAATTTCTCTCAAAACATCAGAAACTCAAATTTCTTTCAAAACATCAGACCTGACGTCAAACGTCGGAAGTGGCAACACTCACTGGCGGCTGCACACTGTTAGTCAGGGAAGTGTGGTTTCTTCAGTCTTGTGGTGTTACGTAACGCAACGTAAGGATGACATGGCAAATATTTTTTCTTTCCTCCTCACATGGTGGTACCACCACTTCAGCATGACGCCGAGGAGGTGACAGCGGTTACTACAGCATGATTGGCCATTATTTGCCCACCATGACTAGGATCATCAATGACGCACACACTGAGACTGCAAAATTTCGGTAACACTGCAAAATAATTCACCACTCGATTGAGGAAGAACCTATAAAACTGCTGTCCAATCATTACAAGCGCTGCAAAACCTACGAGACGCGTTTTTTTATGTTTTGTTGCCAAGTGTGTCTTACTTTATTTTAATTGCCACAAAAATTTGTTTGGTTACAGCACAAAAACAGATTTCATGAAGACTCCGTACTGTAGCAAAAATTAGTAGCAAGTGTTGATGGAAAAGGAATATGTCGGGCCACATGTCTACATCCAGACCTTGTAAATGATCCACTACCTTGTGTGTAAAGCAGGCAAAATAACGCCAGCAGTGTTTATTTTGCCATTCTTGAGGCAAGATAGACAAGGCGATTTTATGGGCCGGGCCGGCAATGGGCCAGAGTTTAGGAGGGGCTACGCAGGTATGTGTTTGATTACGGGTTTGTTGTGATGGATATGGGTCGGTCCGGGTCATAAAGATGTGAGCCCGTGACATCTCTACCTTTGGTTCACACATGTCTTTGCAAGTCCATAGCTCCTCCGTCGAATGCGCTAGAGAGCTGTTCAAATCGTCAACAGATTTGGCAAGTCTTCGAGTCAGCAATGAAGAAAATATTTTTGTTTTTTTGTGAGTGACATCATAAGTAATGCATCTTTTCGCCATTTTTGTCTTGTGTTACCTGGCCTGGGGACAGGGCCAGCGTTGGCAAGTGCAGAACCGGATTTGAAACACTTTTGCGCGCCCCCACTGAGTGGTGGGTAGAAATTTTGGAGGGGTTGCATCATAGATCAAGGCGTCAGAGATGGAGTCTCGAGACATGGTCTCAATCTCGAGACCCATTTTTTCGAGTCTCGGTCTCGAATGTCTCACGTCTCGTCTCGGTCTCGAGCTCTTAGTCTCGAGACTTTGCATGATTTTTTATGAAGTCTTGCAAGAAGCAGCTGCCTAAAGACGGATTTAAAAGCAATTGTTCGAAATTCAACCGTTCAAAGTGGTCAGTGGCTAAGTTTTCTTTGTTGTTATGCTACTATGGATAAAACAATTTGCCCTCTGCCCTGTTTAAAATTTGTACTGAATTAAATAAAAACAGTGTGTGCACCAGTGAAACCGTAGCGCATAATTTCTGCAATGCATGCAACGAGACGTTAGGAGTACTTTGCTCAGGACTATCTTTCAACTGTTGCTTTGCAAGCAGTTTTTTTTATGAAAACCCATATTCAAAAGAAGTGGGAGTGCCAATAAGTTTCTCTTTTAAGAAGCCAAAAAAAAACGAGTTTTTTCTTCGACGTTCTTTTCAAAGCAGTCTGTTAAAACACGCTGATGAGGTTTTTTGTTCTGCGTAATGCCGACTTTGTAAAGTTCAGACATGCCTCAGAACTCTCTTGACAGAAAGTTTTGCTCATAAGAGTTCTGTACAGAGAGCAAGTTCAGTGATGGAGTCTCGAGACTTGGTCTCGGTCTCGAGACGTGTCTCGAGACCCGTTTTTTGGAGTCTCGGTCTCGAAGGTCTCAGGTCTCGTCTCGGTCTCGAAGGATTTTGGTCTCGTTCTCGAGCTCTTCGTTTCTAGATTTTGCATAGGTTATTTTTTATGGAGTTTTGCAAGAAGGAGTTATTCGAAAAAACGGGTTTGAAAAATGATTGTTCAAAATTTAGCCCTTCAAAGAGGTCAGTGGCTAAGCTTTCTTTGTTGTTATGTTGTTTGCGAGATGGAGAAAACAATTTGCCCTGTACCCCGTTTAAAATTTGTACTGAATTCAATAAAAAATGTGCATGTACCAGTGAAACCGCAGCGCGTAATCTCTGCAAAAAATCGCAAAGCTTTGTTTTGTGGATAAACAGTTGACTGTAGTCACCACGAAACCTGGGGTCCCTCCAACTAAACTGCCATCTTGTTTCTCGTTAACATCAGATTGTTGCCTTTTTCAGCATCAGATTTTTACATTAGATTTTAATATAAGCTAAATGCTTCCATTACCAATACGTAGCAAAGTGCGATAACCCACGTTGAATCTGAAACCGAGGGAAGTATCGTCAATGGAAAAATCAGTTATATGCGCAACGTGTTGTGTTATTCCCAACGCTCTGAAGAGAGTTTCTTCCGTTTGGAAGGATTACCAAACTCACATTTGGGTGAGGCAGAACGGTCGCCAGAAAGTCATCAATAGGGGGTTTTACGTTTGTGCTGGAGGGGTTACCGTATGTGCAAGGGGGCTTGACATTCAAATTTAACAAAAATCCACTGATTTATAATGTTTCACATTTTAATTTGGGGGACTTGGAGCTTCGTTTGGGGGGATAAACCCACCAAAGACCCCGTGGCGACGGGACTGGGTGAGAGATTGATGAAAGATACTTAAAAATTATTAATCTAACTACCTTCATCCTGAAAGGATATAAAATTGGGGAAACAAAAACAACAGGTCAGACAACATCAGATTTGTTACCAAAACATCAGGCATCACAAAGTTCTTTCAAAACATCAGAAGTGGCAACACTGTTGCATATCATCCACGTGAGCACATTAGAAAGGTCCACGCTTTGTGACGTATTAACTATACATCAAGCGACACTGTTGTTAATTCAGATATCTAGCTAATACCTTGTTTTCACTCTAGCAGAGCATGGTACACCCAGCTGTTGATACAGATGGTAGTACGAATCACGCAGGAACGAAGAAAGCTGGTTCAATATCTCTCAAACCTCGAAAATTTATAACCGCCTGGTTTGATAACAAACGTGTTGCTACGCCTTGTGGTACTGCCGAAGAACATTCTGCAATACACCCGATCTCGACTTACAATGTTAGTTAATAACTAAGAAAATAAACATCAATATTTTGATTGCTAAGGGGGGGCTTGAGCCCCTTCAGCCCCCCCGGCTGCGCCTTTGCCAGGGAGCATGGCCGCAATTTGGTGAGGGACACGGGGGACGTGTGTCCCCCACCTTTTCAGACGGGAGGATATATTATCCCATATCCCCCCACTTTTTTCTCTCAAGGTTTGTATTTGGAGAGGTTTCAAAACCAAATATGACGATTGTCACGTTTTGCGTGAAACCCTTTTCATGTTAAGTGTTACACATAGACAAGTTGATGTTAAAACAGAGTTTGGTGTGGTACCGCTGGATTCTGTTTGTTTGTTATTTTTAGCTTCAATAAAATGATATTTAGCATTTTTCAAGTTTCAGAGACCGCGAAAGATGGTTTACTGCTTCTGTCCGACGTTTTACCCTGTGCAGTATACTGTGAGAAAGGTTGTTTTTTTGAAACAGCGATAGTTTCACAGCTGCACATGTAAAAGACGACAGTATAGCATGGATTTGGTTCGCG
>Ga0210059_1010431_pt1 | contig 14356 bp, 10 predicted proteins | sample Ectturendosymbi2_FD_188042 | JGI IMG/M metagenome (GOLD analysis project Ga0210059, IMG submission 188042) | Ecteinascidia turbinata endosymbiont from Florida, USA - Sample 2 (SPAdes) (version 2) | ecosystem: Host-associated > Tunicates > Ascidians > Unclassified | place: Key West, Florida... | reverse complement strand
TTCTGTAGCGGTACAGGGCCACCTAATAGTTGCTTCTCAAAAAGGTTTCAACGTTATGGCACATCCCGAGACCGAATGGCCTTCACAACAAAATATCCTAATTTTGTATTTTTTCTTATTTCACTAATTTTTAGTTCTACTTGCCGACACATTTTCGGCAGAACCGTCGTCAGAAAGCTTTCATTTGGGTCTTCATATTTGTGCAGGGGGCTAGACATTCTGAACATTTACATTGAATTCACTACACAGCACTTGCAAATTGTGCGAATTAAATAAATTATAAAATTATCAAATATTTTCCCACAAATACTCGTAAGAGGCTCATAGTTTGCAACTAAAAATTTTGAACGAGCTAACAAAACGAATTGGGTCTTAATCACTGTATTTAATTAACGACGATTTTACAGAGGTAATGAAATGCAAATGTTAACAAAACTTTGCAAATCAGAATGAAGTCTATCGTTCAGTTATGAAAACACTGTTGCCGTAGTAACAAACTTGAAGCCGGTCAAAGCAATGCGTCACGATGAAGGTTTTGGTTCATTAGCGTAAATTTATTTTGCATGAGCACCGTGCTTTTAACTGGCCGAAATACGCATCCATGCACCTTTCTGATTGCTAGACTTGTTAATCTCCTGGTGCATGGCACATGTTCAAATTAATAAAATTTCGTATCTCAAATAAGCTATAAATGTTAACGATTATAGACTAAGGCCTACGTCGACGCAACAGGGTTAACATCCATAATCCACCAACTGTACTACTCTGTTGGGACAAGCTTAGCAGTGATTGCTAAATAAAATCTTCTAATTACACTGTTAATTCCATGTTGTCTGAACAGCAGGCTGCGAAAATGTGTAACTTTGGTCGTAAGCACCAAAGGTATCTTGCTTCTATGCAGTACAAAATGCGAGAAGACTACTTGGGCTAGCATAATGCACTTTTTATCAACAATCACCACACAAAATACGTTTTGATCAAATGGAGGTCTAACTTCAGGACGTATACAACTAGGCATGTAGGCTAACTTCACGATCAACAATTCAAGCAATGAACATGCTGACGCTTTAGGCTCAAGCATCAAATACGTGTATTACCTCACAAACGTATCATAAATGATCAGGCGATGTTATTGTCGGTAACAGCGGCAGGTACTGCTCTATCTGTAATTACATAATAGAATACGGATTGATAAAACTTCACTGATTTCTAGTGTTTCATATTTCAATTTGGGGGATTGAAGCTTTGTTTGGGGGGCTAAGCCCACAAAAGCCCCTCCGTGGCGACGGCAGTGAATTTTGGACCCTTGTGACAGCGTGCCCCACAATTGGGGTATGGAGGGCGGCTGATGCGGCTCTGGTTGGCCCCTCTCTGGAAACAAATTTCCGACTCCCGGGCCTGGCTGCTGCCAACGAACGCATTTTTGTGACTGCTGTCGTAACATGGCACCCTTTCTTTATGGTGTAGCAGGGGCAAAGCGTTTTGTGAACGTCTATTTGCATCGTCAGCAAGCTGAAAAGGACAACAAACTTTGGCGACGTTGCCCCCCCCTGGAAAAATTTCTGCGGACGCCCATGCTCGACATTTGCTGACGGGTGCGATATCTTTTCCTGAAGATAGGATTGTGCTTGGTTTGAAAGTACTGAAAGTACTGTAGGCTTGAAGATATAGTTCGTTTACACTGTTTCTCCACATTTCGTTTCAAAGACTCTACCAAGTCAGTTGTGTACGGTGAAATAACTTTAGATATAAAATTAGAAAATCCATTGTGTTGTTTCTTCTTTTTGTTTTGAATCATCCATTTGGAGTAACAGTTCAACACGAGAGTCCGTTTCACATACTTCATTTCGCTGCTCAAGTCCTGGGGTGTGGAGGAAAGTTTTTTTAGCCCGTTAGAAAAGCGTGTTAACCATTGATTGCTTTTGTTGTATAGACTATAGGATGCTCTTATCTAAAGTTGAGGTATGTATCTACATGGGTTGACTTATGACAGACTGTTGATATAAGTGGCGATTTGATGAGCGTTTTATCAATAAGCTCAAAAACGGAAGACATTCTTACTTTTCTTGTTCCATAGTGAATTGCACGAAGTTCTCTATTGTGTTCACACTGGTGGAAAACTCGGTCAAGTTTGATTTTTTGTTGATCACAAATGTATCATCTACATATCTTTTCCACAAACGTGGAGGTCTGCGAAAGTTTCCAAAGCGCGTTTTCCGACGTTTTCCATGATTAGGTTTACGACTACTGATGAAACGGGAGAACCATGAATCGCTGTTCCAAAAACCTGTTTATAGTGTTTTCCACGAAAAGTAAATTTATTGAACTTAAGCAAAATTCAAGTCCTTGATTTAGTTCGGTAGCTGACAAATTTGTACGTTGACTCAGTTCGGGATTGGATTGTAGATGCTGCTTAGCTATACTTAATGCCAATTGAATTGGAACTTTTGTGAATACAGGTACAACGTCGAATGAGACCATTACTTCATCAGTTTGGAGTGATTCTTGAGCAATAGATCATGCGAAGTCTGAAAAGTTTCGTACGTGATGTTTTTATTTTCCAAGTGGTTTGAGTAGTGAGGATAATTCTTTAGCTAACCCGTAGGTAGGTGAGTCTGTGAAAAAAACTTGGTTGTAGGGGAATGTTGTTTTCTCTTTGTAATTTCGGTAGTTCGTACAACCGGGTGTTGTGGTATCTGAGTTTTTCAGTCTAAAGCTTGCTTTTTTGTGATCTTTTTGCTTTCCAGCAAGTTGGTAACAAATTTATTGACATCTTGGGTTGTGGATGCAGTTGTGTTGGTTTTAAGATGTTTGTAAGTTTCTTGATTATCCTGCATTTTGTTAATCTTGTGGTCATACCGCTCTTTGTCTAAGACTGTGGTGATGTTACCATTGTCAGCCTTGGTGATTATAAGACTTGGATCTTTCTTTAACTGTTGCAACGTCATGTGTTCTTTTTCGTCAAATCTGATCTACCTCGCTTTTTGTTTCGTACGGTTGTAACCACTTTGCCACCATTTAGGTCAGTCCGAGGCAAGGATATCTTCTACTGGTATATCTTTAGGGGCAATAGCAAAATTCTGGGCCGATACTGATGCTTTTCATTTTTCACTGACGGTAACCGACGCCGATACCGATATTTTTGCATAACTCAAACCACTGTTGAAAGACATGACAGTGCATTTTTTTCATGCAGGCCACATAAACAATTTGAATAGAGTTGCACAAGTTACAAATGAAAGAACAGATTGCAATAAGTTAGGAACATATCACAAATTTAAGCAATATGAACAGCAAGAAATGATAAACAGCAGTATTCTTGTTTGGGACACCGCTTCTCAAACCACAAAATGACAAGATATGCTAAAAATTTGGAGGGCATGGCCCCTTAGCTTCGCCTATGTAGATAACTCTTGCAACGCAAGTTTGTTACCTGAATGAAGCTCAGGAGGCAATCGTGTTCACGGAATGGGGCTGTGTGGTTTCGATTATTGCTTTAAACAAGAAATGTTGGAGTTTTACTTCGCAATTCCCGCAAGAATTGGCCATTTGTCACTTCAATCCACTCAGCCCATACGGAATGATTTCTTGCATACGATTGTCTAGGTAAGCACTCTTTCACAGGAAGGGAAGTTTGAGCCCGGGAATGAGGTGCATATGCTTGGAGCGAATGCATGAAAGACAGAAACTGACTTAAAAACAAGCGCAGTATGCCAACTGAGAGTCGTCAGCATACACCGCTCTGGAAACGTGAAAACTCCTCTGACCTAAAAATATATTCATCATACTCTCAGAAAAGGTAATGTGCATAAACCTTTTTGCTCAGTTTATTACATTTATGTATTCAGGCCTTCGCAATCCTGCTCGAAGTATACATATTTTTTTGTGTTTCTTGTGTGCTGCTAGTAGCCCATGTGGGACTTTGCAACTGAAGCATGACAGTAAATTAATGGCGTGTGATAGCATACAGTGTTCAACCTCAGGCTATCCATTTCCAGAACGACTGACAAAAACTTCTTCGAGCAACATTTATCAGAATCGGTAGAGCCTTGCTCTTGATGTCAATCATTTCACCCATAGGTTTAGGAGCAGGCAAAATTTTGGGTGTGCGAAGAAATTTTGCCCGGATTCTCCCAAACTTGCTCGAAAAATACTTCAAAAAAGTGTCCTCCCATAAAAAGCTCTTCGTGTCAATTCGGGCGCCATTAGTTTCAAATCAAACTATGTTGGGCGCCATTTTTGCTCAGATTTTCAGGGAGTTTTATAAGGTTCTCAGAGATTTTTCCCTGATTTTAGAGGATTTTACCCGGATTTCATGGGTTTTGCCCGGATTTTCACCAAATCAAAACTTTTGGGGATACGGTTTCATCCTCCTGCACCCCAGCCTCCTACACCAGTGATTTCACCCAATCGGGGAGAACTGGTATTGGTGAGTCTCTGTTTTTATACATATTTCAATACTCGAAATAACAACTCGTTAATTTTTTAACGCAACGAGTGAAAGAACATGCGAAAGAATCCATCTGAAGCTAGTCAAAGCCCTCTGGCACACCAACATTACCGGAGCTCAATAGCATTGGGCTAGCAAGGGTTACACGTATTGGATTAATACATTTGTTGCAGAACCTTCGGTTCGCAACATGCATAACACAAAAATCGATACAGGAATCAGTCGGTAAGAACACGAAAAAACTGGTCAAAATGCTGCAAAGCGAACCTAGCGCCGATTACGATAGAGACACCAAGGATGGACACATAACAATGTATCCATTAAAAATCGAAAACAATGATTCTGAACAGAACGACGATGTATATCCTATTGAAATGAATTTTGTGCCAATAAATGACGCATGAAAAAGTGCTAATACAATCGACCTGTAGCCTGATAGTTTTATCGCTGCTGCTAGACGAAACCGAAACAACGACCGTTTGCCGTACAGTGCAGCGTTCGAACATTCGGTGTTGAACCGAGGTTGTTCTTGGCAGCAAGCTGAAGCTTCAAGGAGTTGAGCGTCCACAGCATTGGGTGAATAACTTTCAAGTATTCCATTTCGACTTAAATCACCTTTCACCTGTAATTCTGTTGCAGTAGCATCATGTCCTAGCGTTCGCCATGTCCTCAGTTCAGTGACGGATCCAGCTTATAGTAACGGTAGGGGCGATTTAAGTATTATTTGGTAGTAGTAAGTAGTGGCATTCGTAGTAACTTTTTTAAAATGAAGTTACTTTCTTAGGTTTTATGGGGGCGATCGCCTTCCCACCTGGATTCGCCTCTGCCCCCATTGAGAGAGATTTTATACTGAAGTACGTATCGTGAAACATGACATATACTGTGGGACCAACTATATGTATTGCGATAAGAACAAGTTTTGAGAATTATTTGTTGCAGCATGCGACATAGAGTAGGATGCAAGTTTTAACTCGATCGTTTTAATCACAAATCAACAAAGCGAAAACAACAGTTTAAACGCAAGTAAGATTATTGTCACTGGTGACTCGGGCGCTCATTCGCCAAAGTGTTATATACTATCAGTACATTCGATAAAGCTGTGATCAAACAAAGCACCTGCGAACTCGCGCCCAACTCGTTCTACAAAAATTGTCACTGTAGTAAATTCAAAACAAAAAGTGGGAAAATATCAAAAAACAAGCCCAAAATGAGCAAATTTACACATAAGCACTCCCAAATTGTGTTTTACAGTAATTTGAAGCAGTAAAAGTTCCACAAAATTCAGAAAAGAAGCAAGCCGCCAAACAAAAACTTACAAAAAGCAAGCCTAAAAGCAAGCAAATTACGAATAAAATAAGACCAAAAACAAGCGACCCGCAAGTCTTAAAAAAATCCGCAAATTCAGAAAAAACAATTCGAAATTCGCGGGAAAACCGCAAGGTGGGCAACACTGGTTTCTAGCGAATAGTGCAGCATAAGCTCAAGCTACAGTACACTAGTACGCGCTTTGAAGATTGCCTACTCAATAAATCAAACTGTGCACTCGCGCCAACCACGCTAAACAAAGAGAACGTCGTTCAAGATAATAGATTCGAAAGATCGGTTAAGACCGATTTTACCGCTGCTGTACTAATCGCATCAAACGTGAAGCCAACATTTAACTCCTCCAACGCAACACAAACAAATTCAAACTACTCTCTACACTAACGAAATTCCACAGCTATTTACAGCAGTATTGGGCACGAGCCGGGGGCACGCCGTGATTACGCCCTGCAAGAGTAGGGGTTGGCTGTCTCTGCTAAGTGCAGTGACGCTGTCCAAGTAAATGATTTGTAAAGCACAATTTTGTTGTAACATTTGTATTTAGGAAGCGTTTGGCTGAACATTACTTGACACTGCCCATGATGAAATGCTATTTATCGCTGGACTTGGACGTTGTAATGCTTGAAAATTAACAGTATTTTAAAACAGCAAAATTTTAATATCTTGTGAGTGATCAGCGTCTGCTTCCAACTAAGGTACTCATAGCTTTGTTTTTTTTAATTGGTGAGGAGCTCCGCGATCTTCGGCAAAAATGCCAGATTTGTTTTTGGTATCAGTTCCTTTCCGGAATGGAGGCGTTATAGCAACGCCTTAACGACTTTTAGGCAATTTATGAAAAGATTTATTGCTTGATATATGCCTCATACAAAAGTTTGGTACAGCAGCGTAGTTAAAACAATTACGTCAGAGCAAAGGCGATTGGGGTGACCGTCTCCCCTGAAACCTACGAAAGTAACTTTATTCACCCTGATTTTGTACAACTCGGAAAATAGCATTCGCGATATAAGGCCATTTTGCCGTTAATTATTTTGTCACAGCAGTGTTGTGAAGTATACTTCATCTCTCTTACAGTAGTGAACTCATAATGAGACTTGATTACCGAATATTTGTGAAATCGTCCCCTCTAAACTTACTGACTGGATACGCCCCTGCGTCAGAGAAGTGTTCTTCGCAAGCCTGCACACTTTAAAAGAAGCAATATAATGTTCAGTGACAATCTAAAACACCACTCTGGTGCGAAGTTCGGTTAGCATTAAAATAGCTTGTGGGCCACTCGCTCTCTGTTATTCATCCTGCTTGCTCGCGGTTTTGCATTCCTCGCTGTGTCATCGCTGGAGTCTTGTTACACGTTGTGATAACAGGATTAATTCCACACACCAAACACGGCTATTGTGTGGTGTTCAACTATCACGAGGAGGTTTTCGTTAAGCGATAGCCTAGTGGTTTGCGCTGCTTCTTTCCCATGTGTAAGCGATAGTGCACTGATACACTGTTTTCTCGCAGTTAATGAGGCAGGAATGAGAAGCTGACGTTCAATAAGTACGTTTTGGCTTGGTCAGTAGGTCCCTAATAATTAATATATATAGGGCGGTTTACAACAAATGTCGGCAAAAAATGATGTATGTGGAAGAAAACGTCATTACCGTGTACAACCGGTTTTTGTACATAACAGAAGTTCAATGTACTTTTGGAAATTTTTGACAATTGCAAAAGCAAAATGTTTTTGAAATGAAAGGTTCACAACGCAAAGCTATTGAAACAAAGAGAGCCGTATATAGCTTAGCCGAGGTTCAGGACATATTTTAATATGACTTACAAAATTAGGAAATATTGAATAAGTGAAAAAGCTTTTCATTGAAACCTGAGTAACCGGCACAACTTATGCCTTGTCGAGTTTGCAATCTGTGACGCCCAAACGCAAGATAATTGAACTTCAGATTTTTTAAAGGATAGGAATCCATCAGAGTTTGTAAAGATGATGGGGCAATGACAGTGAGTTTTAAATTGTTTGAAGTTGGTTAATTTATGAATTGAATTTTATAATTTCGCAACATATGCCTGCAACTAATCTTTTCTTCCAACTGTATGTTAGTGAATAGTGATATAATGATGATGTTTCAAAGTGAATATTGTTTTACTTAAGGTACGTAATTTTTGCTTGTTTCCTTTACTTTAAAGTGAGAAAATTCGTTTTTCACTCTTTTCCTAAGGGATTGATTCTACAGCATTTAAATAAGAGCTGATACTGCCAATATAGTAGGCGAAATATATGTACTCTGTTGAGATCTTAGTGTATGATCCTTAGTTGTGAAAGGATTCCTTCCATACACAGGATTCGGGTCTTTGTTTTCTTTTTTCCCAAAAATTAATGTTACCTATGATTCTGCGTAACCCACCACTTAGCGTTTGTTTCAAAAAATTAACAGTAAGATCAGACGCATTAAACGCTTGAAAGGATAAGGGTGTTTGAAATTCCAAAAATGGAAGATTCGAAAACCTTGGGAAGAAGTTGGGCTTATGTTGATTCACGATGCTTGTGAGACTCTTACGGTTTTACAAAGCCAGCTTGGCTAAGAGCTCCGTCAAAGTATGCCTACTCTTGTGAAACCTGGAATGTAAAATTTTTGATTGAGTACAGGGCACAAAAATGCCGTAATTTTCACCATGGACGGTCAACTGGCAATGCAACAAATCAGGGGTCGGGAACATTTTTGGCTAAGGGAGCCATGAAACCTGCATATTTTTGATTGTATTTCCGTGACTGCCATATAATATTTTTCAACACTTAATGCAACTAACTTACTAACCAACGTGTGCATTTTTAAGCAAAACCAACAATTTCAAACAATGGAAAATGTCTGAATTTTCTCTTTAATAACATGCTTCTAACTGTTAATGCGACTTCTGGTGCTGCATGGCGTTGCTGATGGCTTTGTAGTCTGGTAGATGGAAAATTACAGAAAACATTTCATTCGCAACAATCGTATTACGAAAATATCAAGCGAGCCAGATGCCGTCAACAAAAGAGCCACATCTGGCTCGCGAGCCATAGGTTCCCGACCGCTGCAATAAATGTTCAGGAATTTTGTCTTTTGACCAGAGCAATTGTTCATCTGCAATTATGTCTGGGACTAAGCAAGCTCGAAAACGTTCAATTATATGCACTCTATGCAATATAAAGTTATGTACGCTTTATGCAACGTAAACAGCCTGAGCACTCCTTATCAAAATGCCACTCCATGTTGACTTCAGCCAAAACTTCTTCAGAGATCAGATTTACGAAGCGCTAGTTTTATATACTGCGCTTCCTATTTCGTTCCTTACTGATACTTATTTCGCTCTTTTCTTTGTTTCTGTTAATCCAACTGGGCTTAAATGCAACGTTCTACAGCACGAAACTCGGCATGACGTTGTACCTTATCGGGGTTTTCACTGACAATTGTTGGGATTTTCATGGTATAAGCTGATACCTACAGATTGATATTTTCAAGGTTCAAAGTTTTTGTTGATAATTTTATGCCGTTTGTAGTCCAAGCGTATCACATCGGTAACACATGCATGTTGATGTACAGATGAGTAAGGAACACAGGCTCATAATCTAACTAACTCATGTCATGGAAAAACTGCCCTTTACTTATCAAATTAAAATGTTGCTTTTCTTTGCAAGGAAAATCTTTGTCAGATCCTGTCACGATTTTTAAGGGATCTTTTGCAGTTAATCGGGATGGTTTATGTTTGCAAGTTTCCAACACTGTTAGGATCCACTTTAACTAAGCTCGAAAACTTATAAATTTGGAAACAATCTTGGAATTTGTTGGCTTTCAATCTCCATTTCCTCTGCGTTATCTTGGACCATGGTTAAAGTGGTAACGATTTGGCAAGCAGCTATTGTTTAGTCCGCTTTCCTTACTCCAGTGCAAGCGTGTCAGTAACTTGGATTCTGTGCCATGCTGGCAAGCGTAAGTTTGGAGTTTTAGCGAGAGATCAATGCTGAACACCAGCATTCGTTTGAGTAAGGGAAAACGATTTAGAAAAATTCGATTACGTCAGACATAGTTGAAGTGACGTGACCAAATTTATTGACTACCGGAGCAGAACAGAGTATTTTTGAAAGTTATCAGATTCGATTTTAATTTTGTTTCCACTGTTAAAATATTCATGAGAAAACGTTTCTAACGTCGAAAAGGAAAACTTCTTCAGCAATTCCCCATCGCTCTGTTCTAGAAAAATTAGATTAAGAAAAATGCCCTACAATATCCTAAGCGTGACTCACATCTTACATGTGATTGATTATATTTAACTGCAATTGTTTTGCGAAAATGGTTGCGTGAAAGCATGCCACATAGAGAAAAGTTCGAAGAAGGAAGATAAGCATCGCTATGGGGAACTTGCCGTAAATGAAAAAAATGTGAAGCTGTGCTCTTTCTTCATTGATTACTGAACCGTTCCTGCCTCAGACAGACTTATTTACTCCGCAGTGTGGTGGAGCTCTTACCCAGAGTTTGAAGGGCCATCAGCGTCAGCTTCGGTTAGTTAACCCGCTATAAAGGCCCAGTCTTCTTTGAGAGCGCTTGAGATGCTCGTCGGCGTCAATTTTTCGCTCTGGGCTTTTCGTACCTAGAAACGGCGCGAGTGTCATTGTTGGTTTTAAATTTTTCAGTGTAGCTCATTAGGCAAGCTCGGCTGGTGCGTCGCATTGTTCTACGTCCAAACTTGAGAGGTTTGTAAATTGTCGACCGAGCCGATTTTTCTGCTGAAAGAACCAGCAGAAAAATTCTGTCCGCGCTTAAGTGCTGAGAGACCACGTTTCAGAGAAGGGAATGAGAAGGCAGTGCTGAGCAACGTTTCATGTTGCCGAGAGTTATAGCTGATCTCCTGATGCTCCACTGAAAGGACCAATTCAAAGAGAAGAGTATCACTAAACCTGTTTCGCAGTTTTTTCAAATAAAAAATATTGAGGAACTGTACTGTCCGTCAGGATAATTGTGGGGAGTTTCTGAGCAGCTTCACAACCGAAGGAGCAAATGTTTTATATTTAAGAAGTAAGGCCATTAATGGGTTTGGGATTCAGCTCCATCTTTAAGTAAAAAAGCTAAAATTAATTAAAAGTATTTTGAGGTAATAGCCAATTAACTTATAAAAGCTATGTATGCTCAGTAGGCGAAATTTATAATCTTTACAACATCTATAACAACTGATTTTATGTTGTCAATGGACACGCTTTGATAGGTGCAATTTGTTGTACGGGTTATTTTTTCTTCTGGAGTAAGTTAGAAGTATCTTTAACCCGATTTTCAGAGCAGTTATTAAAAACTATAATTCCGTGTTTCTTTGTTTTCATTAAAGGTTTCTTTTTAAATTTCATAGAAAAATAAATAATCAAACAAAATTAAGTAACTGAAAAGTATAACAAAATTGAGAAAATCATCAAGGCTGTTGGCACATCACTTATACTAAAGGGGGAATCTCGCCTTTTTACAGGTTATATTGAAAATTCCCATTATCGCTCTCGACGGTCATTTCGCAACCATTTTGGGGGCTTTGATTATTACTGTATTACAGTTCTGAGATATTGTTTTGGAGCATTACATTTCTCATTTAGCCTAGAATTGCTATCTTAAGAAAAGCGTTTTTTCTCACGAGGAAAATGAAGTAACAAAATGCAATAACTTTAATTTTTCATAGAAGTTAAAGCATCCCTAAGTACAGGCAGGGTGGGGTGAACACTTGAAAAAACAAAGAGTAATGCAGAAAAAAGCGTTAAATAAAACCTTTGAAAGGAATTGAACAAACACGCGAACGAAGATTCAGTTGGCATATTGGCAAGAGGAGAAAAAATTGTATTGTTTTCCTAATTAAGAAGATGAAAAAGACTCCAATTTTTATAAATTCAAACCAAAATTTGGGAGCAATATAACTCAAACAAAGTTGACTCAGAGATGTGTTGATTCTTATTAAATGTTGTTTTTATGAAGAAGCAATCTTTGTTTGGTAATTGCGTGCTGGTGCATTCTTTCAAAAATAAATGTTAAAGTGTTCAGGCAGTCCACAGTTACCAAAAGAGTGCATTAACTTGGGAACTGATAATTTGAATAAATCAATAATTTTTAAACTTCGTTATTTACAATAGGGAATGTTCGTTTACGTTTTGTTATAATTAAGGGTTCTTTCAGCTTTATTCCACAACCTAATTAGAGGAAGTAAGGTAATTTTATTTGCTCTTTGCTAAATTAAGTAAATTAGATAAGAAGGAAAAAGAGCAAAATAAACGGATCTGAGCACTGAAATTTTAGCGTGGCGGTTTAATTTCAACAAAATTCAACATGATTTAGAAACATGTTTTAGTAATATTTCTATTTGAGGCTTCTAATTAAGTTATCATCAAACACAATGTCAAGATATTTTAAGTTACTTTGTTTTGATATTTGTTGATATAAACCGAAAAAAAATTAAGCAGATAAATTCGATCTTCCGGCGATTATTTCATTATGTTGTCAAAATAATCGCTGGAAGATCGAATTTATCTGCTTGATTTGAAACTTGGTGGCAAATGCTACGCAACAACATGAATAGCGAAAAGAACAGCATTTTTCGAAGAAAAAATTGTTTTTAGAGATAAATAACATACGAGCCCTTGAAGTGGAACAAGGTAATAATAATTCTTCTTGTGTATGTGGTTTTTCGGAAAATGGGTATTCAACTTTCTCTTGGAAAGACTGAACAACCTCAGCCTCTTTGACGACGGGTCTGTGACAGAGCCGGAGTAGAAAAACCACACTACTAATCTGAGCCGCCTCACAAATCTTTTATAAAATGTACACTAGAGTTGCCAATGAAATGATTCCGTTTTCTTGCTGAGGAAACGATGATTCGGTCCTTATTACTTCAGATACTTTGAGTGTCGACCATTTGGATTGTTATTAGGTGCATGTGCTGTGAAAGCGTTGGAAGCCAAGGTAGAAAGCAGATAATTTTCTCGTAGAGCCACGAAAAAGTTATAGGGCAGCAAAAAATGCTGCAGGGAAGCAAAACAAAAACGGACATCAAAATTTAAGCCGAGCTTTAATCTTTATTTCCTAAGAAATTCTTTATGTTAACAAGAAAGCTTGTTTCAAAGACTTGCATTAAAAACCAGCTTCGTGGTCTTACATCAAACAGAAATGAAATTAATTTTTGTTATAATTGCTTTTTTCTTGCTGTTTTAAAATATTTGTAAAAATTACCAATATTGGATAATTTTCGAGAACAGCTAAGGCAGAGACCAAGTTGAGAATTTTGAAGCCAAGATGAATGTTGATGCCGTGCTTGCATCAAAAGGCTCGAAAGCGAAACCGAGACCGTTGTAAGAGATCCATCATTGAAAGCACTTTTCCTGAAATTTTGTCGTTAAGAACAGCGTTAAAGCCAGTTTTTGGCTAAACTTTTCAAAAACAGATGTTTTATTAATCAAAATATCAGCAATTGGTTACAAGCAAGGTGCGGTTAGTCTTGCTGAAAGTTTTGCATGCGTATGACTGCTAGAGTGAACATATCTCTACCATTAGTTTAACTTCGAGAGCCGGATATGGCCTTCGGCATGCCAGCTGCCTTTTCAGCAGTAACCGAAATCCGTGTACTCTTGCCGCGCTCTTGTTGTGTGCTTGTTCGTTTGGATAAATCCTTTTTACGAAATCGTCAAACTGGTTTTTCGACATACACTCCAGTGGTGTGAAAATTAAGGTCACATTCTTAAGCAAATTATATCTATACACTAAAAACCTATAAGGAAAGAGGAATTTCTTCGTGGGTAGAGGGGATGAAGGGTTCCATAAATGGTTCATGAGTGATTCGCACCTTGCTAGGTTTCATTGAAGGAAATGTGATCTTTGAGGTAGAACGTTACAAGATGCAAAAAAATTTGCGATCAACTTGCTAAGATCAATCAATAGTTTTAGTTTTAATAAATTTTTGTAAAGTGTCGCTGCCGATTGTAATTTTCCTAACCTTGGTTTGAAGCTTGTGGCGACTAATCTCCAAACTAATTGAGTTGTAATGCATCACGTGACGGATAGACTCATAAATGCAGCTGGAAAACTTTCATGCATTTAAAGAAATTTAATGGAAACGAATTTTTGATTCACACCCGTTTTTGGCTTCCGCTAGCTTTGATTCTACCTTAAGTATTGGCTTACTATTCCTAGAGCCTTGCTGTGACAAGTCTCTTTTCGCTGGATGACAAAATTTCAGCCTGCAGTAAATTTGCACCCTTTCCACTGCTTGAGGAAGTCAAAAGCTTTATTATGTTTGTTTGACAAAAGTTTTGTGTTTCGTTACAAATTGCCATCGGCTTATTACAATGCACTGAGCAAAATGACGAATGTAAATTGCTTGGGAAAGGCTTTGTCGCGGTAGCGGAAAAAATGACTGGACAATAGGAAGGTTTGTATGGAACGAACCGTTGTAAGTCAAGCCGAGTGTTGAGCAATTACCGAAACTCGTGGGAAGGACGTAGTCATGATGAAACTACACGAGCATAGATTTTTTGAAACGTAAACGTAAAGTTGCAGAAGAGACTTTAGCCCGATTGATGATTTGAAAAATCTA
>Ga0210059_1010430_pt1 | contig 14356 bp, 9 predicted proteins | sample Ectturendosymbi2_FD_188042 | JGI IMG/M metagenome (GOLD analysis project Ga0210059, IMG submission 188042) | Ecteinascidia turbinata endosymbiont from Florida, USA - Sample 2 (SPAdes) (version 2) | ecosystem: Host-associated > Tunicates > Ascidians > Unclassified | place: Key West, Florida... | reverse complement strand
CACGAAAAGCGGAAGTGCTAAATAGCCTTATAATAAATACTACGGCCAAAGCAAACGATACAACTGACATCTTGCAAACGTTTCGATAACAACTGTTATCATCTTCAGTGCATAGCAATATTGCTATATTGCTATGCACTGAATATAGCAATATTGCTATGCACTGAGGATGATAACAGTTGTTATCAAAACGTTTGCAAGATGTCAGTTGTATCGTTTGCTTTGGCCGTAGTATTTATTACAAACAGTTTAATACACAAAATAACTTAACAACACAGCCAATTTTACAGATTGATTAAGCCCAATTTTTTGTGAGAAAACCAGCGTAACTTCCGTTTATTCCATTTAAACTCTATATCCTTGGAAACATTTATGAACATAATTGCATTTCTCATAGTTTTTAAGCACATGCATCAGTCTCAGATTATTTCTGCAATCTTATCGGTAAAAGGCAATTGATATTGCATATATTACAAGACAGGAGGTTGAGCATAAAAGTAACAAAATTTTTCTTTATCAAAGTAATAAGTTGTAAAAAGAAATTGTCAAATGTAGTTTCGTAAAATTTTTCCTCCAGCAGCATGATACTGTATTGAAAAATTTCTCAACAGGGTGTGAAAAAGAAGAGTAGGAACTAGACATACTTTCCACCCTTTGAAACATACTATTTGTGGCATGACATGAGACACTCCTAGTGTTTCTCATTACCCCAATCCTGATATTAATGCAAGCTTTCATAAGTTTATTTATTAACTATTGTTGGCTCTGCAATTTGTTAAACAGATTCTATTTCAATAAGAGCTGAAGTTGCTAGCTTTATAGGAGAAATACATACTCAGTAAGCATAGTGTCTGATTTATTGCTGTGGAAAGATTCCTTTCAATAGATATTGCTAAGCAGGAATGAAAATGTATGTCATTATGCTGTTTAAACAGTCGGTACTAAACTCAAGCAACAGTTATTCTTTTCAACAGAAAGCATGTGGCCATTACTTAATAGAAGCTAGGATCTAACACAAATGCATAGGATGATGTAAGTTTATATATTTATTTTAAAATTTTGAGCAAGATTCCGTATTTCTTCCTTTCACATAAATCTAGCCTTGAAACAAAGTGAACTGTCTTCAGAAATCATTTTGCACAGCATTAAACAAGTTAAAGTAACAATGAGTCAATTGCATTAACTTTATTTTGATGTAAACCTTGGTCCGTTGCAAACCAGATATATCAAAAACTTTTGCATGTGTATGTATCTCAGCAACGAAATCAGATTTAACCAATGTGTCAGAGTTGCTTACAAAAACTTGAGATTTCTTGTTGATGCATGGTAGCAGCAGAATGGTAGAAGTGAAACAAAGCAACAGAAATAACATTCCAATACACCTTATATTTACAGTCTTCACTTCCAGATACAATGAGGTTGTTTACACCATTCCAATCAACACACAACACTATTTCTTCATGTGCCTTCCAAGAAATCGTTTTTTCAGATGGCTGCAATGGTTTTATGATGAGCTGTTTTCCTTGCGTATACAAAACCTGAAAAATTAATTCATTGATTCAAGCATTTTCACACAAAAGTCATAATATAAAAATATTGGTCATGATACAAAAAAAGATCAATGTGTCTGATCTACCACAAACTTGGCATGTCTGGGAAAACAAGATTTGAGCAAATTGTTCACTTTGTAAGCATTGCATTAGCAGCAACATCATACCTGCCCCTAAAAAACTACGTGATCAATGATTTCTTTAAGCTAGCTTCATTATGTTGTTTTGCATTCTAAAGGTAAGTTCATCTTTTTAGCAGCAGCAAATGGGCATCAAGGTAAAGAGCATGTGCTCAGTCCAAAAACAAGTGAAATGATAATTATTATTTTTAATTAACACGTTAATTTTTGCCAAATTTGATGGTTTGGGCAATTTTTGGCAGGTTTTCTGTCGCTAAAAAAATAATGCAAATATGTTTTAAATGTGCAGAATGAAGATTGATATTATGTACTTTATCAAATTAAAAATATCCTAGTGGTTTTGGCACTTCTGGCATTTTTTCCTGCACCAAAATAAATTAACAAAACCATTAAAAATTGCATGATGCAGAAGTATCTAAATAAATTAGTATACATTAGCTACTTTTATAACAATGAAAGGATTGTAACATTGAAGTCATTTCAACAACATCTACAATTTTTCTGTGATTTTTTACAAAAAAATATTTTTTGAAAAACAACACTAACATTTTCTTGAAATTTTATTATTACATCATCAATCATAATATATTAATAACTAAACACAGTGTGATTGATTACTATAGTTCCTGAAATCAATCTTTTTTTCCTTAAAAGTAAATAAGCAAACAACCAGTATGGTCACAAACTAATGCACTAGGCAATCGTTCTGCAAGACTGTGATTGTGTTGTCACAGCTGAATAAAAAACATGAAAGTGATATAATAAAAAAATGAGTAGAAAAATGAGTGATATAAAGTAAATCAAACCCTACTAACATTATATAAAACTTGGGCATTCTTGTCTGTTACCATAATACAACACTAAAAGCTTTATTTAAAAAACCAGCTAAAGTAAAAATCACTCCTAGCATCCATCCATCCTTGCTGAATAAATAACTGTTTATAACAAAAACTACTCGCAACAAAAATAACTGTTGAAAGCCATCAATCTTATGCATTGTACCAATGCTCAATAGGTCATTACAATGGCATTGTTGGCACTCTCACCGCTCAACTTTCAGCATCATATTCTTTCAGTATTCCAGTGGAAGCGATTATTTACATTGGACATATATAAGTTTTTTATTTGTCAGTGTTCTGATTTACTATTGAGTTTGTTTGCTTTCTCTTCTACAGCTTTCGTCTTTCATTGTTTCAACTGGAACTGTTCCTTGCAGGCAGTAGGACTGACAATGTGTAATGTTACATGAAATTGATTTCCTATTAAAAATTGATGATTGATTCAAACTCTTCACGTGTGCAGAGACTAGTTACTTAAATACAGATATTTGCAAGTTTGAAACATTGCAAAAAGATGAAAGCAGAGGGCATTTAGCTGGTTCCTCAAAAGCTTATACCAAAGTAAAAGCTGTAAATACTTGTTCCAAATATTGCGCAGAATACAGTTTGACCTTTCTGTCCCAGATGGGCCACTTAGTGGCTCAAACATTTTTGGCCAAACGATTGAGCTAGAAAGGTGTTCAAACCCTCTATGGATTTGGCAAGTCTTCTAGTTTAAGTTCAAAATTTTTTTTTCGTTTTGGGTTTGCGGTTCTTTGTGTGTGATGTCACAATGGGTGCATATTTTTGTCATTTTGGCCCAGTTTACCTGGTTCTGGGCACCAACTCAACAGGCCATTCTTTTGGTTCCTGTTTTTTTGGAAACTAGACCAAAATCTGCATCTTTAGAGCCCGTGAATGACTTTCTAGCATATCTGGAGCAAAAATCATGGCTCAAAAACCTACTTTTCAACAAAAATATAAAAAATTACAAAAAAGGTATGATTTGCCTCTCAGGGATAATTTTGGCCACCCATAACTCGGCAGCTGATTGAGCTGGAGAGCTGTTCAAACCCTGTAGACTCGTCTTACAGTTTACAATTAAAAAAAAAATTAGTTTTGGATTTGGAGCTTTTGATCGATGACATGATTGGGGTAACTTTTGTGATTTTCTTATGATGTCATCAGTGATCCAATGAGCCGATTTCATGGCTCAAACTTTTGTTGGATTCTAGGCTAGAATATGAGTCTTTAGAGCCCTTGATCAACATTTTAGCGTCTCTAGTTACAAAGTTTTGCCAAATAAATTCCAAATATTTCCAGAAAACATGCCACCATTACGATGTCACCCACAGAGAACCTCAAACCCCCCAAAAAATTTTTTAAAGTAAACTAGAAGACTTGCCGAATCTGTATGGGGTTTGAACATCTCTCTAGCTCAAGGTTCTCAAAGTGGTCGATATAGACCTCAGGGTTCAATTGGACCATCCAAGGGGTTGGTAAATGGTCACGGGATCAAATGGGGATCACTGAATGGCTAGGGGATTAATGAATAACTGCTGGGGTCTACTGGAGCAATGAAGCCTCCAATTCAAAATTATTGTTAATCTGGCAAAGAATGCAAATGGTGTTTTTCAACAAGTCAAACAAAATTAAGAGGACTGATCAAATCTCAACTACAGTAGTTTAAAAGTACATTCGATTCAAATAGTTTTTTATTAAATCATCCATTGTGATGACATATGTAAACTGTTCTGTTTGTTATGTCACTAACAACACTGTAGTGCATATGTCGCAGTTCGGCAGTTGTTAGACTGGCAGTACAGCAGTAGTCTACGCAGTAGGACGGAGAACAATTGTTGTAAACTCGAGTGATAGCCACAGCAAATACTTTGTTGGGCTAGGCCATGGGGTCTACAGAAAATTGTATACTTTAATTAGGAGTCAACGTGCAGAAAAGTTTGAGAACCACTGCTCTAGCCATTCGGCTGGTGACTTATGGAGTTGCAAAAAGTTGCAGAGTCAGGTTAAAAAAGTGGCCCGTGCGGGACCACTTACAAGGGTTTTAACTTACAAGGGTTAAACAAGGTTTTAACTTACAAGGGTTAAACAAAAAACAGCTGAAACCAATTGCATACAATAGACAATGGCTTTCAAACCAATCAAGACTAAAGGGCTACATATTACAACATGCACTTCACAACTTTACCACTACACACGAATAGAAACATTTTTCTAAACCACATACTTGATCTGATTCAGGACTCCATGCTGCTGCATAGATACATGTTGGCAACTGGGCAATGGCAGATCTGAGCATCCCTGATCGGGACCAAATTTTTATGGATCCATCTTCACCAGCTGAAGAAAATATCAACACCATCACTTTGTAGGTATTATGTTGAATAGGGCTGACATTCTTTCATGAACATATGAACACCTTCTGACAGCAACCATTCCCTGCATCATATTTTTGGGAAATGCCTATTGATTTGTTTCTGCAGTATTATTCACACCATAACAATGCCAAAACACATCCATTGTCCATTTTATTAGTCAACAAGATGCTCTCATCAGCATACAACCTCAGTTTCTTGAAAACAGCCTATGCCAAAACCTGAGCCACTCAAAACTAAGCTGAAGGAATGAGTATAACCTGTAGCTTATATTAAAATACAAAAGGTGAAAAAGCTCAAGGACATGTTATAATACAAGGAAGAATAACAGCTTTAACTTTGAATAAGAATGTATTATGTGCGCCATCTATCAAAAGTAATCTTATCACAGTCAGGAATCCAACACCATGATCATAGCAGAGTATATATTTAAGTTACTGAGTAGGCATCACCAGCCCATATAAAGTAATTGATGCTTTCTCTGCTGCAACACATGCATTGATGGTATTTTATTATCTGGTTCAAACAATTCCAAGATGCAATTTATTTGGTGATAACATGTGCCCATGATGTTATGTGAAACTGAAGACGTTTAGAGATTTAGCCTGTGCTTACTGCAATCATAGCAGTAAAGAGAACAACCAGGAGAATGCCAAACAAAAGCAAACTTTGCATCTTATAGTGTACTGAACTGACATACTGCTAGTGTTAAAAATTGGGTTTCCTAAAAAAAGCTACTGCAAAATGAAACCCCAATAAGTTCTACTTTTTAATCAGGGCTATGGCCACCAAGACCATTTTTTTTAAAGAAAACTGCTAGCAACCAGTTTTTAATGCACCTTATAATCCAGTGCGCCTTATGCATGAAAATAGAACAGCTAGCAATTTATCATTGATACAGCATCTTATGGCCCGAAAAATACGGCAAATGAAATGTGGACTTTGAAAACAGGGTTTCAAGCTCGGTAGAAGGCAGAGTACATGTTCACGGAGGTAAAGGAAAAGTATGTGTGTCTTCTGTATGGAGATCGTGTGTCTGTAATGAAATAATATAACTTAAGAAGGCACTATGAAATGTCACCAAAACACACAAAAAGAAAAATACAAGAATATGGACATGGAACAAAAGCTACAGAAGGTAAAGGAATCAAAAACAATTCTTAAATACCAGCACCAGCAGGCTATGTTCACTAAAGCAAAAACACAAAGCAAGGCTGCTGTCAAGGCCAGTTTTATTGTGGCAGAAGAGGTTGCAAAATCAAGCCATCCCTTTACCAAGGGGGAGTTCGTAAAATACTACATATTAAGAATTTGTGATGTCATGTGCCCAGAAAAAAAGGCAACTGTTTTCTAATGTAAGCCTGAGCAGAAACACCATTTTTGAAAGTATACATTAGCTTTCTACCCTAAAAGAATAGCTTTTTGCAAAGGGAAAAGACTTCATAACATATTCTTGGCCAATGAGAAAGAAAGGTACATCGGAAGAAATGGTAAGGACAGTGAAGAGTCTGTATCAAAGAGCATAAACAAAAGTCAGAGAGGAAACAAAGTTATTGGAAAAATTTCCAGTGGAAGTTGGTGTACACCAAGGGTCAGTGTTATCACCATTGTTGTTTGCAATTGTGGTGGATACGGTTACAGAGAGTGCAAGAAAATGCTTGATAAATGAAATTCTATTGCACATGACTTGATATTGATGGTTGAGAATATAGAGCAGTGGTTCTTAACCTTTTCTTCGCCACGCAACCCTTAAGTAATTTTCCTTTGGTTCACGCCCCCTGACTTTAAATAAGTTACAAAAATGTATTTCTTGGTGAATTTATTTCATTTTTTAATTTTAAGGCTTTGTAACAGACACTAAGCCCACAGAGTACAAACACATATAGTTTGCACAATGCTGATTGATAAAAACAGTCATAACAGAACAATTAATTATAGCGAGTTTGGAGGTAGAATAACAGAGTTACAGACACTTTCTTAACACTATAAGTTTGTTAACCCGTAACACTTGGTATAACACTGCATCCAGAATAGGACACTGAGTCCAACCCTGGTCAAGTACGAAAGTACTGTGGTATGCACATGCCCTCAAATAAATACTGTAATGCCTGAGCACTCGGTCGCAAAGTAAAATGCGGTTGTAGTGTCCAAAGAATAAGGACAAATATAAATAATCTGACTGCTAGAGGCGTAACGAGAGGGCACAATTTCCTGAGCGCCGAATCATCATGGGGGCACCAAAAAGTCCAAACAATGTCACAAGTACTTTCTTCAACAGCAGATTTGCTTCCGAAAGGCCTCAAGTTCAAACATGATGGCGCCAAACTTGTTTCTTGTCCTGGGCGCCTCCAACCTCATTAAGCCCCTGCTGACTGCATCAAAGCGCGCAATAATTTGTTGTTAGACTTTCTGCATCGTTCAAGAAAGAGGTACACATTTCTCTACAATAAGCCCTCAAAGGTAGGAATGTTACATTGAACCTGATGACTACTAACATTCGCTCACCATGACAGGTTGTATAGAGCCCTGCACCCAAAATTATAGGCCACTGATAATTTGACAATTTTGAGAACCACGACAATAGAGCATAGGTTCTCAAAGTGCTCCGTACGGAGCCCCAGGGCTCTGCAAGCTATTCGTTTACTTACTAAAACACTGAGTTGGCTAATTTTGCAACTGCCCAAAGAAGCAATAACGGCATTAATAAAATTTATTGTGGGGCTCCATAAATTATGGTCAATCGTTTCATGGGCTCCATAACACCAAAAGTTTGAGAACCCCTGCTATAGAGGATCGGAGTGAGAAGTTTCAAAAATGGAAGGCCATGTTTTTGAGCAAGTGGATGAAGGTCAACCTTGGGAAGACAAAGGCGATGGTGAGTGGGTCAAAAGTGAAATTCTGAAGAGTAAGATAGATCCATGTGGCGTGTGTAGAAATAGAGTTATGGCAAGCTGTTGTTGTGCATAGACTGCAGAAAATAGATTCATGGGAGATGTGCAAAGATGAAGATGTTCATGAAATTCAGTCTGTCATATAATATGCTTACTTATCACTTGCAAGCCTCTAGTTAACACTTTTGGTAACAGCATGCATACCTGTATGGAATAAGTTTCAAAAAATTTGATTTTTTTGATTTAAATCAGATTTTTTTGATTTTTATGATTTTTTTATTTAATGTGTAGAGGGTGGCCACCTAACAGGTAGTAATTTTTTCATTTTAAAAAGTTTGTTTTAATATAATTTCTGTGCTTTGTTTCTTTTTGTGCAGCAACTAAAATTCAGCTGAACTTGAACTTTCTTTCAAACTTACTTTCCATTTATGCACCATACTTAAAAGCAAGTCAGTTCATAACACCAGTGCTGGTATACAAAACAAAATGTTTATTATAATGACAATACTCAAACCATCAGTTCATCAACTTCATTAACACTTATGGCATATTAAAGAAGCTTGCACAAAAATACAAGCTTGCCAGCCTCTTTGGTGCAAAGTCTATTGTTAAAATTGATTATTTTAACGCAGCTTTCACTAGTTCAGCTTTTGCAAAAGTATAACTTACATGCATAAAATGGTAAAAACCTATAATATATGTGCTATTATGAATCTGAATCAAAATTATGTTTCAAAACTATTATTTCTGCAGTCAATAGCCTATATACCTCGTATTTGCTGGAATTTAGATCTAAATTTTACTTTATACCATGCCCATAGCCATGGGGGCATTCGCCGACAGTGTCCCTAAATATTTTTGTGCTAACTGAATTTTGTTGTGCTCACAAAAGTTTGTTTTAAACATATACCATAATAAAACAAACCTTTCTCCCCTAACAGGTTATTTTGCCCTTCAACCTCAAAACCTGCCTGCAGGCCTGCTTTATGCCAGCCTACACTTTCAAACTTGTGGCATTCTGACAGTTCTGACTTCTGAGTCTGCAAATGTTAGTGATTTCAGTCCACATATCACCTCTGCAGTTAGTTGGCATAGAATCTGTGACCTTACAGTTGCTATGATTGATAAAACTTTAATTGCTTTTATAAATCGTATTGTCATAAGAAGTCTCTGCCTTCTTTAATAATGAGTAAAACCAATTAGAATACCAATTAAATGTGTCATCCAAATCACAGAAAGCTTCAAAACTACCTATGATTTTTGCTTGATTTTTTGATTTTATCACTGATTTAAATCAATCAGCCCTGACTAGAAATAGCTAAACCATCATTCAAATTTTTTGCACTTATGCAACATCCCTTAATGCAAAGTTCATAACACCACTACTAGTGTACAAAATGAAATATGAATTGAAATGCCAATACTGAAACTGTTAATTTAGTAATTTCATTAACACTCATGCATAAAATGTTAAAAACCTATTATAACATATTTGTTTCATGAATCAGAAATATGTTCTAAACTACGTTTATAGTCAACAGCCTTCATATTTGATGGAATTTAAATGCAACTTTCACTTTATGCCAGTCTACACTTTCAAACTTGTGGCATTCTACAGTTATGACTTCTGAATCTGCAAGTGTTAGTGATTTCAGTCCACATGTCATTTTTGCAGTTAAATGACATAGAATCTGTGACCTCACAGTTGCTGTGATCGATAAAACTTCAAATGGTTTTAACTTGTGTTGTCATACTTATAAGATATCTTTGCCTTCTACACTAATACTACATAGGCTATGAAACCTATTAGAATGCTAATTAATTGTGTCATAGACATCACATAAAGCTCTCAAAAACCATTTGTTTTAAATCAATCAACCCTGTTTGCTTGTATTAGATACCAACTTTAATCTTTTTCTTTATAAAGTTTATTCATTTATGTACAAAAACTATGAAGAGACATAGTGGATTTAACAATTGCAGCACTTGTTTTGGGCTTCACAAAGTGCTTTAGGAAAACAACAGAATTATGGTAAACTCAAAACCTGCCCAGTATCCAGTCCATTTTCCTGGGTGAAACCCTGGAACTGAAAGTGTCAATATTTTTATATGTGTAACATACTTACGATCAACTACTATTTCTGCTAGGGTGAACACTTACATAAAGCAATATTATGTTGATAAGCCACCCATACTAGGATGCAGCTTGTACTTAATGAGCTACATTATACTAAGTATAAAAAATATGAAACCTACTATTCATTTAACAAGTGAAGCTTTAGCCTAGTTCTGTCAACATAACCTTCATGATAAAAAGTAACCAGAGCACATTATATTAACTTTTAATTTCTCATACCTGTCAAGAAAGCACTTCCATCATGACTAAACTTCCCTGTCAAAATAGCTCCTTTATGAGCCTCCACAGATTTTTCCAGTCTACCAGCTTGACTTAAAAAATGAAACTTGCCTATAGTAAAAATCACAATAAAGTAAATAACTCAGCAAAACAAACCAACTTTAATTTCTTATTAACATTGCCTATTTCAAGTGTTTTATTATATTCTAGACCAGGGGTGACAAACCTATTTGCTATCGTGGGTGACTTTTTCAGTTACCGCTGAGTAAGCAGGTGGCACAACTTTTCAGTCATACTATAAAACCTGTTAAAATGAAAAAATTGTTCATCAACAGAAACAAACAACAAACGAAAGTAATAAAAAGTTCAAGACTGCTGGTCTCGCCTAAATGCTTCACGGGCTGCACGAAATTATGTTGTGGGTTGCATGTTCGTCACTTCTGTTCTAGACCAAAGAGTTAATAAGGCAACAGCCAAGAGTGCATATGAGCTAAATTTATCTTCAATATATGACTCTTAAAGTTAAACACAAAATAAACCAGCAATTTAATTTTTTAATTCTACAAACACAAAAACTTTCCCAGCTCTGCTGGTTGACAGTTTAAATCACTTACAGTTTGGCCTCGTGCCACATACTAGGAACATAACATCAAACACCAAAAATTACAACCTTGATTACATTTAAATGATCGTACATACACACATTCACCAAATAAATCTGTTTGGCTTGCAAGAAACCACATAATCAATGCAAAAATGTAGCAAGTATAACACTATGTAAGTATAAGCATACACAACTGATGAAATTGTGAGTTGAATTGATAAAGATGGGGCTGGAGTTATCTCTTGATTTGAAAGCATTGCTAGACTGATCAGAAGAAAGTACAACAAATACTTGACACTTGTTGAAGTAAATTACCATGATAATATAATAATAAAACTCTTACCATCTGTGCAAGTAATTGCAAAAACATCTGAACCAATTTGTTGCTTCACATTTTTTCGCTGATGTGGCAACCGAGAAAGGTCCACTGGAAATGTTTCATCAGGAAGCTTGCACAACTGGACATTCTCACCAGTAACAATATTCCATTGCAAAACCTGAATATAATATCATACAACAAGTAAGATGACTTTTTATAGTTGGCCTTTAAAAATTAGAACAATTTGTTTCAGTTTTAAACCCACTGCAGTAAAACCAACAACTGGATTCATATGCTTGCATGATGATATAGACTGATATCATGTTGATGCATCACATCAACTACCGTATTTTTTAGTCCATAAGGCGCACTGAATCATAAGGCGCAGTATAAACAATTTAATTCTAGCTGTTCTTTTTTCATACATTCATTCATACATTCAAATGAAGCAAACCTCAGATAACATACGAGGAAATTTAATCAGACAGATTGAACTCCCTCAGATTACCTTACATACGAGGGAGTTCAAACTGTCACACATGCCTAATCCCCTGGACATGACTAGAATAAAATAAAAGTTGTGCACACGTTTGATTCAGTGTGCAACCAATGTAGTCAGGAGCCTTGCAGAGTAACACAATTTGTGGTATGTGCTACCTACTTTCAGAACCACATATGCTGCTCATTGCAATTGTTGGTTTATTATGTAACATGATGGTCTAGCTACAAAAAAATCATAACTAGCAACTGAATAAATAGCACGGTTTACCACATAAAATTGGTTCTAGATGAGAAAGCATAACCAGATTCATACATTAGGTGCACCGCATTATAAGACGCACCTTCGATTTTTGAATAAATTAAAAGGATTTTAAGTATGCTTTATGGTCTGAAAAATATGTTATATTCTGCTGAATACATACATCAGCATAGTAGCACAGTCTCTAACCTTAGTACCTATTGAAAAGTTTTCAAGTTTTTTGCATATGATGACAAGAGACGTTTATTGCAATGGGTCAATGCTAAAAAAACATTTCCCATTATCAGTCACGGCCTATGCCGTTGCACTGAACAACAAAGTCATGAGTACATGTGTGGAAAGTTCTTACACAGCACAATTGCGAGTACAGGATTACAGTAGTACAAGATTTGTCCTTTGGGTGACTTTGACAATTGCACAGGCTGAGATTTATTTAGGGTGTTGAAGAGGTCACTCATTTCTCAACCGCATGCACTTGGTCTTTGACTAAGTTGTTTCGATGATAAGGCAGGAAGCAACACAACCAGACAAAGATTGCATCCACATTGGAGAGTTTCCCTGTTATAGTCATTACTAGGGCAAACAATTTTTTGACCTAAAAACTTAAAATTTTGACTTTATAATTTACAAATTTGGCTTTATTTTGACCTATAAATTTCCTGCATTTGCAACCGCAAAATAATTTAGCCTTAGGTCAGCGGTTGGTAACTGTTCTTACAAGAGCCATTCTGCTTCATGCTCCAGCACATATGACCAGAGAAGAGCCAGAAAATTTTGATTCCATTTCATTTTTTGTGCGACTTCATAGGAGCACGCGCTGAACTGCAATCAGCTTAATCATCCAGTACTCGTGGGGAAAATGACATTATTACGTCAGAAGAGACAACAAACCCATTATTATTACTGAATTGTAACTAAACATGCAAAAGCGCATCAATATCTCTTGTTATAGTTTCAATAAAATATTGACCAGAGAAAAAAACTGTGCTGCAAGAAAAGTTTGACCTTTGACTTTTTTTAACCTAATAACTTGGGAGTTGCTCATGGTATCAGCGTGAAACTTGGTTTGTGGACGTTTCGTAAACTTTAAAGAAGGCAGACAAATTTTGACTATATTGACTTTCGGTTGCCCTACATATAAGATACAGATTTTACAACATCACACCAATGCAAGTAAGGTTGAGAGACGTGTCTTCAGGCAAATCATCAGTCAGCGAATCAAAGAACATCTTGATTTCTTGGACATCATTTTTTGCGATGAAGTAAACTTCCACTTTAGTGGTCATGTGCACAAACAGAATATGCACCTTTGGGCTTAGGTTCAACCTCATGAGCTTCAGCATTGCACACTTAGTATGGAGAAACTGACTGTTTGGTATGCGTTGGGTCACAATGGAATTATCAGGCAATACTGGTTTGAGGATGCTGATGGACATCCTATACTATGAAACAGAGCACACTGAATTAGTGAGAAGAAAATTTATCTACGCACTGAGGCAGAAGTAAAGAATAGACAGGGATACTGTGATTTATCAGCAGGATAGAATGAAGCACCACCACATTGCCCATAGCTTCACTCAAATACCTCCATTGTTACTTCCTTGGAGACAGGCTCATTTCCTGTCATGTGGTCTACTCTTGGTATGTATATTCTCCGGACCTATTCTCTTTGTGTTATTTTCTGTGGGGATACCTAAGAGACAGGGTTTGAGCTAATAATTCCCAAACTACTGATGTGCTCAAGAATAACATTCAAATGCAGATCAGGAGAATTCCCCATGAGATGTTTGACAGGGTCATTCAGTGTGTGAATAACCATGGTGATTTTTCACCAAGGAAAGTTATATGAAAAACATTGCAAAATATTCCTTTCAATACAAAATGCTACTTCATAAAAAATGTATGGTACATCTTTTTGGACCACCCTACATATTCTAACTAATTTTGAGAAATGAATTCAAGATATTTGTCCTTAGCTGCTGTGGTAAATGTTTGATTACCTTGTCCTTGCCACGTAGTGATGCCTGCAATCTTGCAATCCTTAACTGTGCCCAGTGCCGTGGCAAGGGTAAGTAAGGCCCCCCCGAAATTTCACGTGGGGCCCCCCATACGCTATTGGCCTATTATTATGAATTGCAGTAAAAAGTCGTAACCTTTCTGGCAGTCATTTTCTCCTCAACAATATGATTCTTTGGTATCTTTGAAAACAAGAAAAAAACTTCATTTATTTTGCTTTGTTTAAAACTTACTACGGCGCAATAGAATTGGTGTTACTGACTTTCGCAGCCAAAAAGAAAAAATGGTTGAAAAACATGAAATAGGTTTCACGAAACCCGGTCGAGGTATTATACGTAGGAGAATATGTAATAAAGGCAAGGAACGCATTGCTGGCACTTTTTAAAAGTACTGCATCTGAATGCCTGCCGGTTGAAGTGAACTCTGAACATACATGAAACTCGTTACTCGGGTTATTATTATCAAACAAAAGCAGAGCAATGCAAACTGAATAGAACAAAAATGAA
>Ga0210059_1010428_pt1 | contig 14357 bp, 11 predicted proteins | sample Ectturendosymbi2_FD_188042 | JGI IMG/M metagenome (GOLD analysis project Ga0210059, IMG submission 188042) | Ecteinascidia turbinata endosymbiont from Florida, USA - Sample 2 (SPAdes) (version 2) | ecosystem: Host-associated > Tunicates > Ascidians > Unclassified | place: Key West, Florida... | reverse complement strand
TTACATTCAGGTTACCAGGGGGGCGGCTTGCCCCCTTACCCCCCGTCAGTTGCGCCACTGCTAATAGCATATGCGAAGCAAATTTCTAATGCGAAGTAGAGGAGGATGTGCTACGGGCGTTTAGTATTGTTTTCAAAGATGGAAAATAAAGCTCACTGAGAACAGAAAACGATCGAGGTCGAGGCAAGCCATGTTTCGTAAAAGTTTCACAATACTGGGCTCTTGCTTTGCTAAGTCAATTGGTTCATCAAGCAAAGGTAAAACACTGCGCTAAACAAATGCATCCAAAGTATCTTTCAATTTACGATTAAGAGGTATTGACATTTATGCACTGTGATGCTTGAGGCATAACAGTACTTACAGTTTTCAACGATACAGTGACCAAATCACCTATATTCAGAGCAGTTTGAAGTATTTGCAATGAAATCACCATCATCCACAGAAATCAAGTTCAAGTATTGAAAAATGGGCAAATGTAACGAGGTTAGATGGCACCCGGGGCAAGAAGCAAGTTTGGCGCCCCCATGTTCGAACCTGAAATATTTTGGAAATAATTGTTCTGTATTGAAGAAAGTACTTGTGACATTGTTGGGAATTTTGAGGAGCCACAGTGATTCGGCACCACTATGTCAATTCGCGCCCGGGGAATTGTGCCCCGTCGTTACGCCCCTGAGGCAAACTTAGCAAACAGCTGAATTAAACGAGCTTTTCACAACAACAGAATTGACGTCATACACTAGCCTTAGGGTTACACAACTACAATGTTGTTTGACCAACAAGTTTCATGACAGTCCTATTCCACAGTCATCTAACGGTTGGTTGGCTGGATTAGTTTGTACTCGTCCGAAAATTTTCTGCCAGATAGTGTTGACGTCAGCACCTGAGTCAAGTTGGAATCGACATCACAATTGTTCACTTTCACAAAGCAGTCAATCGACGTGGCTTTTCTGAACTCACATTGCTCGGGTGCGTGTCATAATCAAACGGGCAACCTTTAGATGCATTGTCAACGGCATTAATCTTTTTGCATTTCGCAGCAAAATGATTCTATCTTGGTGGGATTATGAACATGCCATATGCGGGACAAAATATTAGCCCTGTGTGTGGTTCTTGCCACAAAACTGACCGACAATCGCAAGAACAGAAAATGATTTTACATCTTTGTTCCCACTATGTTTGCCTTGTGCATGTTTCTGCCTCACAGAGACTTTTTGCATCTTATACAATTTAACAGACATTTCAACAGCGTGTGTTCGTGACGATTCCCATGCTTTAAAGATTTGGTAACTCCCTGCAAGGTCAAATTGGCACACAAAAGAAATCTTTGCAAAGAACGCAATGCTGAAAAAGCAATCTTGTCACAAATAATGTTAACATTCTTGGAAATTGCTGACATTATACTCTGGGTAGACTGTATAGTGCAGTACTTAAAGAACGAAAGTCTTACAAATTTTAAGGTCCAAAAATAATGGCGTTCATTAACAACTTTGCAAGCATGCATTTTGCCATCACCGTCCATCTCGTAGCTACATTCTTGCACAGTTTCTATGACTCAGTTCTTGTCAGCATCCAAGAAAAGAGCTCGTCCCAGTCCCACTATACTACTGGCGGTTTATCATGTGCAGAGGCGACATGGTAGACCTCCACTTGTTGCCAGTAAGTAAAAGTAAGAGTGAGATTGCTTTCCTGCAAATCAAGCGGGGATGGTGGTCTAACGTTTGAACCCGACATTGTTCAAGAATATTAACGTATACGCACGGTGAAGTTGGCTAGACTAACAGCAGCTTAGTCTAATCCGATTCAATCGTCAACATTTCGCAACGAATGACAAAAATGTTTTGCACGCTAGCGCCGCTTCCACCATGGTGATTTTGTCGTTTGTTTCGATGCATTTCATTCCTCCAGCTTTGCTAAATTAGCCGCAAGACCACAGACGTTTCTCCGACACAGTTCGTGTCCCCAACGTGATCACACCAAGCTAAAAAGAGCGCGTGAAGGAATAGCCACGTGAAAGGCAACCTATGACGTTATATGTACATGCAATCATCAAAAAAATGCAAAAACCCGCTGAAGAAGGTTGCCAGATTTATTCGTAGCTTATGGCCAAAATCCTGATAAAAAATGGCCAAAATGGTTGTTTTTTGAAAAAGTTATGGCCAAAATCACAAAATTTTTTTATGGTAATTTACATGTTCATAGATGTCTCAAATTGTTTGGAAGGCAGTATATTTTTTGCCAAAAATGTGGTTTTGCCAAAGAAGCAAGTTTTTACTTTAAAACAGCAATTTCTGCTGTAAACTTAAAATTGCCTGTTACAACTTGTCTTTATTGATCTTATTAAAACTTAGAACCATATAATAAACACTGTTGTGGATACATGCTTCCATTCTGACGCATCTCTGCCGGGTTAAAAAATTTGGAATTAACATTCCAATTCAACGAAAAGGCTAGAATTATCTTGATCTTGTGCTCCAAATATATGAACAAAAGATTAAAGTCATGAACTTCATTAAGTTGATGATCAAAATGAGTTAACCACATGCTCAAAACCATTATTAAGCTCACATATGAACGAAAGGACAGAAACACTTGTGAACAAACATTGATTCATGAAAGGTCCAACTGAAACACTTGTTGCACAAAATATACAAGATTGCAAGGGTTAAATACAGACTAATTACTACACACTTTGAACCTTGCAAGGTTGAAGTTACTGCATATGTTACTGTAAAAGTGACGAGAAACTTCTAAAATAAAAATCTTACCAAAAATGCAAAACACTTCTACTAGCCTATATCATTATCATTCACACAACCGAGTGCAGCAGCCTTCAGATACAGAACAAGAGCAGCAGATACCAATGGTAACCAAAAGATTATCACTGACTGAAACATCTGTACAAAATCTACTGACAGCAAGGGCTAAATCATTACTAAACACCTCGAAGAAAAAAGGTTGAATTGCCACGGTGTTGCTGTAACAATGAGTTATATGAATAAATACCGTCCAAAAAATGCAAAAAGACAAAATACTGTACAGTATTTAATGAAACTTTATTTTACAGTTACAAACCAAAACATGGCCAAAAACTGGCCAAATTTTACAAAATCTCCAAATATGTTTTTTCATGGCCAGCACAGTTAAGAAATGGCCAAATTTTTCGAAATTGGCCATGAAATGGCCAATCTGGTAACCCTGCTGCTGATTCTGGACGATTTAAATGAGCGAATGAAACTCACTGGAGTGTGACAGATTAATTCACTGAAAGTAATCATAACAGAGACCTCAGCGTCGTATTCCATTCTTCAAAATCTTTTCAACGGAAAAGGACAACGCACGATCAGCTTGAAAAATAATCACATCATGGCCGTTAAAAAACACCGCGACGGTTCACAAATCATTTGTTCGGCAAAACATGCTTACTCGGGAAAGGTCAAACCTGTTGAAGAAGCGTTTGTCGACACATCGTATTACCTTTTCCGATATCTGCTGTTTGATGTCAAGCAGTGATCACCACCCGACAAGTTTCATCTTCGTACAAGTAAGTTTCTCCTGCCGAAACGACAGCGGTGTACATATTTCAGAACCCCATATGACTCAAGTCGGAATGACAGTGGTCTACTTTCCGACTGAGTGAAATTTGAGTGAAAAGGCATCACGTGTCGGAACTGAAACATCTTTTCCGTGCAGATTGGGGTTGCATTATCCAGATAACCGTTAAGCGAGAGTTTTTTTGCTATCCGATATCCGCATATAATATATATTTTTTATCGGTTAGCCGGATAAAAAAAAATAACGTTACTAATGCGTTTCATGCATTTTCAGAAAGTTTGGATGTTCTTTGTTTCCAGATACGGCCACCTAAGTTCTACGAAAAATTTGTAATTATTATTTTTACTAACTGCAGTCCACTTTTGTGGAAGAAGAACGGCGGGAAGCCAGGGACTCGTTGCTACAAAACTCCGGTCTCGTTTACACGACTCCACAATCGATGCGTTGTGGTTCATGAGAAATGCGTTGCAAAAATAGTAAATGCTAAATTTAAAATGCACGATCTTCTTCACATACGCTTGTACAGTGCATGCATGGGCGTCGGAAGGGGACAGGGAGCCAAGGCCCCCCTGGATTTTGAAATTTAGAGCAAAAAAAGCTTGTTCTTTTGGTTTTGAGTGGGTAAAAACAAATTTCACCATTTTTGCCCCCTCCTGGAAAAATTTTGGAAAAAATCAACCTAGTGCCCCCCATGCAATAAATTCTTCCCAGGCCCATGAGTGCATGTGTATGTATTTACAATAAAATTGTGTCATGATTTTACAATAAATTCATCACGTAAAGCTCATGAAATCAATTGTCCATAAGAAATAGCGGTTATTATGCGGTTAGCTAAAATACAAATATAGAGATATATCCGATATCCGGGTAGTAAAATTACTACTGTCCGAAAAACCCCACTTCAAATAAAATATGGTACTTGAATACAGATATATGTGCAGGTCTGAATTATCGCAAAAAGAAAAGTAAGCCCTGTCGACTGGTTCCTTGAAAGCTTACAGCAAACCTACAGCTTCAAATTGTCGCCGAAACTAAAGTCAAAGCTGAAGCAACACCAGAAAGCTTCGCGAGATCTTCCAAAGAAAAAGTCAGTCTAAAATGCAAGGTGATTTTCACAACCCCGAGGTCATTGGCAGTGACAACAACCAGCGGGGGCTGCAGATTCTTGAATCGTTGTTGATTCAAGAACACAAACCAGAGCTGAATGCGAACAACCCATCGATGCCTCTATGCATTTTCAACGTGCAACACAGCTTCATGCATCCTCCATGACGTCACGCGCCATCACCATCGGTACGTATCGAGCTTAGTCACGTGGCTACCAATGCCCAGCGTCACTACGTCACTTTCATAACAGCCTTTCGCGTTTTTACTTTTTTTATAGCGCTTTTCTCCCGACTGTTCACAGCACTTGCAGAGGATCACTGCAGTTCAGTGGTGTAGGAGGCCGGAGTGCAGGGGGTGCGCTTGCACCGCTTGCAAAGGTCATGATTTGGTGAAAATCCGGGCAGAATCTGTGCACATGTTGGCAAAATATGTGAAAACCTTTGCAAAATCCCTGAAAATCTAGGAAGAAATGGTGCCCAACGTGGTTTGATTTGAAAAAAATGACGCCCAACGTTTGCAAAATCACATGAAGACTTTTTTGGAGATCATTTTTTTGAAGGTCAAAAGTTGCCCAAAAATTTTTCGGGCAAGTTTGAGGAAATTCGGGCAAAAATCCTTCGCACCCCCAAAAATTTGCCTGCACCTACACCTATCTTGCAGCCTGCAGTTTAGTTGTTCATGTACTGATGATGGTAGCAGTTGCTACCGAAACGTCTTCGGAAATGTCGTTTACATCTGTTGCTTTGGCCGTTATTTTTACTACAAGTGGCAGATTGTTCAGGAAGGAGTTTTTTGCCAGTGTTCCTGTCATCAGTGACGGATTTACGCATAGGTCAAATAGGCCAGAGCCTAGGGCCCCGCGCAACTCTTTCATATGACGACTCGTCACTAACTTAAAATTTGCGAAACTACGCAGAGGCATAACTTCACAATTTACTTTGAATCGAGCCAAAAATACGAACGTCTAGAAATGAAGCAGAAATAAAGCACTAGTCACTGCAGCACATGTGGTCTCTAGTAGTAAACGATTTCTGAGTTACACTGCTTCTGATATATGAGCCTTAGTAAGCACATTTATGGCGTGTTTCATGCGCATCTACGTTTGGTTGTTTCCAACTAGACAGTATGTAGAGCTTGCTTGTTGAAGCTCTAGATATTAGTTAAATCAGCTGGAACAGTTTCTCGTGAGTTTTACTTGGAAAAACGTGCCTACGCTGGGCTTACTTCATATGGTTAGCGGAGGGTGTTGCGAAAACACTTTGCTGTGCAAAAAACTTGTCTTCATACTGCTTACCATCATCCTGTAGCACAGGGGATTAAAACACCATATTTTGTAAAGAGTTATAAATTCCAAGAAAAGATCACATTGCCATTTGTTCTTGAAGTGAATGTAGGAAAGGCTTTAATTTCTGTTGAAGATCTGATCTGCGGCAATCGTAGAGCTAAAGCCGACATCACAAAAGATAGATTTTTGAGAGGGCACTACACATATGAGGGACATAATCTCACGTTTTCAAGACAAGCGACGAAATAGACCACACCTGCGTGAGGCCCCAAAAGCTAAGATGGCCTAGGGCCCCGCGCTGCCTAAACCCGTCCCTGGTTGTTATCCGTTATTCCGGCAATCGACAACTTGTTGGTAGGCTTTACGAGGATAATAATGGAGAGCATACAGAAAATGATACTGGTTGACCACGGCGTTTTAGCAAACATGAAAGAGAACAACAATCAACAACTGCCGCTCGTCAAGGTTGTGTCAGAGTTGTTCACAGATAAGCAAAGTTTTCCTCCGCACTAAAGTTTTCCTCCGCACTAACATCACACTCAGTGAAAAGGTCAAGCTGTGCAATCAAATCTTGCAACGTCACATTTTTCACAAGAAATCATAGGTGTAGCAGTGAGGGGCAAAGGGGCCATGATTCCCATAGACATAGCCGGGGGGGTTCTAGGGGTCCAATCCCCCCTAAAAGTTTTTACAGCATATAGTCGTTTTGTTCTTTGAGAGGCGGCATCCCAAACAAAATAGTGTTATTCGCCTAAAATCAAACTTTTTGTTCCCCCAAAATTTTTGACCCCCCCAAATATTTTTGGGCTGGCTACGCAACTGATGATTCCTTCAAATTTCTAGCATATCTAGGGGGTGTCCCAAATTGTCTTGTCTTTGGATTGCAGTGACTCTGGTGAGCAGTGTTACCTGTAAGAAAATTTTGCACGGAGCAAATGTTTCTTTTAATGAGATCCATGTAAACGCACAACTAATAAAGCATTTTAAGCGTTGGAAGGGTTACAATATTACATTTTGAATGTTGCAAGTGTGCGAGAGTGAGATTTCACTGCGCAAATGGTCTGGTGGTACTGCGTAGTTGCGCACATCAGAGGGAACATTGCTGGTTAGCTTGTGACAAGCGAACAGTCCCTAAAAGCAACATCAAATACCTAATTCCGGCAACGGTACGCGGCACAAAGAAGAGTCGTTTGCCTGGTTGAAGCGAGTTTCAAAAAACTCTTTCAAGACTTTCAAGCAGGGCCGGCCTTTAGCCGATTGCTTCCAATCGGGCCTCGCGCCAAAGGGGCCCCGTGCTACGTCTACGAACCTACGCAATTCAATCGAAGCTGCTTTATGTAGATCCGGCGCGGGGCTACAGTGTTTTTTAGCGAGGGGTCTGTTGCTAACGAAAATGAAAGTGAACTGCGCGATTTTTGAACGCCCTTAATCATCACAATTCGTTCTTCAATCGTGACAATGTTCATTGTTTTTCGGCAATTTGTAGTCTAGTTTTTTCAATAGCAGCTGTAGTTTAGGCAGAGAGACGTAAGTTTTGAAGCTGTTTTCGTTTGTCAGTTACAAGCGCTTCGTATTTGGCAGGTCGCGTTTCAACAGATGCCGCAAGTTACGATTTGATAGTTATTGCTGTTGCAACAGTTACTGCTCATGTCTTCTGAAGGTTAACTTTTACTTCGTAATTGCAAATGTGTGCTGCTTTTAGTAAGACTTAGCCCATTCAATTTCCCTCTCGTAGAGATCTGATGAGGCAACCTGATATCGGCGAAAACGTTTGAAATAAACCTAGTTTTAATTATTCGAACTGACGACTACTACACGCGTGCAAAAAATAACGGTTCTTTAAAAAGTAACAGAAAATTTCTTTAACCAATATTAGTCATTTGCAAAGTAACAGAAGTGTTAGGACCACCTTCTTTGGCGAAATAGGCGTGACAGTTCGGTTTAAGCCAAGCAAACCTCGTAATGATCTTATGGTAAAAGTTGCACTATAAAGTACTGCTGAAACAAGGATTATAGCATCATTCTTACACAGTTTGGCATCGAAGTGTCTGAGATATAGCCTAGCAAATCAAAAGTTGCAAAAAGTCTGAAAAGGTGCATAAGTGGGATAACTTTTGTGGCGTTTTGGAGCATACTACAATACTTGCCTGTTTTGAACATTTTCTGACCAAGTAGGTTTATAGTTATTGGGAAATCTGCAATTACTTCATATATTTTACGTTAGAAGAGAAAACAATTTTTTAACTTTTCCTGGATGTTCAAAACGTGCTCTAATAAGTGGTTTTTGCTCCTAACCGGTGCTCTATTAATTAAACGGGTTTCAATATAGCTATCATCCAAGTGTAAAGTATATAGTGATACACTGGTGTTTTACTGGTGCTTCATTGTTTTGGCCTTTGGGATATTTATTTAAATAATATTTTTTCTGTAACTAAGACAAATATCATGAGTCAAAAACCAAGTGACACAGGTCGAAAATTTTAAGTGGCAGTCAAAAGAGGGCTAAAGCTAGGGCAAAAAAGGCCAAAGCAGGAAAAACAAAAGGTGCGTTGGACAAGTATTTTAACAGAACTACCTCAGAAAATGCACAAGAAGTTCTAGAAGAGTCACACCACAGTGAATATGGCGACAACCTAGGCAACCGGGCTGATGATGTGAGGTCAGATAATCAAAATGGAATTTTATGTACGGCCAAGTGTCATGAGTCGGAATGTTTGGGACAATTTAGTCCAAAGAGAATCACCTACGATCAAAGCAGAAGTTTCCCCCAGAAACCAGTGTGACTGGACACGGTTTTCTGAGTTCGACTGCAAAAGTGTAGGAATGCTACTGCCGAATGGTCTATGGCTAATATATTCGGCATCGAAAATATAATTTACTGCTACTACTGCAACTATTTAGCTATGGATGTGCAGTCGCTCTACAGCCAATACCTCCTCTGGAGGTAATGAGTGCAGTAACTCATGGATTTATTGGTTGTTACGGCGTTATCCGTTGAAGACTCTGCTAGAGGGATAAAACTGGGGGTCATGCTCCCGACCTTTCCAGCTTCCCTCTTTCACATCAACGATTTCTATCAATATGACTTGACGCCTCCCTGAAATATTTCTGCACACGCCAGTGAGTGGGGCCCCGCAAAAATACTTCCAATCGGTCCCCGCACTTGCTAAGGCCGACCCTGCTTTCAAGCACTGGGTTCAACACTGCCACCATCCTCTCGGAAACAAAAAGCTGATGTGGCAGACTTTAAAGTGACCTACTGAGCTGACACCCAAACAAGCTGGAAATTTTGGAGGCATTCAAAGTCTGACGAAAACCACTGGCCTACCCGCATAGTGGCTGACCAGACAAGGCACGGCCTCTTTCGGCACAATTTTTCACATCGTCGCGTTATCGTGAGCGCCTGAGCGGGATCGACGGATATCGTTGATTTGTCCAAACTGAACAAGGATAATAAAAGTCATGCGTTAATCTTTATCGTCATTGACGTTTTTTCGAAGTTTACTTGGGCCAGGCCGCTGAAGAACAACACAAGCAAGTGTCCTCGCAGGGTTTTTAAAAATTATAAAAGATAATCAATTAACGGTTTCAAAACTTTACGAAGCTTTTTAACAGTTTCACAAACTTTCAACAAAATGTGATATATGACAAGGTTGTCGGAAGCCAGGCTTTCTCCAATACAACGACTTAATTTGCTAAGTATTGCTGAAGGCTGGAAATTACGTGGCCGTAGCTGAATTAAAGCGAAGACAAATTATCCCAGGCGTATGCTTCATCTCACGTTTTGTGTTGTCTAGTTTTCAAGCAGTGGCGTAGCCAGCCCAGAAATTGGGGGGGGGGCAAAATGTTTGATTTTAGGCGAATAACACTATTTTCTTTGGAAAAACGCCTCTCAAAGCAAAAATGACTATATTTTCTAAACATTTGGGGGGCAGGCGCGCAACCAAGAGGGGGGGTATTTGAGGCATTTGCCCCCCTCGAAATTTTCAAAACACTGCATAGCAATTTTGACATTTGTAGAAACTTTCAAAGAATAAAGATGAAATTTTATATTCTAATCATTTTTTAAGAAATCTTATTTGAATTTTTCTTTGTTTTGCTCGTTAATTATCTCCTTACAAGATTTGTCTTGAGACTTATATGATCAAAAATTTCGTAAGTGATTGGTATTCAACCACAAATATGCTGGAAGTGTCAACTTGGGAGATTGTTTAAAATGTTCGTATTTTTAAGGCATTTTTTGTCTATTTGTTCGTGTACTATTTTGTCATAGACAGGCCTCAATTGGCCCCCATGAAACTTGATAACATTAGGGTACCACTGAACCGTGCAAATTGCTGGAACTTTCAGATTGATAAGTGAAATCTTGACATAGCAGTTAGTGCCTCGTCAAACCGCTTGTTCTTCTACGACCTTTTAAATATTATTTTTGTGAGGGGCAAAGCGGATCACCATTATACGTAGCACATTTCTCAAAATAGTGTTGTTTAGCTGCATTTTCTCTTCGAAACCAGATAGTTTTTAACTAAAATTAGGTTGAGGATTGTTTCACGTTTTAGTGTCTTTCTGGGTTGATCCTAGCATCACGGCTTGGGAAAAAGGTTTAGCAAAGTGTCATATGAGTGCTAGTCAAGTGTTGAACCCACCTACCTACTAGACCACTTTGGCTCCAAATGACGCTTTACAAGATCCTAGCTTTTGCAACCAGTGCAAGGCCTTAAAGCTCATAGCCCTAAACGTGCTTCTAAAAACTTTCACACAACTCATGGATGCCAGAAAAAGCCGTTTTGCCCCAAACACACCTGATCCGGTATGCGCCAAAGGAACAAGACACCTGATCCGTTTTGCCCGAAATGGTAGCATTCAAAGATCCCCTTACCCTTGACATAGGCTCACGACCCAAACCTCAAACATCAACAAAATGTATTTTTAATGTTAGTACTCTGCTATTTTTTCAGATAGGTATGAAATAGACAAGACACAGACAACCAGTCATAGTGCACAGTACTATTAAACAACGTTTACATCACGGCAGTTCTTGATAAATTTGAAGTTTACGTGCTTAGGAAGTGAAAATGTATCAAACTACTCTACTAGTATGAAAAATTAACTTAAATTCAGTGACTTTAAATTCAAAAAGTTTAATTAAAAAAGTTAAATTCGAAACGTTTAAAGTTAAATTCAAAAAGTTAAATTCAACGATTCTTCAATCTTTCATATTTATAAACAGAACAGTTGTGTTAAGAAAACTTGGGCAAGCCTCTCCTCGTCAACTGGAGTACGGAATGCAGATACAAGCACCGCTGAACTCGCCTAGCCTACAGGGACACTGGGTCTGCAGCCTATTTTCTCTGCAAAGCTTTGATTAGTCAAGTCTATGACATCACAGAGGGTGGCTAAGATTGGATATGCTCAATCCAGAATAATTTTACTCACTCTATGATGTTTACAGTCGCTATCAATTTAAAAAAGAAGAGATAAAATACTGCTTAAAGACGTTGCTTTGGCTAAATCCGTTGTTTTGGCAATTTTGAACAAAGCCGTTCGCGACCCATTCATAAGGCCTTGGCGACCCACATTTTGGTCGCGACCCATGGTTTGAGAAACACTGTGCTAGAAGAATTGGGCTAGAACGAATTTGCTAAAACAAGACCTCAGGTTTACTACTGAAGTAGCTTATATATCTGTCACACTAAAGCCATGACTACAGTAGTTGAGAACGGAACCAGGTGTTTTTATGAGGATACTAATTTTTACTCTGTCCTGATCGTTCGGTCTGCATCTTGATTAAAACGGAAAAGTTCTCATTTACGGAAATATTGCGAAGAGAACTTTAATCTGTGTGTCAGGCTTATGCAGAATCACATGGAAATATTTTCAACTACAGCAAAACTGTTTGTATGACGTGTAAGGCTAAGAGTGCAAAAAGCACAGTCACCCAATTACTGACACATGGGTGATAAAAATCTAAAATCTGTTAACCAATACAAATATCTGGGAGCTGTACTGGATACTGAGCTCTCAGATGACAAAGACATTCAGACACAACTGCGATAAAAATATTGTGCAGCAAACAAGCTGCGAGCCTCTTCTGCCGATGTTTAAATGCAGTTAAAAATGTACTTTTTCGTTCCTTTTGTATGCTATAGTATGCATCACAACTATGGTGGATTTTCGGAAAGTCATGCATGCAAAGATTGCGTGTGGCCTATAATTTTGGATGCAGAGCTCTATACCCCCTGCCCTGGAGAGCGGGTGTTAGTACTCATGACTCATCAGGTTCAATGTAATATTCCTACATTTGAGGCTGTAATAAGAAAAAATATGCACTTGTTTCTCGAAAGATGCAGAAGGTCTAACAACGTAGTGGTTGCCTGCTTTGACGCAGTCAGATTGTTTATATTCTTTCTTATTCTTTGAACACTACAACCGCATTTTACTTTGTGACTGAGTGCTCGGACATTGCAGTGTTTGCTCGTTTGGGGGTGTGCATGTCACAATGCATTCGTACTTTACCTGGGCTTGACCAGTTTAGTGAAGAGGAACGTTTGCCCGCCTTGTTCCACTTCAAGTCCGGGAATCGAACTATCATGATTGCCAGGGAGAGATAAGATATTACAGCCAATTTGCGAATGCCTTACCGACTGGACTAAATAAGCGCCTCTCTAGTCCTTGCGGATCTAGACATTATGAGTTTCGACGTTCGTCCTTCAGGCCTTCCCTTCACATTGCTGCGCGACGTCATCTAGTATCCGTTTGATTGGTACTTTCCGCCGGGGAAGAACCCTTGGACTTGGTCGATTTTTCGGTATGTAATGGCCTAGCGCCATTACATTAGGAATTAGGGTCCCTCTCTGCAGTAGTGTTGTACCAAGCGAACAAATAGTGTTAAGAATGCGTCTGTAAACGTGAACCTCGGCCTCCAACGCCATTACAAAACGTTCTGTTAAGTAAGTTTCTGTAGCCCGGTGTCAAGCGAAATTTCTGACCTCTGCGAAATTTCTGACCTATTATTTTTTGTCAGTTATTTTGCTTCTCAAAGTAAAGGAATAAAGTCCGGCGATTACTTTTTTGATGTGTTTTGTGTAAATTAAAACTTTTAGGTTAGATGTCAGATACCCACAACAAGCTACAGTACGGGAATAAGTAAAACCAGTGAAAAATATTGGACGTAATCTTAGACATCAATTATTTTCTTTTTCTAACTGTAACATAAACCCTAACCTGGCACACTTACCTAAACACCAAATCCTAAGCCCTAATCATCAGTTTTCTCAGCGTATTTAATATGATGAATGTTGCTCTGTGCATGCGCATATAGCGTGAAGTAAGACATTTCGCTTGACACCGGTGATTCAGCCTCCAACGCTGTTGTAAAAACGTTCTGTTTTGTCTGTTTTTATTAACCAGCGTTGTGCAGAATGTGTGTTGTTTACTACGGACCTCGTGTCTGCGGGCAAAAATACACTATTATTATATGTGACCGTTTACGAAAAAGTTGTACCACGGTTGAATAAGCACGATGACGTCATCGAATGAAATTTCATGAAAATTGCCTCCCCCGAAATGAAGAGCTGGTTGCGCCCCTGGGGGGCATGTCCCCTTTGGTCCCGCAGAAACCCCTAGCAATGTCTATCACACAAAATACTAACTATAATGCCGGTGCATGGGCGCCCGCAGGGGGGGTAAAAGAGGCATTTGCCGCCCCTGGAATTTGGGACTAAGAAGCAAAAATTTCTGGAAAACTTATTTTTTTCAACTGCAACAAAACTGTTTGTATGACGTTTAAGGCTGAGTGCAAAAAGCACAGCCACTCCATTATTGAAATTGGGTGGTCAATATGTAAAATCTGTTGACCAGTACAAATATCTGGGGATTGTATTGGATACTGAGCTCTCAGATGACAGAGACATTCAGAGACAACTGCGATTTTAGTATAGTGCAGCAAACAAGCTGTGAGCCTCTTTTTCCCGTTGTTCAAATGCAGTTAAAAACGTACTTTTTCGTTCCTTCTGTACGTCCATGTATGCAGGGGCGCAGCCAGGATTTTTCTAAGGGGGGGCTAAAATTATGGAAGCAAAAGCTATGAAAAGGAAAAATTGCTTGTGATAAGAATAGCCAGGAAAGCACATATTTTATGGATAAACAGTTGACTGTACTCACCACGAAACCTGGGGTCCCTCCAACTAAACTGCCATCTTGTTTCTCTGATATTCTTTCATGACGACCGTAAAACTCAACCACCTTGATTACATGTCTCAGCCGAGTTTTGTTTTGATCTATGAGTTTTTTTCTACTGTTGGAAAGCATATTTCTCACGTCCACGTTTTCTTCATTTTTGCAAAGTTTAAGAAACGCATCAAACTTCTCTGCGCAAAACTGGTGGTATTGACGTGTTTGATGAGACTTTAAT
>Ga0210059_1010427_pt1 | contig 14358 bp, 8 predicted proteins | sample Ectturendosymbi2_FD_188042 | JGI IMG/M metagenome (GOLD analysis project Ga0210059, IMG submission 188042) | Ecteinascidia turbinata endosymbiont from Florida, USA - Sample 2 (SPAdes) (version 2) | ecosystem: Host-associated > Tunicates > Ascidians > Unclassified | place: Key West, Florida... | reverse complement strand
GTTGTTTTTGGTCGTATCAAAGTAAACGTTTCGGGGGATTGCATCTTTAACCACTTTATTCAGGCAGCAAACTTGTACCAGTGCCCGATGAATATAAACGCAAGGTGCAAGGACAAGTAACTGCGGCTGAGTATGCAGCCACATGCCTCCTGTTTAAGAGAAAAACATTCTGAATTGACGAAAAATCGATTCAATAAAAAAAAAACAGTTAAAAGTGATATCAGAATATACCTAAACGATACAGAACTTCCGCAAAAACAATGTGAGAAAAGCGATAAAACGGAAAAACGGTAGTCAATACCTTGGAGTATGCTTCAATCACTTCAGCTTAAAAGTAGTGATGGAGTCAGTTGTAATTGAATATAATGGATATAATTTTATCTGTGAACTTTGAGTTTAATTGCAGTTGCGATTTTTTCAAATCTAGTAATTGTAATTGCAACTGAGGTTTGCGGCGATTGAATCCATAGATTGTGCATTAAACTCTCGTTTGTTTTATCATCAGCAACATGCTTGTTAGAGCACTACCAGCGGGCAGGGTACACGAGAGGGGGTACAAGAGGTACATCGTACCCGGTAGGTACTGGGTCCCGGGGGCATGGCAGTACGCACGCCAAGTTTTTCTGTAATCAAGCGCAAAATTACTAGTGTAAGCCAGTTGCCAGTGTAATAATATGTTTCCAAGTCTTAGCATGGCAGCTGTTTTATCTATATTCTAACTACTATACAAACATGCTACATAAGCTTCGACAGAGGGACCCAGAAGCTAGGGAAGCCTGGCATCGGTTTTCGTATCCCCTGGTAAAAATTTCTCTGAGGTCCTGCCCCCACAGGTTACAGTTTGAGGGGGTGAAATTAGCCAGTTTTGATTGAGAATATATTGTTCGGGAATTTTTTCGCACGATGAGAAGAGTCTTCAGTATATTTATTTTTGCTCATTAATATTGATAAAAAATAGTATGTACTTCAAATCTGTTTCCTTTTGTAATAAACTTAGCCTTTGCTGAATCTGCCACCGGTCCAAATGTTTCTGGTTGATTTTAGTTGCCGATGCTTGGAATGCATCAATAGATCCACTAAGCACTGTCTTTAAAAGGGAAAAGCTTTACACAAAAATTAGACACAGGCTATGTTTACGAAAAGAAGTAATCTAGAATCGTATGTCATGAGTTCCTCATAACACGCAACCTATCCTCTGCCACTCAGTGATCGTGTCTGCGCTTCTTACCTACTTCATACGCGCTTTTGCCTGCAGCAGGTTGCCCCCATTAGTTTTGATATGTTACCATTCAGTCCGATGGTGATCATATTGTTCGTTCCCCGGTTCTCCCGCAGATGTTAAACTAATTTGGCGGCAGTGCGTCACATTTACTGGTAACAGGGCTATCCACTTTTTGGGCAGCGTTGGTAGTGAATTTGCAATTAAGATATTTTTTGGTTGGTTACTATTAAGCACCGATTTTGTGCATTTCATCACTTTATAGTTATTTATTTTCTACTTGCAGGCACCTGCCACCTTCACATTATGAGAAACTGATAACGAACCCAGATCAAAATTATTTTTTGTGTATGTGCAACCTGTGTTTATTTTTGTTTAAAAGCTTGCTTGCGACGTCAGTGCAACACTACTAATGAGGGCTTTTTCGAATATAGTTAACACAGACTAAAAATGAACATAGTGTTGATTCCGTGCTTTACTCATTACAATTTAAATGTAATTTGGGATTCAGGCAATTGTAATTCAACTGAATTTTACGCGAAGTAAGCAGTGGAACATAGTATAAGTCACCTTCATATACAGTCCTGCGGAGAGGTGTTGATGCTCGACAAGGACAAAGATAATCAAAGCGTTCGTACAATACTGTTTTTCTATAGGGCCAAATGTTCAGCTGTCATGATCTATATCCAATGAACATGCACTCGCTAGCTTACAACAAAATGCACAACAGAGTTTTGTGCTGAATATCGTTGAGGGTAGTAGTCCCCAAAACCACAATTTTCACAATCATATCGTTACATGCATGTCACAAGTGTGACTGAAGCACACGTATACAGGTTCCTACGCAATTTTAAAAATAAATTTCCACACTTTTTCAAGACCTTTTCCAGAAATTTTCCGGACTTTTTCCAGACCTAACATTTCCGTAGGACCTTCCAAGGTTAAATACAGGCCCTGTAAAATTTAACACGATACAAATGAAATTATATCAATCTTGAATAAAATATTATGAAAACGTATGTCAAAAGATGAAGTCTGGAAAAGTATTTCCTTTTTCCATACTAACAGACCAAAAAATTTTTTTTCCGGACTTTTCTAAGACTGGAAAATGACAAAAAAATTTTCCATACTTTTCAAGACTGCGTAGGAACCCTGTATTAAGATGCTCACTAAAGACGTATGTAAAATGTAAAAATCAAGCAACTACTCACTTTCAGCTGATCGACAGTCGGTTCCTCATCCATGAGAAAAACTTCGGCGAGTTGCTCATCGACGTTGCTCACACACTCTGCGCCACCAAGACACACATATACAGCCGATGATGCGCGGCTGGGTTCAGTCGCAAAAAATCGAAAGCTACTGCATAAAATGGTTGACTTTATTGCCAGCAAAAAAACTTTGTTTCAACGGGTGGAACGTCGATGTACAACCTTACTAATAACAACAGCTACTACAACTACGGAGTAGCATCACACACGAGTGAGATCATGAAAACTATATTGTCAGCGGTTTGTTCTTCACGCCGTACAAATTCGATACAGTGTTATTAGGCAAACGCACAAGCTGTGTTCAACTGCGACATGGATCTGCAATATAGGATAAACGTAAGTTTGCATACTTATCTCAAATACAAGTAATGGAGAACCAACTGAATTCTAGTGAACTTTCATCCGCAACAATTCACCTACAACTGATACATTTGTTTCGAACAGGTTACGTCGAATGCACAAAAAACTGAAGGGTTAAAACATATCTTGAGCTTTACTAAAAGCAATGCTGTACTAGAACTAATGACTAGTCCAGTTAGACAATAACTAATGCCTTTTTCAAAATATTAGGCGACTAACAAGTCACTCGGTCCAATCAACGCTGCATGAAATAAACATTGGTTTCGATGCTGCCACGAGGTACATTGTTGTAATTGTTGCTGTTGCACTGCATCCTAGAAACAAGCTTAAGCCAAAGCGCTCGCAGGTTCTTGCTTTGCTTAGAACAGGGGTGTCTCAAGTACGGCCCGCGGGCACATTTCACATGGCCCGTGGCTAAAGTATCATATTGTGCTATGTACGGTCCGCCAAAGCCTGGGTTGCGCTTCTGTGTTGTAGCGGCAGTGGTTTCGCGCTGCGTTTCTCGTGTTTTGATGTGCTGAGAACGGATGTGAGCGATAACCTTGAAAAATGTCGAAAGGGTCTGTTGGTCCGCGGTACCTTTAGATAATCAAATTTTGCTTGCTGTGAAAAAGGTTTGGACAAGCCTGCATCACGTCTGTTGCGGAATGATACATATGAATCATCGAAATGTACAAACGGCTCAGTACCAAAGCAGCAGGAGTATGCAGTTTTCATTGAAATCACCCTGCTACAGATTTTACTTAAACGTAAGATTATGACGCAAATACATCAAATTACAGCCAGCATTACTCAGCCAGTGTTAACGGGTAGCACCACAAATGGAATAAAAATCAGGAAAACGACTTTTGAACTCGGAATCTGTGACTTAAATTGAGTCTCAAGACATCCGTGAGCGATAAGCCACACAAATCTTAACACAGCTAACCAACTCGAAGGATGAAGTTCATCACCATTCGCCTACCTGTTAGCTCCAAACGTTTTTCTTCGGTTATGTCTCGCAAATGGGCGGGAATTGACTTCTTGACCACGTTCTGTCCGTGTGCGCCTTCGAAATACAAGGCTTCGCGAGTGATGACGTCAACAACACCAGAGCAATCGTGTTCCAACCCAATAGGTATTTGTACAAACGCCGCATTACGATTTAGCTTTGACCTAAAAATGAAACAAAATAAAAATAGTCATGCCACAGAATTGACCTTCTTTGCTGAACACAAAATGCATTTCGATACTTTAAAACCGTTCTAGGATGTTCACATACCGACTTTGCGACAATGTAGCAATAAATTTGCAACTGGTTTCCGAGCCAATAAATCACTGGGTAACTTGAGTTTTTTAATAAACAATGTTGAGGATGAACAAGATGAAGGAAACAAGGTAGCTGGCTGGACACTGTAGGTTGCCAGGAGTTCTTGAAAAAGATAGACGCTGGCGCTTGCGACATACTAAGCTGTCGTTTCGTACATGACGCACGTTTACCGTTGACCAAGGATATGGTCATAGGTCAATGCATCGATGTCAACTGAGCAGCACCGGAAACAAAAGAACTCAACGGAAGGCTCACTTTTATCACATATTCAATTACTGTATAGATAACCAAAATAAATACTGCTAATGACAATGCTCCAATATGAGATCGCTTCTCTGATCATGATGCAGCTGTTTTTGTGGGAGAATATGTTTGAAGTGATGATCTGTTATTATCAGTGGTGCGGTCTGTATACTCTTGAATCCATTTTTAGATCAAACAAAAAGTATCACGGACAGTGACAACACAAAACTGAATGAAACTCGTGTGCTGGAAATGAACACAGCCGTCTTCGACCAAATATTACACGTCTAAGTTGCATACAACACAGGTTTAACGTTATAAGATAACAAGCATTGAAAATGTGCTGCAAACCACGTTTGTTTCTGGAATTGCGCTGATCAGCAGCGTTGTTTTTAATACAGGGTTGTCGGCGCTAAGTCAGCAACGAGAACTCAAACCAGAGCTTGTTTTGAAATTTGTTTAGTCATGCTGCAATCATCAAACTTGCTCTTATCTGCAAAACCTGGGTGTTTCCCTTGAAACAAATCAACAGGTTGTTGATTTGTTTCCCTTGAAACAAATCAACAACTTCTACATACTGAATGCATGTAACATTGTGAAAACTTTCACCTGGTTTATTTTTACCTCAGTAGATTTTCAAGATCACGCTCGTGCTTTTATATATAGCATCACTGATTTTCTATCCGACGTGAGTGAACTACATACAGCGAAATACAAGATTAAAGAGGACCACTGACACTTCTGAGCTAAAGCAAAGATTGGTAAAGACGCGACGACACCACGGGCTGTGAAAATTCAAATCTAACCTTAAGACCAAAATTCCCAACAAACTGATAGACGCGCTTGTTCCCTCACTAATTCATTGCTCCATACGAAAAGCGGAAAAGCACAAGGTACACACCTCGTGCATATTCTTTATAGCACGTGGCAAGAACTTGCAGAATTGGGAGTGTTTTTTCTCACATATGTCAAAAATCTAAAACTTCGGCATCAACCATTGTCAATCCGAAACTCATAAGATCCGAATTCCACAAACCTGTGACCAAGCCTCAGCAAGAAAGGGCACCTTTTTGAGGTACAGTATTGGCAATTGAGAAAATAATCTGACCGCAGTGCATCTAAAGAAACATCTGAAAAGGGCACGGAATTGGCATTTTATACGCCGATGTGTCAAGGTAAACAAATAAGTGCCTACAATCACGAACATCGGTTTCACGAGCAGGACCTTCTTTATCAATACCGACGTGCTGCGCGCACCAACGCAAGCTTTCGGGTTAGCCACTGCGAACAGAACACGGCAGATCGCTTGACCTCAGTCGTTGAGAGCATGCCAAGTGGCTTTATATTTAATGAAAGCTTGCAGCAGAGGTTTGGAATAAAGTGCTACGAAGGATTGCATGGAAACACTGAAAGCGTAGGATAAGTAGACCTATGTCCCTGCCAATGGCCCATGAGCAATTCGTGGCTATTTATCTAAGAGCTTGGTTTAATAAACCACTGTCTCCAAAAGTTTCGAAACAGGTAAGTTAAAAAACGAATGACAAAAGACCAAACGAAAGTTACCTGATATTAGTTAAGCATCGATGAGGGTTTGCTGACAGACGGTCAAGTTTGTTGATGAAAATTATACTAGGGACTTTGTATCTGCTGATCTGTCTGTTGACCGTGAGAGTCTGACTTTGAACACCGCCGTTCGCGCATATCACAAGAACCTGAAAATCAGTAAGAAATTGATGGACCGCCAGGTGATTTGAAGGCAAAAAATACCTTCACGGATCTCTGAAATACAAAAGTCTTCAGATTTGTTGCGAACTGCTTGATTTGCCACTCATTACATTGGTATTTTTTCAAAACTCATTGCATTACTTACTTTGTCCATTATCACAAAAACTACTACACACGACACCACCCTCCAAGACGAAAGACGAAGTGAAAAAAGAATCATTTGGCAAAGCAAAATAGAAATGTGATACGACGGGTTAAACGGTACTTTGAATAAAACGTTAATCGTTAAAACACGCAGGACTAATTTTATTAAAAACCTAGAATCAAGTGTAGGATCCTATTCTTTGATATTTTCGTAAAATAAAGTCATGTGTAAAATGTTTATGTCATATTGCTATTTGACAAAAAAATCGCATTAAGCATAAGTGTAAGAGCAAGCAAATTTTTGGGGGTGGGAAAGATTTTTGCCCGAATTTCCCCAAACTTGACCTCTTTGTGTATTTCCTCCCACACAGACTATGTTTGGGAAGACCTCCAAAACAAAAGGTCTTCATGTGATTCTCCCCATGTTGGGTGACAATTTTCAAAATCAAACAACATTGGGCACCATTTTTATCCCTATTTTCAGGTAGTTTGCTGAGAATTTCAGGTATTTTGCTAACATTTTCACGGATTTTGTCTGGATTTTCAACAAATCAAAACTTTTGGGGTGCACTTCACCCCCTGCATCCCCACCTTCTACACCACTGGCATTAGTGTATATATTACAAATGCTGAGTATTGTGAAATTAGTCATCATGAAGGTTTACATCACACTTAATGTAAATTTTATTTGTGTACACGTTGAGTGCAAACATTTCAAAGAAAACAACAAGTACAGCATCCTTCCAACGTCATAATCAGCATTCAAAACATACAGTGCAATACAACACACGTGATAAATGCACTAACCACACCATCCAACACTCGCAATGATCTTTCTACTTCAACTGTGAAGTCAACATGGCCAGGTGTATCGATGATGTTAATATAATGATCCTTCCAATTCACGTAAGTTGCGGCTGACTGAATGGTGATGCCTCTTTCTCGCTCCAGATCCATCGAATCCATCGTAGCCCCTACCTTATCTTTTCCTTTAACCTGACAAATTGAAATTACATTAAATAATTCAAACACCAAGAAATAATACAGTTCTAATATACCATGCATGACATACTTAGACTTTAAAAAGTTAACTGCCGTTTCTGCACACATGCATATTTCTGCATAACGTAAGCTCTAAAATGTTGAAAACATCCAGTTTTCTGTCTTCTTCAACATAATTTTGATGGAATCAATTGCAATACTGTTTCTAATGAAGCAACAATTTGTTTTTCTAAGTTTCATAGATCAATACATTCCATTCTACCTCAAGAATAACAACCATTGTTGTGTTTTCAGTTAAATTTTTTAATAAAAAATAGCCTTATTAATTTTGGATGAAATCTTAGTTTACACACATTCACACAATTTAAAAGAGGTTCATATCCTTCTGTGTTAAGACTTTACACGAATGCACCCCTTGCCTGTTTGGCATTGCCTTGTCACAATCAGCTGTCTTATGAAACAGCTATTTCCAACAGTTTCTGAAAATGTACCTGTGAACGTAATATTCATATTCTCTAAATTAAAACAAAGTTTGTGATTTTATTTCAGCATAATTTTTTATGGCCAATCTTCTCATGCATTCTCAAAATGCTTATCGCTTAGCTCAGTGCGGTCGAACTACTTTTGACCTATGGGCCATTTTACAACAACATGACAACTCGCGGGCCACTTCCAATAAAATGATGTATAACAAAAGATTCACAAGATTTCAAATTGAAAAAGGAAAACAGGTGGGAAGTGTGTCATTGAAAATATTACACAATAGTGTTGCAATTAGAAACCCGAGCAGCAAGTGCGCAAAGCTTCACACTGTGGCAGCAAGCAACAATAGAGATCACGTGCCATGATCACTCTTTGCATACGCCAGTTATTGTGCTCAATCATTCATAAGTTAGTATTGGCAGAGCTTACATGCCACGATCACTCTATTATTGCTTGTTCGCGCCGCATATATATGCGTGTTGTTCTTCGCGCACATCCCGTTTGTGGTGAATCACACATTCAACGCAACGCCAACAGAGAGGTTGCAACAATAGCAATAAACAATTTACAGTATTAAAAATATGTCAGTTCGATGCCTGTGGTTGAAGCTTCTCTGACACTATTGTTCCTTTAGCAATACCAATATGTTTGTGGTAGTAAGTCAGAGACTAGGGTCCAGTGTTTTGCCTGCCATTCGATTTTTGTTTTCAGATTTGATTTGCTTCATGGTAGAAAATGTACTCTCACACACGCATGTGCTTCCAAACATCAAGCACATTTTCAGTGCGAAATCTTGAAGTTTAGGCAACCTATCTTTGCTGACTAATTTCTATAAGCTCTCTACAGCCTAGTCTAATGACGTCAATATTGTACATTATTATCAACAGATGTTATGCTTGTTCAATCAAACAGCAATCAATACTGAGAAAGCTCACGAGCCTTAAAAATTCTGTCCACGAGCCACACGCGGCACACCTTTTTCGAATCTATGCTAACATACCTTTGCAATGAATAGCTTCATTCACCTTTTTCGATGTAAACAGCTGCAAAATTTTTCAAGCTTTTCACTAGCATACACTTGCTACCAAAAGCATGCCTGCAATCTAACAAACACTTACTACCAACCCCAGCTTCTAATCCACTCTGCAAGTATGAGCTTTCTGATGCCAGCTTAAGCCAAAGACGAAATATAGCTTACAATATGGAAACTTAAATCATAACCTGCAAAAGCTAATTCAGCCTTTTCTTAATTGAAAATATTACCTCCAGAAAATGGGCCTATTATTTTAATAGGCCAAGTAAAGTGACTACGTTTGATTCAAATTTGCTGTAGATGTGTGCACTGATAACATGCACTTGTAAACTTTCTTTTTTCAAATATCGGCAGTTTGCCAGTGGTTTCTTCTTCTTACCCAAAGATACTTTAAGGCAAAAATACTCAAGAACATTAGCAGCCTGCCTAGCAAGGCACTTAAACTTATAAATTAACAAATTAACTTGACTAGAATCATAGAACTGACGTTGCATAATAGGTTGCATTTAGCACACATGATGATCTTGCAAGAAACTGATTAACTCTTAGTGATGAGAAGTTATCAAAAATAGATTCAGTTGATATCTCTAGTCACTACAGAAGAAAATATTCAAAAAAAATGTATTCAGATGAAACAAAAATGTTGTGTCAAGCAAAAAATGTAGAAGTAATTCTTATTTACTTCGTATATGCAGATCCTTATACGAAAAATAAATACCTCATGCATTTTAGATATTCTTCCAGTATAAAACAACAATCTCTCTGTTACTGTAGTTTTTCCAGAGTCTATATGTGCTGCAATGCCAATGTTCCTGATCATCTTCAGCTTGGCAGCTTCATTGAGGGATGAAGAAAAACGCACTACAGGTGACCTGAACTAAAAACAAAAAGGATATTTACAAAAGTAGATGGTTGAACACACAAAAACGTTTACTTATTCAGTACCACTTGTAAGGAGATTAGCAGAATCCTTTACGCATAAATCTCAGTATAAATGAATCGGACAAGACGTTTTAGATCAGCTAATCATTGCAATGCATATACACTCAGCTTCAGTCAGCAGTTACATTAATCGTTCCCACAATTATTCAACAGTGTTTACATTCTGTGAATGTGACAATCTAAACTATCTAGATAAAACTTCGAAAACAATTGTACTGATACTAGCTTGGACTCTTTCAAAATTACATAACAGTGATTTGACAAATGCTTAAACAGCATTAACATACACACAATTAACTCAGTATTGCATGACTTTTTTAGTCCTTATCTTCTTAGAACTTTAGTGCACCAAATTCGATTGCCATTATTGCAATCATGTATGTTTGTTGCAGACATGCTTATTGACAATTTACATAATAGGATATCTCATCATTCCATTAAATAACACAGTAATATATCCCATAAAATACAAAAAACATGCATTTACCATTAAAGTCTTTGCAACAGCAATATGAGAGCCATAAGAGGAAGGCAGAAATAGTTTCCACATTCTGACTTTCACAACAAAGTTTGCTTGTTTAAATACAGAATGAGCCATGGTCAGGCTACAACTAACACTTAATTTAAACCATTCCTGAAACAACAAATGGTCAAACCACTACAACTTCCTCAACATTCTGTATACTCAACCTGAACTCTATAGTATGCAGCAAAGAATGTTACACACTTCACATGTAACATGTTCACTGCCAGGGCACAATATATTCATCCTTTGAAATCAACCTAAAACAAGCAGTTTTCAGTTACCTTACCAACTGCATAGCTACTGCCTCCTCTGCCGATTGTGCCAGAGCTCTTCAAACCCTCAAAAGATTCGGCAAGCAGGGCATACTATGGTATGGAATGGAAAGAAAAAATCGGTATGGAATATGGAATGGCCCAGGTATGGAATGGAAGATTTGATGGAATGGAACCAAACCAAATATTCCATATTCCATACTTGCACATTTTGACATGGTGTTACTGAAGTTGGTTTTTCTTTCAGTTGAACATATTAGCAGACAAAGCCTGAGTTCGACAAGAACAGTAATTGGTAAACTGAGGGCGTTCTTTGTGATCTCCATCACAAACAGTAACGTCGACGCGAAAAGGAGGTCACTTATTCTGATTCTTTTCTCATGGGGACAGGGGACATTGTCACCAGACTTCTGCATGTTTACTTCCGTGCTGCCAGCCTGCCATTGTGTAAGACAAGATAGTTACCTCGCTAGCATTGCCAGCAATGTTTACCAGATGGTTGTCACCTAAACCTGCTAGATTGTGTCACGAAAAACTGCTAGATCCTGCTAAAAACCATGTCACATATTTTCAGCTAAAATCTGCTAAAAATAGTGAAATTCTGCTTAAAAAACTGCTCTTTTTGAGGTGTTTAAAATAAACTTAAGCTCTGTATCAATTTTTGCAGGTTTTTTTTTAAGGAAAATGTTAGGTACCCGATATGGACTTGTAGGGACCCAATTTCTCTGATTCTAGAGACCCGATTTTCCCTCATTCTAAGGACCCGCTGATAATTTTCTCTGATTCTAGGGACCTGATTCTCAATTCTAGGGACCCGAATCGGGTCCCTAAAACACCATAAAAAAACCCTGATTTTTGGTCTTGCACTCATTATCAACGGAACAGACATTACACCTACAACTTCCTGGCGTAACTGAACCTCCTAGAAAAATCATAAGCGTCTTTTGAGACTTTTACCGGGTCTGTACAGCATACCAGACCAGAGAAATTCCCGCGCAAAGCCACGTGCGTTTAGGCGTTTTTTTTCCGAAAATCCCCAAATCCTACCGGACGCCAAAAAGTTAAACACTTCAAACCAATAATAAAAGATTGAAGTGCTATGGTGTTACTACTTAGTATAACAGTGATGAGAAAGTGAGTAACATCTAATTAACAATGCAAAATGCTTCATATAACATCTTAGGCATGCAACTGAACTGAGTGCAGCAGTCTTGAGATACAACTCTTAAAAAATGTGCAAAATTACTTTAAATTAGAACGATTAAAGTTTAACCGTTCTTGAAAAAACTGGCCAAATCACTTCAAAAAAACTGGCACCTCAAAAAACTGGCCAAATCTGGCAACTCTGCACATCCATCCATAAGCAGAGTTGCCACTAGTCTATATTAACAAATTTTTCCCAACAAGCAGAATGAAAAATCCCTAGATTTCTCAACATAATCTGAAACAAAAAACAACCATCTTAGCTAAACATCTGGCCTTGACACACGACATACTAAATATGTTGCACAATGAAGAGTATAAAATCAAAATTACATGTGTAAAACAAGCATCATTACACAATCATTGACAATCCATCACTGTATGACCACACGTCAATTTTTTTCAAAAAAATTATCTCACTCAATGTTTTCTCAGATTAGCCAGCACTTTTGCAATAAATCTTAAACATAATCTAGATCTACTGTACAATTTGCCCTCCCCAACTTCACGGGTGGTGACATCATTGATGATGTCATTGATTGAAGTTAGTGGTGAGAGAAGGTCGCACACCAAATTTTGTGATAACGTCACTGCTACATCATGAGGGCGAATTGTACACTAGACCCCAAATCCCATAGGCTACAATTCTCCAGCTGATTGCAATTCACAAGGACAAAGTTACGTTACTATGTATCATCAGTGACAGCATCAACAGCTTCTTCAGAATTTGAAAAATATGTTTTCCTTGCTTTGCCATGTAAATGCACAAGTCTGCAGTTGACTTCAGTCACCTGGAAACTTCTCACTACACTCAATTATTGCTTCCAATGTACACACAGTCAGGTGATTCCTCAGCTTGTTTTATTGTTATTCAAGCAGGAGAAAGTTCTTTCAACCTCAGCAATGCTTTGAGGCACTGCAGTTATCAACACATTGCATAACAACTGTACTAAACTGTACAGTACTTGTACTGCAGTGTTTGCAAATCGGAATAGACTACTAGAGATGTCACGGGCTGCTAATGGTCGGGTTTTTGGGCAGGCCGCTGAGGTTGAACGAGCGAGCCGCTAACAATAATTTTAGCAGTTGGATGTCATCGAGTCGCTACAAGCCGCCCGCCAATTTTGAGAAAACTTTTAAAATTCGTTTAAGTTAGAAGAACCACTTAATGGCAATAGAAGTGAGTGAAACTACTTCGAATCTGCTTGGCATTGCTTTGCCGATGCTGCATTTTCAGGCAAATTAGCTTTTCCATATGTGAGCAATCAACCAGGGTGACTGGCAGGCATACTTTTAAGAAACTTTTCGTGTATGGTGACAACTTCTTGCATGAGTATGGCGGTCAACAACATTGGTGCTAAAGTGGCTTGTTGAAGGAACGTAACATACAACGTTTTGATGGCGTGCTATAGGTGTTTCTTATATATGTATCAAATCACAATCACTTTACAAGTAAGGTTGAGGGCTTTACGTATAGAGTTTCAGGTTTAGGGTTTTAGGTTTAGGTTCATGGTTTTAGGTTTAGTCTTGTAGGTTGAGAGCAGAATCGTCGCCAAAAAGTCTTCACTAGGGGAGTTTTATGTTTGTGCAAAGGTCTTGACATTCTGAAGTTGACAAAATCTTCACTGATTTATACAGTGGTGTTTCATATTACAGTTTGGAGCTTTGTTTAGAGGGGGCTAAGCCCAACAAAGCTGCCCTGTGGCAACAGGACTGGTTGAGGGTTTTACGTTGGGGTTTTATTCTTAGATTAAGGGTTTTAGGTTTGGGGTTTTAGGTTCAGGGTCTTATGTTTAGGGTTTTACGCTTACACACTAATCCAAATATGTAACTAACTTTGTATATTGTGCTTGCAACATGACATGACTACTTCAACCAATCATGTTCCATAAAAGGCAAAATAGTCTCAGCAGATATTTTGCCTCAGAAGGCAAAATAAACAAGTCTGCCAATTGTTTAGCGGGCCATGGGCGGGCCGGTTTGAAAAAAAATAAATGTCTTCAGTCCACGGGCGGTTAATGGGCTAGATGTTGCGGGCCTGAAAAATCTTGGGCCGTGCCATCTCTATAGACTACACCTGACCTACTGTAATGTAGTACGCTGAGCCTTGGCTTTTACTCAGAATGCAATTCTAGCCAAAACTTGACCACACTGCATTACACTTAGTACTTGCGTCAAAAATAACCCAGAGCCACCAGCAGGATTTACTGCCTTCTAAATTGGAAAATCAACATGTGTTTGGCAAGCGCACTAACTAATAAAATTCAAAAATGTTGACGAAACACATCAGTAAAGAAAGTATCACAAAGGTAGAAACAAAGCAATAAAAAATTTAAACACGAAAATCTTTACGGATCTCTACAAAATTGTGATTTTCCTGTAGGGATTCTCTACTCCCTACAAAAGCTGATAATCTAATTTAATTAATTTGTTTGTTAGCAGACACGAAGTCCATAGTATGAACACACACACTCTGCAGAACGCAGGTTGATAAAAACAGACAATACAGAATGTAGTACAAGACATTGAAGCCGGCGATATCACAGGGTTACAGACACTTTTTGCAACTGCATTGAAGACAGAACCATAGGGTTACAGACACATTCTTAACACTAATGTTAGCTAAATC